>ENA-ORCS01000521-ORCS01000521.1-marine-metagenome-genome-assembly--contig:-NODE-521-length-25545-cov-3.730093_pt1 | contig 25545 bp, 25 predicted proteins | sample MGYA00237781_ERZ508513 | MGnify/ENA primary metagenome ERZ508513 (study PRJEB26184, sample SAMN06268793) | marine metagenome | isolation source: Eden Landing Ponds, San Francisco, CA, USA | place...
CGGCGCATCTGCTCGGGGTCTGTCGCGTTGGCGAGTGACGGCGCCCGGGAGGCCGAACCCGTCCGGAGACGATCGGTGGCTCCTGGACTCACAACGTCGAAACAGCCGTTCGATGGAGACGCGTGGGCAACAACTGCCGCTGGGAACTGTTCCCTGTTGTAACTCGGAGAGACAGCGGGACGAATCAGAATCCTCATGTGACCGTTCGCTCTCTTTCGAAAGAAATGACAACTATCGTTATGGTTCGGCACGGTGAGACCACGTGGAACCGGAAGCAACTACTGCAAGGCTGGGCGCCAGCGCCCCTCACCGACCTCGGTCGAGAGCAAGCCGGCCAACTCGGTGCGACACTCACGGCGCGATACGATATCGACTGTGTTCTGTCGTCGGACCTCCATCGGACGGAGGAGACGGTCGAGATCCTGCTGGAACAGTTCGACGCGCCGGTCACGTTCGAATCGGCGTGGCGTGAACGTGATCTGGGCGTCTATCAGGGTGTAACGATGGACGAGATGCGGGAGCGGTTCCCCGAACACGACCTCGGGGAGGCTGGCCCGGAAGCAGCGCACAGACGAGCGGAAAGCGGTGAGAGTCTCGTGGGTGTTCGCGACCGCGTCCTCGAGCGCTGGGAGACGACACTGGCCGAGGCCGAACCGGGAGAGACCATCCTCGTCGTAACTCACGGTGGCCCCATTCGCCTGCTTCTCGGCCACCTGCAGGACATCGACATCGTCGACGCGATCCTGGCGCAGTCACAGGGGTACTGCTCGATCAACGAGTTCGAACTCGACCACGAGACAGGTGCGGTGCGGATCGTTCGCGAGAACGATACGGATCACTATTGATCACCTCCGGCCACTGCTGATCACCAACGTTCGCTGCTGTTCGCTGCACGGCAGGACGAGAGCGCTACTCCTCGCGCCGCGGGACCTCGTGGCGGCCGAAGCCGTATCGTAGCCGGTTGGCGAGTCGCCGGGAGAACCGGCCGGGTCCCTCGCCGCCGGCCGACCGGGAGTCGAACCGCTCGGCCAGCGCCCCGTAGATGAGCGGGACGGGCACCTCCTGTTCGAGCGCTTCCTGGACCGTCCACGTGCCGGTCGACCCGCCCTCGATGCGGTCGGCCACAGTCCCCAGGTCCGATCCTTCCTCCCGGAAGGCCTCCTCGCAGAGTTCGAGCAGCCACGAGCGGATGACGGCGCCGTTGTTCCAGGTGCGGGCGACGGCTTCGAGGTCGAGGTCGTAGCGGCCGTTCGCGAGCAGTTCGAAGCCTTCGCCGTAGGTCTGCATCAGGGCGTATTCGACGCCGTTGTGGACCATCTTGACGTAGTGGCCCGACCCCGAAGGTCCCATCCGGTCGTGGCCGTCGGGTCCGGTCGCGACGGCGTCGAAGACAGGGGTGAGTTCCTCGTAGGCCCACGCGGGGCCGCCGACCATCAGCGAAAAGCCAAGTTCCGCCCCGGCCGGGCCGCCGGAGGTTCCACAGTCGAGGTAGGCCGCGTCGGTCGATTCGGCTCGGCGGACCGAATCCTGGAAGTAAGAGTTCCCACCGTCGACGACGATGTCGTCGCCGTCGAGGTGGGGTTCGAGGTCGTCGAGTGCGGCGTCGACCGCCTCGCCGGCGGGGACCATCAGCCAGATCCGCCTGTCCGCGCCGAGTCGCTCTGCCAGGTCGGTGACCGAGTCGGCGGGGACCGCACCCGCGTCGGCGGCGGCCGCGACGGCTTCCTCGTCGAGGTCGAACGCGACCACGTCGTGGCCCGCGTCGACAGTGCGGTCGACGACGATCTGTCCCATCCGCCCGAGTCCGACGACGCCCAGTTGCATACTCGCCGGTCGCCGGGCGGGAAAGTAGGGGTTGTGGTTCGCTCCCCGGCCATCTTCTCTGTCACCGGCTCACTCACCCGGCGCTCGCGGGGTGGCTCACGTCGCCGGGAAGACCCGGAGCCAGTCGCGATAACAGTCGGGACTGCAGTAGACGTAGCGCTCGCGGTTTCGAGTTCGCCCGTCTCGCACCGTCGCCCGCAGGTGCCAGTCGTCGTCGAAGACGTAGCCGCCACAGACGGGACAGTCCCGCACCGTCGCGTCGTCGGGGTCTCGCCCGACCGACACCGCCGTGAGGTCGTAGCGGCCGCCGAGGTGGATCGGCGTCGGCAGGTCCATGCCGGGGGTCGGGGCCGGAGCGACATGAACGCCCGGTCGGGACCGCGCCGCGGCGTCGACAGCGCACGCCAGCGTTTTGTTCACGCCCGCTGACTCCCGGGTATGGACCGGGTCGTCGTCTCCTGGAGCGGCGGGAAAGACGCCGCGACGGCGCTGTGGGAGGTCGCCGGCGACCCCGACAGGGAGGTCGTCGAACTCCTGACGACCGTCGACGCCGAGAACGGTCGCATCAGCATGCACGGCGTCCGCGGCGACCTCCTCGAACGCCAGGCGGCCGCGCTCGATTGTTCGCTCCGGACCGTCGAGATCCCACCCGACGCCACGAACGACGAGTACGAACGCCGGCTGGAACCGGTCGTCGCGGAGTACGAGGACAGAGGGATCGACCACGTCGTCTTCGCCGACCTCTTTCTCGAAGGCGTCCGTGACTACCGCGCCGAGCGACTCGACGGCCGGGACGTGGCGGGTGACTGGCCGCTGTGGGGTCGGGACACGACCGACCTCGTCGGGTCGTTTCTCGACGCCGGATTCCGGGCGCGGATCGCCTGCGTCGACGGGAGCACTCTGGACGCGAGTTTCGCCGGCCGCGAACTCGACCGGGTGTTCCTCGAGGACCTGCCCGCGGGCGTCGACCCCTGTGGCGAGCACGGCGAGTTCCACACCTTCGTCTTCGACGGCCCGCCGTTCGACCACCCCGTCGACGTCGTCGCCGGCGAGACCGTCTCCCGCGAAGTCGGCGACGGTACGTACCACTACTGCGACCTCCGACCGTCCGACGACACAGACTGAGCACCCTGTTCCCATCCCGAATCCGGATTTGTTGCTCGACAGTTCTACTGAGTAAGTATTTACTCAGATTTAACTTGCTCCAGTCCGAAGCGGGACCTATGTCGACAACGACCTGTCTCGAATTGACGGAGAACTGCCAGGAATCCACGAAGGCCCGTCTCGAACCGACGTGCGCAGCGCGATGATCGAGCGACGGGTACACGCCGAGCGCGAGGATCCGTTCGTCGTGTTCCTGATCGGGATGCGGATCAACAAACTGTGGGCGGTCCATCAGTGGTTACCGGTACTGCTGGTGGCACCGCGGATGGTCCGGGAACTACGGGCCGACGAGGAGAGCGGGCTGCTCGGGAGTCGGGGCTGGCTGGCGTGGCGGTCGGTCGGGTTCGTGCAGTACTGGGAGTCGTTCGACGACCTGCGGGCCTACGCCAGAGACGTGGAATCGCGTCACCTGGCAGCCTGGCAGTCCTACGACGAGGAGACCGCCGATTCGGGCGCGGTCGGGATCTGGCACGAGACCTACCGCGTCGACCCGGACGACTACGAGACGGTGTACAATCGCATGCCGGCCTACGGGCTCGGCGCGGCCGACGGGGACGAACTGGTCGACGCGAGCGGCGACCGTGCGTCGATGTTCGGCCGGCTCGGGCGGAGCGATGGGAGCGATACCCCGACCGCGACGGCGGAGGACTGACCGAGTGACCGACACCTACCTGGACAGCTACCGCGTCCGGTTCGACCGGGTACCCGCGCCGTTATGGGTTCGCGGCTGTGAAGCCAGGACATGGACGAGCGTATTCGCGAACACGCAGCGACGCTGGTCGACTGGAGCGCCCGGATCGAGGCCGGCGACGACGTCGTGGTGCGGGTCGGTGAGGGCGCCCACGACCTGGCCGTCGCCGTCGCCGAAGCTCTCGGTGAGCGCGGCGCCGATCCCGTCACTGTCTACAGCTCCGAGGAGGTAGACCGCGCCTATCTCCGGGGCCACGACGGCGAGTTCGACGACGTCTCCCACGAGCTGGCACTCTACGAGCACGCCGACAGCGTCCTCTCGCTCGGGGCCGACCGCAACACGGCGGCGATGGCGGACGTCCCCGCCGACCGCTCGCAGGCCCACTCCCGGGCGCGCCAAGACGTCCGCGAAGCCCGCCTCGCGACCGACTGGGTGTCGACGCTACACCCGACGCGCGCCCTCGCCCAGGAGGCTGGTATGGCATACGAGGCCTATCGCGACTTCGTCTACGACGCCACGCTCCGGGACTGGGAGTCACTCGCCGAGGAGATGGGCCGTCTCAAAGCGGTCCTCGACGACGGCAGGGAGGTCCGGATCGTCAACGACGGGACGGATCTGACCCTCTTCGTCGAGGGGCGGACGGCGGTCAACTCGGCAGCGAGTGTCGAGTACGACTCCCACAACCTGCCCTCCGGCGAGGTGTTCACCGCCCCCTACGACACGGCTGGCGTCGTCACTTTCGACGTCCCGATGACGATCAGGGGTCGACGGGTCCGGGACGCTCGCCTGACGTTCAAAGACGGCGTCGTCGTCGACTGGGAGGCCGCCCAGGGTGAGGACGTCCTCACGGAGGTTATCGAAACCGACGGCGGGTCCAGGCAACTGGGGGAACTCGGCGTCGGGATGAACCGCGGCATCGACCGCCCGACCGGCCGGATACTCTTCGACGAGAAGATGGCCGGGACTGTCCACCTCGCGCTCGGCCGCGCCTACGACGCCTGTCTTCCCGAGGGTGACTCCGGCAACGACAGCGCCGTCCACGTCGATCTGATCACGAACATGGGTGAGGGATCGCGGCTCGAAGTCGACGGCGAAGTGGTCCAGCGCGACGGTCTGTTCCGGTGGGAGGACGGGTTCGAAGCGTAGTTTCGCCGGGGGCCTTTTGCCCCGGGCAGCCCGTCATCTCACACAGCGATGACCGACCTCGCTTCGTTCGTCGACGGCATCGTCCACGAACCGACCCAGACCGAGGGGCAGGGACTCGGCCTCACAGTGACGGAGATATACGAGGTCGCCGAACCCGGCCGCGTCGACTTCGGCGGCGGCGAACTCGAATCCGCGGGTCTGGAGCCCCACGACCGCCAGTACAGAAACGAGGACGACGACTACGAGTGGTGGCACCTCGGGGCGGGCCAGTACCTGCTCGAATACAACGAGTCACTCGCCGTCCCCGAGGACGCGGTCGCGACGGTCCAGACCCGCGACGCCGTCCGCGAACGGGGTGCGTTCCACCCGACGCTCCACGTGTCGGAACTCGGGACAGTACCGCTCTCGGTGGGCGGCGCCGGACTCAGACTCAAGGAGAACGCCCGGGTCTCGACGCTGATCGACGTCGAACGCCCGTGACGGCGGTCGACCGCGACGTCAGTCGCCCTCGCGCGAGTCGGCGATGCGGTGGACGCCGTCGGCGATCGCTTCGATCGCGACGAGAAAGCGCCAGAGTACGTAGGCCGCGACCACGAACACGCCCGGCAGGAGGCCGAGCAGTACCGACGCCTGGATCAGGACGGCGTAGGCCAGCCACAGCAAGAGCACGACACCGATACCGGAGACGAGCGCGTTCGACGGAGCGGGCGGGGACCAGCCACTCATGCGCGTCGATTCACCCGAGACTGTCAAAATATCTTCCCCTCCGGTGAGTGTGGATCCCCTGACTCTATCCGGGGTGGCCGAGCAGTCGCCACCGAGATGGGGACGACCCGACTCGCACGCGCGGGCGAACTGGATGAACTGCTCGACCTCTACCGGCTGCTGAACCCAGACGACACCCTCCCGGACCCCGACGATGTCGCGGACCTGTGGGAAGAGATGGTGGAGGAGGAGACGCTCGATATCGTGGTCGTCGAACACGACGACCGCCTCGTCGCGACCTGCACTCTCTCGGTCGCGCGGAACCTCACTCGCGGCGCGCGACCCTGGGCGGTCCTCGAGAACGTCGTCACCCACGAGGAGTACCGGGGCCAGGGCTTCGGGACACAGTGCGTCGAGGCGGCGGTCGACAGAGCGCGCGAACGGGACTGCTACAAGGTGATGTTGTTGATGGGTTCGGACGAGAAGTGGAAACACGAGTTCTACGAGTCCTGCGGGTTCGACGCCGACGAGAAGACGGGATTCACCATGGACCTGCGGTGAGCGCGGTGAGTGCGGTGAGTACGGTGAATGGGGTGAGTGAAATGAGCGCGGTGGCGTCGCGGGGAGCGTCGGGAACGGCGGCGTGTCGCTGTTCGTGGCGCCGAACGGAGCGTCGAAGCGAAAAAGAGGGCTTTTTAGTCGGCGACGTGTTCTGACCGGTATGGCTGACTTCACGGTTGCCGTCGCCGACCCGGACGACGGTACCACCTATCAGGTCGACGTGGACGGACAGGACGCCAACCGGTTCATCGGACGAACGATCGGCGAAGAGGTCGACGGCGGTGCCGTCGGCCTGTCGGGATTCACGCTGGAGATCACCGGCGGCTCCGACGACACCGGCCGACCGATGCGCGAGGACGTCCAGGGCACCCAGCTCGCCGAGGTCCTCCTGGCCGGCGGGACGGGCTACGAACCGAGTCGCGACGGCGAGCGCCGGCGCGTGACCGTCCGCGGCAACGAGGTCGGCGACGAGACCCGACAGATCAACGTCCGGATCGTCGCCGGTGACGGCGACCCGGCCGAGATCCTCGGCGACGGGGAGTAAGTAGCGCTCTCGTTTCACTTGCCAGTGTGGGCGTCCCGTCGCGAATCTCCGTTCTCACCGACAGCACCGCGTCGCGAGAGGCCCAGGTGAACTCCGAGTCCGAAGACGGCCAGCGGGACGACCAGCGACGAGACGAAATCGACGAGTTGGCTGTAGCGAGCGACCGTCGCGCCGACCGACCAGAGTTCGGGCAACCACCAGGGCCAGGAACCGGTAGTCTCCCAGGTCCGGACGGCCACGCCGAGGACGGCCGACAGCAGATGGGGGACGGTCAGGAGGCCGACCAGCGCAGCCACGTATCCGATCAGGGGCGGAGGGTCGTCATCCATGGTCGACCTGTGGCTATCGATTCACTTCACTGTTGTCTCCTGATGTACGTGTCTGGGAAAAACCACTTCGGCCCGGCCGTATCGAAGCGTCTGCCGAGGGCTCCCTCGCGGTACGGACGGCTTCTCGCTCTGGTTGGTCTCGCCGGGTTCGAACGCCCGGAGTTCGCCAGGACACCGACGGAGCCGTCGAAGATGGCGAAGCCGACCTCGGGTAACGTCTCGATCGCGCTCGGAGACGACAATCTATAACCTCGTTCCGACGGGATCGAGAGTCATGAGTCAGGACGACGCCGAGGACGGTGCTGGAACGGACGTCCCGTCGCTCGACGGGATGGCGGTCGACGAGGCCGTCGAGGCGGTCGTCGCGGCCGAGGAGAACCGCGGCCCCGAGGGCGCCCGGCGGGCGCTCTCTCACGTCAGCGAGGACGGCGTCGTCACCGAATCGGCCGTCGACGACTCGCTCGGCCACCTCTCGAAGGTCGTCGCCACGCCCGAGACCCGGGTCGAACTCGCCGGGGTCGCCCTCGAGGAGGCCCGCGAGGAGGCACAGGCGGTCGCGGATATCGACCTCGTCGCGGCGCGACTCGACGAGTACGAGGCCGAACTCACTCGGCTCGAAGAGCGACTGGAGTCGGTCCAGGCGTCGCTGCGTGCCGCCGTCGACCGGGCCGACGACCCGGACTCGCTGTACGCGGTCGGTCGCGCCTGCTCGGCGGTCACGGCCGAGGCGAACGAACTCCAGGCCGACGCCGACGACCTCAAACTGGAACTCGAAAACGACTTCCAGCGGTGGCTCGCCGACGCCGGATACCGCGCCGAGCGCCTCGACGAGGACGTCGATTCGGTGGCGGGGATGCTCGATGAACTCTCGGGAGTCGCGGAGGCACTCGACGACGCCGACGAGGGCGAGACACCGACGCTTCCGGGTGGCGAGGAGATCGCCGACCCCGCGGTCGCCTGGTTCGACGCGAGCCTGCGCGTCCGGGTCGCGACCCTCCTGCTCGCGGACCTGCGGGCCGAACGAGCCGACCTGCGGGCCTGGCTCGAACGCGAGCCCGAGAACGGGGACGACGGCGACAGCACCAGTGACGACACCGCGGACACCGCCGACGCCGCTCTCGACGACGTTGCGGGACGACTCGCCTCGCTGGACGAACGGGCGAGTGGCCTCGAAGACTGGCTAGACGCCCTCGCCCGGCCGGCGTGGCGCGACCGCTTCGGCGACCGCGTCGAGACCTTCGAACACGCCGTCGCCGACCGTCCCACGCCGGTCGACTGGGCGGACGTCCAGGCGGCGCTCGACGAGCACCGCTCGGCCGCGCTCGACGCGCAGTGACTCGCGGTTGCCTCGGTATGCAGTGACTCGTGCTCGCCGGGTAGTCGACGGCGCAGTCTCCCCTGTCGCGGGTGCCGTCAGTCGGCCGTCCGGGACCCCCCTTCGACCGCGTCGACCGGGTCGGGTTTTCCGTCCCCCTCTGCGTCCGCCAGTAGCTTCCGGCTCAACTCGCTTTTCCGGTGTGAGACCTGCAGGTGCTGGTAGACCGCTGTTCGGTCGTCCTCGAACTCACAGAGCGGGCACCGGGCGCTGGTCCTGTCGGTGACTCTCGGGGGTTTCACCAGAGTGGACTCACGTCAGTATAGCGCCGATACTGGCGGTAACACCAGAGTACTGGCTGGATTCGGCGGTCAGTCGTCGGCGGCGCGAACGGCGGCCTGGAGCGCCACCTCGGCGATAGCGCCACCACAGTCGGCCGTCCGGCGGACCGTATCGAGGACTCGGCTCACAGCGGCGGCCGTCGCGACGGTCCCGCCTGCCGGTGGAGTGTGTCCACCGTCGGTCGCGCCCGCGACCGCGCCGTCGAAAGGTGTCGCCGACGTCTCGAAGAGTGCATCCCTGGCTGCGGTGACAGTCGCCACCGTCCCGTCGCGGCGGTCCAGTGCCGCGTGGGCCGCTGTGGTGTCCGGCCGGTCGAGGACGGCCGTCGTCGCCTCGTCGACGAGCGCGCGGGAGTCCTCGGCAGTCTCGCGGACGGTCGACGTCACCGCGTCCGGGAGCGGCGTCGACAGTCTCTCGGCGGCCTCGGCGGTGCGGACGGCCTCGTCCGCGACCCGGCGGAGCGCGCGGGCGGTGGCCTCGTAGTCGAACAGTTCCGTCCGGGAGACACCCAGCCGGTCGAGTTCCTCGAAGGAGGTGAGCGACCGGGTGGCGTGGCGGTGGACCATCCGTGCGAGGCGTTCGGCCTCGGCGGCGCGCTCGCGGACCCGCTCGGCCTGGTCCTCCGCCTCGCCGTCGACGACCGCGGCCGTCGCCTCGCGGTGGACCGACAGCGCGGTGAACTGCAACTGGACGACGGACTGTCGGACCGAGACTGTCGAGGCGTCGAGCAGGTGCTGGACGGTGATCTCCTCGCCCCGCTCGACGAGGAGATCCGTCCCGACGAGATCGCGGACGACCGACCGCGCGGCTCGGCGCTGGGCGCCCGTGAACGCCCCCTCGGGGACGAGTGTCACCGTCTCGAACCCGACGGCGTGGGCGGCCCGAAGGGCCCGTTCGACCAGCGCGGGGGCCGTGCCCGACACGTCGATCCGCGCGGTCGAGAGGTCGCCGCCGTCGCGCTCTGTGGTCCGGACGACGACCGAGCCGTCGGCGTGAGTGTAGAGGTTGAGTTCCATCCCCGCTTCGAGGCCGTGGTCGTCGGCCCACTCTTTGGGGATCGAGACAGTGTACGTCCCGCCGCCGACCTGCTGGAGTTTGCGGGTTTTCATGACAATTTGGGCGTGTTCATATCAGTTCGGGGTCGTTCTCGGCCATGTAGACAGTTCGCGCCGCGATGTTGACGGCGTGGTCGCCGACGCGTTCGAGGTCCCGCACCGTCAGGAGCAGGCGGGAGACGTCGTCCATGAGTCGCTCGACGGCCCAGGGATCGCCGCCGGCCTCGCTCTCGACGAGGTCGCGGACGACCTGCTGGCTCGCGCGCTGGCACAGCGCGTCGAGGTCGTCGTCGCGGCCGGCCACGGTGCGGGCGGTCTCGGCGTCCGCGTCGGCGTAGGCGTCGAGCGCCGCCCGCACCTGGTCGCTCGCGACCTCACCGATGGCCGCGACGTCGACCGACGCCGTCCGCGACGCCTCGGCCGACAGCGAGTACCGCGCGAAGTTCGTCGACAGGTCCGCGACCCGTTCGAGGTCGGTGGTGATCTTGAACGAGGCGGTGACGAAACGGAGGTCGCTGGCGACGGGTTGTTGCAGTGCGAGCAAGTCGACACAGTCACTCTCCAGTGCCAGGTAGCGTTCGTCGATAGCGTCGTCGCCCTCGACGACCTCCCTGGCGAGTTCCTCGTCGGCCGTCTCGAGTGCGGCGAGTCCTCGGTCGAGCTGGGCCAGTACCGACTCGCCCATCTCACAGACGTCCGTCCGGAGGTCGTCGAGCGTCTGCTGGTACTCGTCCCGGGCCACGTCGGTCACCCGAACTTGCCGCTCACGTAGTCCTCGACGCGCTGGCTCTCGGGGTTCTCGAAGATCTTCTCCGTGTCGTCGTACTCGACGAGGTGGCCGCCGGTGAGGAAGACGGCGGTCTGGTCGGAAATACGCGCTGCTTGCTGCATGTTGTGGGTGACGACCACTACGGTGTAGTCCTCGGCGAGTTCCTCGATGAGGTCCTCGATCTTCGAGGTGGCGATGGGGTCCAGCGCCGACGCCGGTTCGTCCATCAGGATGACTTCCGGGTCGACGGCGAGACAGCGCGCGATACACAGTCGTTGCTGTTGCCCCCCCGAGAGCCCGAGTGCGTTGTCGTCGAGGCGGTCTTTCACTTCGTCGTACAGGGCGGCCTGGCGCAGGGAGCGCTCGACGAGTTCCGTCTCCGCGTCGGTGTCGTCCCGGCCGAGCAACCGCGGGAGCAGTCCCGTGTTGATGTCGCCGTGCTTGCGCGGGCCGTACGAGACGTTCTCACGGATGGACTTGGGGAAGGGGTTGGGCGCCTGGAACACCATACCCACGCGCTTTCGCAGTTCGACGAGGTCGGCGCCGTCGCGGTAGATCTCCTCGCCGTCGAGTCGCACCGACCCGTCGATCCGGGCGCTGTTGATGCGGTCGTTCATGCGATTGAGCGAGCGCAGGAACGTGGACTTCCCACAGCCCGACGGGCCGATCAGCGCGGTGACGCTCTCCTCGGGGATGTCCATCGAGACGCTCTGGAGCGCGTGGTCGTCGCCGTAGTAGACGTCCAGGTCCTCGACGGCGAGTTTCGTCTCGCCCCCGAAGGCGTACTCGCGCCACTCCTCGCGGAGTTGCTCTTCGGTCTCGCCCGCGACCGTCTGGTGTGGGCTGTCGGTACTGTCGGTCTGGGTGGGTGTTTCTGTCTCACTCATACTTGAGTTTGCTCCGGAAGTACTGACGCGTGAGTATGCCGACCGCGTAGAAGGCGAGCACGACGACCAGCAGGACCAGCGCGGTCCCCCAGCCGAAGGCGAGGATATCGTTGACACCCGCGGTCTCGCCGGTCCCGGTGAGGACGACCTGGTAGAGCTGGTAGGGTAACGCCGTCGTCGCCTGCGTGAGTTCGGGATTGGTCACGAACGGCGGGGACGTCGATAGTTGAAAGCCGTTCAGCACTTTGGCCCGCTGGCCGGCGGGGATGAACGACCCCCCGCCCATCGTCAACAGGAGCGGCGCGGTCTCGCCGGCGATCCGGCCTACGCCGAGGATGACGCCGGTCACGATGCCCGGCATCGAGGCGGGGATGACGACGCTGCGGATCGTCTGCCACCGCGAGACGCCAAGCGCCGCGCTGGCGTCGCGGTACTCGTCGGGGACCGCGACCATCGCCTCGCGCGCTGTGATCACGACCAGGGGGAGGAGCATGAACCCGAGCGTGATCATCCCCGCGAGCAGCGACTTCTGTGGCTGTGGGGTGAACCGCGGCAGGAGGAAGGCAGCCCCGAACAGCCCGAAAACGATGCTGGGCGTACTCCAGAGGGCGTTGGTCGCCACCTCGACGACGCGGGTGAACCGGCCGTGTTCGGCGTACTCGGTGAGAAAGACCGCGGCACCGACGCCGAGCGGCACGGCGAGAACGACCGCGCCGATAACCAGCCACGCGGTCCCGACGATCGCCGGGAACACGCCGGTGATGTCGGTAAACAGCGAGGCACCGTTCATCAGGAACGGCCAGTAGAGCGGCCAGACGACGGTGTAACTGAATCCGAACAGGGAGATCGTCGTCTCGGGCCCGACTCCGAGACCGACCTGGACGCCTTCGGTGGCCGGCGCGAACCCCTTGAACACGACGAACGCGACGAGCGCGAGCAACACGGCGATGATCGCCATCGCAGTGAGATAGATCATGAGGTACGCTCCCAGGTGTCTGCCGCGTGCGCCGAACCCACCGTAGGCCTTGGCCGCCGACCAGCCGACGACCAGCGCCGAGACCTGGACCGCGAAGGGGGCGACGCTGCGCGCGAAGAACGTCACGGACTGGGAGTCCGGGAAGTTCGCCGGCGACCAGGACCAGTCCGGACCCACGACCCCGAGCAGGAAGACGAGGCCGAAGGTGAGCGCGAGCGCGCCCGCCGGGAGCGTCGACCCGATATCCTCCCGCGGGACGACGGTCACGGCGAAGGCGCCGCCGCCGAACACGACGCCGACGACGAGGCCGACGACCGGCCCGAGCCCGAGCATCTCGGAGCCAGCGACCCCCCCGAGGGCCAACCAGATCCCGCCGAACAGCAGGCCGGCGACGAGTCCGGCGCTCTCGCGGGGGTCGGTCGGGAATATCTCGCGGTACGAGGCTGCGCCGAAACCGATCACCGTGACGCCCATGACGACCAGGAGCGCTCCCAGCAGCGTCAGCGTCGGCAGGCCGGCGATGTTGTCGGTGATCGAGACGACCTCGACCAGCGCGGCGAGTCCCAGAAAGAAGAGAACCGCGGCCAGTCCGACGGTCAGGCCCGCGACGGCCTCGTAGGTCGAAGTGTTCTCACGGACGAGTGTCGACTGGGTCGCGCCCGCCATCACTCACCCCTCCCGAGTTGCTGTTCCATGCGCTGTTCGATGAGCTGTGAGCCGATACTGAGGACCAGCACCGACACGAACAGGATACAGCCGGCCAGGAACAGGGCGTCTTTCTGGAAGCCGTTCGAGGAGCCGTAGTTCGCGGCGATGAGCGACGTCAGCGTATCGTACCCGTAGAAGACGTTGTACAGCGGTTCGGCGATCGTCGGCGTGTTGCGCAACATGACGGTCGCCGCCATCGTCTCGCCGATGGCCCGGCCGACCCCGAGCAGGACTGCCGCCGACACGCCAGAGAAGGCGGCGGGGATGGTGATGGTCGTCATCGCCTGCCAGTCCGTCGTTCCGAGGGCGAGCGACCCGCTTTTCATCGACTCCGGGACGCTGTTGATGGCGTCCTCGGCGACAGAGACGACGGTCGGGAGCGCCATGAGCCCGACGACGACCCCGACGAAGAGGTAGGTTCCCTGGCCGACCAGGTCGAACTGGTCGGAGGCCCACGGGCTCAACACGGTAAAACCCAGGAAACCGTAGACGATCGACGGGATCCCGGCGAGGATCTCGACGCCGGGCTTGACGACCTCCCGGACCGGCCCGGGTGCGATCTCCGAGAGGAAGAGCGCGGCCGCGACGCCCAGCGGCCCCGCGACGGCCGTCGCGATGATCGTCACGAGGATCGTTCCCTGGATCATCGGGAGCATCGAGTACTTCGGTTCGGCCACGGCGGGTGTCCAGTTCGTCGTCGTGAACATTTCCAGTCCCGGCACCGGGATTCCGAACACCCGCCCGGTCCGGTCGGCGAGGACCGGCCACGCCTCGACGAAGATGAACACCGTTATCAGCGCCAGTATCAGGACCGTAGAGACGGTCATCGCGAGCGTCACGCCCTTGGCCGCCAGTTCCTGGTGGCGAACCCAGCCGTAGCCAACCGCCAGCAGGAACGTGAGAAGAGCGACCGGGGTGTACTCCGACATCGCGAGGAAGCCGGCGAACGCCCCGACCAGTGCGAGGCTCCCGAGAGCCCCGACCGCGAGCGCGTCCGGCTCGGTATCGTCGACGAACTCGCGGGACCGCGCGACGCGATACGTCAGCGCCGACCGCCATTCGCCTGGATCGATCAGTAGTATCATTGAATGAGTGTTGATTGGAAAACCGCAGGTGGACGGCACGTCCCCCGGGGACGGCGCGTCTCACGCGGACGGTACCGTCAGACCGTGTCCGGGAGCTTCTCCATCTCGGCTTCGATGTCGGTGGTCGGCAGCGGGATGTAGTTGTTGCCCTCGACGAACACCTTCTGGCCGAATGTGGTCAGGAACATTCGCATGAACGCGCCCTCGCGCATGTCCGTGCCGCTCGGGGTGTCTTCGGTGATCTTCGTGTACATGTGGAGGTCGCGGTTCAGCGGGTAGTCGCTGTCGAAGATCGTGTGCTCGGCGTCCTTGTCGGGCTTGAACACGGTCCCCTCGAAATCGATAGCGATGGGCAGGACCTGTTCGCTGGTGAACGCGAGTGCCATGTACGCGATGGCGCCCTCGTTCTGCTTGACGAGCTGGGCGACACCCTGGTTCTGGCCCTGACGGGTATCGATGCCCGGCATCTCGGCCTCGGCGTCGCCGAGCATGTTCAGCCGGAAGGAGGTGTCCGTGCCGGACCCGACCGCGCGGCCGATACAGAAAATCTCCTGGTCCGGCCCGCCCAGTTCGCTCCAGTTGGTGATCTCGTCCTGGTAGATCTTGCGGATCTCCTCGCCGGTGAGTTGGTCGATCCCGGCGTCGTAGATATCCTTGCTCACGACGACCGGCTGGCCGTCGCGCCCGAGGACGTGGTCGACGACCTCCTCGGAGGCTTTCTCCTCGCTCCAGCCGAGTTCGGCCGTGATCGGGCCCGAGGAGTTGCCGATGTCGACGAGACCGTCCGTGACCGCCTCACACCCGGTCCCGGAGTGGCTCAGGCCGATGGTCGCGCGGTAGGGCGGGTTCGAGCGTTCCCCGGTGGGCTCGAAGCCGTACTGGCTCGCGAAGTAGTCCGCGAGGTACATGTCCGTCTCGAACTCCGACCAGCCGGGGACCGAGCCCTCGTCGTTACTGCCCCAGTACTCGCCGTCGCTCGGCGGCGCGTTCCCGTTCCAGTAGGAGGAACCCTTGTTCGCGATGGGGTAGACCGTCGAGGACCCCTCGCCCGTGAGAAGCGACGGGCCACTACTGCCGCTCGCGGGCGTCGACTCGTCGTCGCCGTCCATCTCGGGTGTCGGCGTCGGTTCCGGCGTGCTGTCGCCGTCGCTCCCACCATCACTGCCACCGTCGCCGCCGTCGCTGCCACCACTACACCCTGCGAGACCTGCCGCCGTCCCGACGGCCGCGGAACTCAGCAGGAAATTGCGACGCGATACCCGGCCCGAGGACCGCTCCTGATCGGACGTCATCACCCGAAAAATCCGGCCATCTAATTAAACGGGTTTATAATAGGGGTACGTCCGCGCCCGTACCACTCCGAACTGGTGGGTGTGTGAGGTTTTCTCAGTGTTCGTGTATGAGTGCTATTGTGTAATATATAGTGGAAGGACATCACACATCAGCATCCGCCGAGTGACCGAAAGGAACGAGGCGGTTCACCGGACGCGAGGGAGCGAAGCGACCGTTGCGTCCGGCAGTTTTTCCCCACGTTTTTGCGACGAGGGGTGCCCGCAGGCCGCTCGAAGAGCGGCCGAGGACACCCTGAGGAGTAAAAAGTGGGCAACGAAGAGTGACCGCTCCGGACCGCGTGTCGCTCACCGATTCAGCGTGTGGACGGCCTTCCCGAGTGCGTTCGCACAGGCCTCGCGAACCCCCTCCGACAGCGTCGGGTGCGTGTGGACAGTCGCGGCGACGTCTTCGAGTTGCGCGCCCATCTCCACCGCGAGGGCGATCTCGGCGACGAGTTCCGAGGCCTCGGGACCGACGACCTGTCCGCCGAGCAGGAACTCGCCGTCGCTCGCGGCGACGACACGGACGAACCCTTCGGAGTCACCGAGTGTCAGCGCCCGACCGTTCGCTCGCAGCGGGAACTCCCCGACGACTGGTTCGAAGCCCGCGTCAGCGGCTTCGGCCTCGGTCATGCCCACGGTGCCGATCTCGGGGTCGGTGAAGACCGCCGCCGGTATCGCCTGATAGTCCAGCCCCGCGGGTTCGCCCGCCGCGACCTCCGCCGCAACCTCGCCCTCGGCCATCGCCTTGTGGGCGAGCATCGGTTCGCTCGCCACGTCGCCCACCGCGAAGACACGCTCCAGGTCCGTCCGGGCCCGGTCGTCCGTCGCGAGGAAGCCGTTCTCGTCCGGTTCGAGGTCCACGGCTTCCAGATTCAGCGTGTCCGTCACCGGTTCGCGGCCGACCGCGACGAGGCATTGCTCGGCGCCGAACTCCGAGACGTCGCCGTCCTCGTCTTCGGTTCGGACCATCACGCCCTCCTGCGTCTCTTCCCAGTCCTGTGCGGCCTGGCCGAAGTAGAAGTCGATGCCCAGGTCCTCGGCGCGTTTGCGGACGGCCCGGGAGACGTCGTCCTCGTAGCCCGGGAGGACGTCGTCCAGCATCTCGAGGACCGTCACGTCGGCACCGAGTTTGGCGAACACCGTGGAGAGTTCCATGCCGATGTAGCCGGCGCCGACGACGACCAGTTCATCGGGGACCGACTCCAGGGCCAGCGCGTCCCGCGAGGAGAGGACGTGCTCGCCGTCGAACTCGAAGCCAGGCACTTCGACGGGTCGAGACCCGGTCGCGACGATGGCGTGTTCGAACTCGACGGTTTCGGCGCCCTGGCCTTCGCCGCCGTGGACGACGCGAGCGGTGTTCTCGCTCGCGAACTCCGCGCGTCCCTCGATGAGTTCGACGCCGGCCGCTTTACAGAGTTTCTCGACGCCGCCGGTGAGCTGGTCGACGACGCCGTCTTTCCACGCGACCATGCCCTGCAGGTCCACGGCGGGGTCGGCGTAGATGCCCATCTCTTCCGCGTGGCGAGCATCGTGGGCGACGTCCGTCGCCGAGATGAGCGCCTTCGAGGGGATACAGCCGTGATTCAGGCAGGTCCCGCCGTAGGCGTCGGCCTCGACGAGCGTGACGTCGAGGTCTAACTGCCCGGCGCGGATCGCAGCGGTGTAACCGCCCGGTCCGCCGCCGATGACCAGTACGTCGGTTCCCGTGGTGACGTCTCCGACGACCATTTACCGGACCGACGGACGGCCAGCGTAAAAAGCGACAGGTGTGGCGGCGGTCCCACTTTTCGCGGAGCGAAAATGGGTGCACGAGAGGCAGTCGCGAGTCTCTTGGCGCTCTCACCTCTTGCTCGCTCACACCTGGACAGCCACCCGACACGTTTACCGGCGTCCCGGCCACCGGTCGACACATGACCCGGTCCGGCTCCCGGGCGAACACGGGCATCCGGGCCTCGGAGACGACGACACTCGACGGCCAGGAGGCGCCGAACTTCGTCTCCGGGACCCGGGACTTCGGGAACGTCGACCCCATCGAGGCGCCCTGCTGACCCGACACCGGCCGGCGTCCAGCATCCCCGATCTCCGCCTGCTCACTCCAGCAACAGCAGACTCGGGTCTTCGAGGTACTCCGCGAGCGTGTTGACGAAGCGCGCGGCGTCAGCCCCGTCGACGACCCGGTGGTCGACCGACAGCGAGAGCGTCAGCACGTCCCGCGGCACCACCTCGTCGTCCACGACCATCGGCCGTTGCTTGATCTCGCCCATCCCGAGGATGGCCGTCTCGGGGTAGTTGATGATCGGCGTGGCGTACTCGCCGCCGATGGCACCGAAGTTGGTGACCGAGAACGTGCTCCCGCGCAACTCGTCGAGGTCGATAGAGCGGTCACGCGCCCGCGCGGTGAGGTCGGTCACGTCCTCGGCGATCTCCAGCAGGCCTTTCTCGTCGACACCCTCGACGACCGGTACCATCAGCCCTGCGTCGGTCGCCGTCGCGACCCCGATGTCGTAGTAATCTTTGTAGACGATCTCCTCGTTTTCCTCGTCGAGCGAGGTGTTGAGGACGGGGTGTTCCTGCAGGGCGGCGACGACCGCCCGCAGCACGAAGGGGAGATAGGTGAGTCGAACACCCTCGGCCTCGGCGCGGGATTTGAGACGCTCGCGCGTCTCGACGAGTTCGGTCACGTCGACGGTATCGTGGTGGGTGACGTGCGGGGCGGTGAACTTCGAGCGCTCCATCGCCTCGCCGATGGTCTTGCGCACGCCGCGATAGGGTTCGCGACGCACCTCGCCATCGCCCGCACTCTCGCCGCTCGCGACGGGGAGCGTGTCCGCGGGTTCGATGGCCGTTTCGGCTGCCCCCGCCTCGTGGGCCTCGTCGCCCACCGCACCGCTCGCGACCGCCGCCGCGTCGGCCGCCTGGGCGCGCTGCTGGGCCTCGGCGTACTCGCGGACCGCGGCCTCCGTCACGAACGGTTCACCATCGCGGGTCTCGTCGGTCGGCACCGAATCGAGGTCGACGCCGAGTTCCTGTGCGACCCGCCGGGTCGCCGGTGTCGCCAGTGTCCGTTCGCGGTTGGCTGGCTCGCCTGTCGCCGTCTCGACGGTCGCCGTCTCACCGGCCCCGTCCCCAGACCCGTCGTCGATGGCCGTCACGACCGACGTGAGACCGTCCTCGTCGTCACTGTCTCCGTCTTCACCGTCACCGATCCGCGTGACCGCCGGTTTCAGCCCGCCGCCGTTCTCGTCGGTATCCTCGTCAGCGTCGCCGTCGTCGGCGTCCTCGCCCGCCGACTCGGCGGCGGCGCGGACGTCGGCCTCGGTGACCCGGCCGCCCGGCCCGGACCCCGTGACCGTCCCGATGTCGACGCCGAGTTCGCGTGCCAGTCTACGCGCCGACGGGGGCGCGAACACGCGACCCGACGAGTGGCCGTCGGGGGCGTCGTCGACCGGTTCCGCGCTCGTCTCTCCGGCGGACTGCTCGTCCGTCTCCTCGCTCTCCTCACCGTCGACCGTCTCCGCGCTCGCTTCACCGTCGACGTCGAACGTGATGATCACTTCGCCGACGGGCACGACGTCGCCGGGTTCGGCGCGCAACTCGCGGACCGTCCCGTCGACCGGCGAGGGCACGTCGACGACGGCCTTGTCGGTCTCGACCTCGGCGACGACCTGGTCTTCGGTCACGCGGTCGCCCACTTGGACGTGCCAGACCAGCAGTTCCCCCTCGGCGACCCCTTCGCCGACATCGGGAAGTTTGAACTCGCGCATAGCTCAGAACTCGACGGCGTCCCAAATGGCGTCTTCGATGCGAGCCGGTTCGGGCAGGTAGTAGTCCTCCAGCGCGTACAGCGGGTAGGGCACGTCGAAGCCCGTCACCCGCTGGATGGGCGCTTCCTGGTAGAGCAGCGAGTCCTCCTGGAGCGTCGCGATCAACTCGCCGGCCAGTCCGCCGGTTCTGGGCGCTTCGTGGACCACGACGGCCCGCCCGGTCTTCTCGAAGGACTCGCCGATGGTCTCCTCGTCCAGCGGCGAGAGCGTCCGCAGGTCGACGACCTCGACGTCCACGTCGCCGGCGAGGTTCTCGGCCGCTTCGAGGGACGGTCGGGTCATCGCACCCCAGGTAAAGAGGGAGACGTCCGCTCCCTCCCGGCGAACGGCCGCCTCGCCCAGCGGCACGGTGTAGGGCTCGGTCGGGACGTCCTGGCGGAACGCCCGGTAGATGAGTTTGGGTTCGAGGAAGACGACGGGGTCGGGGTCCCGGATAGCCGAGGCCAGCAACCCCTTCGTATCGTAGGGGGTCGACGGCACGACGACCTTGAGGCCGGGTTCGTGGACGAAGAAGGCTTCCTTGGACTCGGAGTGGTGTTCGGGCGCGCGGATGCCGCCGCCGTAGGGCGCCCGGACGACGAGCGGGCAGGTGAACGCGCCGCGCGAGCGGGTACGCAGGCGGGCGGCGTGAGAGATGATCTGGTCGAACGCGGGGTAGATGAAGCCCATGAACTGGATCTCGGGCACCGGTCTGAGTCCGTAGGCGGCCATCCCGACCGCGGTGCCGACGATCCCCGACTCCGCGAGGGGGGTGTCGACCACGCGGTCTGGGCCGAACTCGTCGATCAGTCCCTGGGTGGCACGGAAGACGCCGCCGTTCTCGCCGACGTCCTCGCCCATCACGAGCACGTCGTCGTTGCGTGCCATCTCGTCGTGCAGTCCCTCGCGGACGGCCTGCACGAGCGTGAGACTCTCCGTTTCGGTCTCGGTGCCGTCGGTCTCGGCGTCGGAGTCGGTGGTCTGGCTCATTCTAGTAGTGCCTCGTCGCTGTGGCGCTCGCGCAGTCGCTGCAGGTAGGCCCGCTGTTCCTCCAGGCGTTTCGGCATCCCCTCGTAGACGTGGGCGAACATCTCCGCCGGTTCCGGCCGGGCGACGCTCTCTGCGGCGGCGATCGCCTCGGCCACCTCGTCTTCGATCCCTGCCTCGATCGACTCGACGCGCTCGTCGTCGAGCAGGCCACGGTCGCGCAGGAACCTCTCCATGCGCGGGATCGGGTCTTTGGCCTTCCAGCGCTCGACCTCCTCCTCGTCGCGGTAGACGGAGGGGTCGTCGGCCGTCGTGTGGGCGCCGAAACGGTACTGGACGGCCTCTATCATCGTGGGGCGGGACTCGTCGGGATTGGGGTTGCGGGCCTTCTCGACGGCGGCTTTCGTCACCTGGTACACGGCGAGTGGGTCCATCCCGTCGACCTGGACGCCCTCGAAGCCGTAGGCCGCGGCCTTCTGGGCGAGTGTCTCGCTGGCGGTCTGGCGTTCCCGGGGCACGGAGATGGCCCACTGGTTGTTGTTACAGAAAAAGACCACGGGGACGTCGAACACGCCGGCGAAGTTCAGCCCCTCGTGGAAGTCACCCTCGCTCGTGGCGCCGTCGCCGAAGTAACAGAGGAAGACCTTGCGTTCGTCCTTGAGTTTCGAGGCCCAGGCAGCGCCGGTGGCGTGGGGGATCTGCGTGGCGATGGGCACCGCCGTCGAGAACACCGTCTCGCCGTTGCGGACGTTGCCCTCCTCGTGGCCCATCCAGTACAGCAGCGCCTGTTTCAGCCCGATGCCCTCGTGGTACATCGCGGCGTGTTCGCGGTAACTGGGAAAGAGCCAGTCGTCGTCGGCCAGGGCATGGGCGCTGCCGACCTGGGCACCCTCCTGACCGGACATCGGCGGGTAGGTGCCCATCCGGCCCTGGCGCTGCAGACTCACCGCCCGCTGGTCGAAGTGCCGGGCGAGTTTCAGCTCGCGGTACATCTCCACGAGCGTCTCGTCGTCGAGGTCGGGCACCGTCGCGCCCTCACGTACCTGCCCGTCCTCGTCGAGTATCTGTACACGGTCGGCCGGGTCGCGCTGTAGAGTACTCATAGAATCCTCCTGCATAGCATATCGTAAACAAACTCCCGCGCCAGGGATAAGGATTTCCGTAAATAGCTTTCGCCTCGACCCAGTATTGCCGAATATCGTATGTGTATCGGACACACAGTGTACGATATGTGCTCGATTTCGTCAGAATATACGCGAGAGAACTGGACGTTCGTCACCCATCGGCTGCCGGGGCGGCGGCGGAAGTGGTCGGGCACGGCCGGGTCGAGTCGACGTCTCCGCATCCGAGTCTGGCCTAGTTGACACATATCGATAATGTGTTCTTCCCCTAGTACAGTGGCTAAGACACGTATTTAGAGGTGTAATGACGTAAGTGGGGATCTGTATCTATTTGTTTCCTGTGTACAGTCGGGAGACGACTGCCCGGTTCGACCCGCTCCCGTCTGTCACGCGGTCACTCGCCGGAACCGGTCACTCGCTGGCGCGGGCAGTCGCCCGGGCCTGTTCGACCGAGGCGTCGTCCCGGCGGACCGCGTCGACGAACAGTTCGCCCGCGCGATAGGAAGAGCGGACCAGCGGGCCCGACGCACAGTACAGAAAGTCGAGTTCCTCCTCGGCGACGCGTTGCCAGGTGTCGAAGGCGTCGGGGTGGACGTACTCGGTCACTTCGAGGTGTGACCGCGAGGGCTGGAGGTACTGACCCAGCGTCACGACGTCGACGCCCACGCTCCGGAGATCCGACAGCGTTTGGTAGATTTCGTGGTCGTACTCGCCGACGCCGAGCATGAGGCTGGTCTTGACGTAGGCCTCGCTCTCGCGGGCGGCCTGTCCCAGGACGGAGAGGGACTGCTCGTAGCCCGCCCGGCGGTCCCGCACCGGCCACTGGAGCCGGTCGACGGTCTCGACGTTGTGGGCGAACACGTCCGGCCCCGCGTCCAGCACTCTCTCGACGAGCGCCGGGTCGCCCTGGAAGTCTGGGGTGAGCGCCTCGACGAGGATCCCGGGGTTGCGCTCTTTGATGGCCTCGATGGTGCGGGCGAAGTGGCCGGCGCCCTGGTCGGGCAGGTCGTCGCGGTCGACGCTCGTCAACACGACGTAGTCGAGACCGATCTCGGCGACGGCATCGGCCACCTGTTCGGGCTCCTCCTCGTCCAGGGGGTCCATCCCGCCGGTCTCGACGTCACAGAAGTTACAGCCCCGCGAACACCGCTCACCCATCAGCATGAACGTCGCCGTCCCCGGCCCGTCTCTGCCGGACCAGCACTCCCCGAGGTTCGGACAGTTGGCCTCCTCACACACCGTGTTGAGGTCGTGACTTCGGAGCGTCTCCCTGATGTCGGTGAAGCGTTCGCCCGCCGGTGGTCGCTGTGTGAGCCACTCGGGCTTGCGGGCGCGACTCATTGTCGGCGGTTAGGCCCGGGCAGGCAAAAACGTCCGGACTACGCCTGGCGAATCGCGGCCAGCGTCCCGAACCCGGTCGGGAGGTAGAGCGTACCGTCGTAGACGGCGACGGACTCGGAGGCGGTGTCGACGGGCCGCTCCCACACGAGGTCGCCGGAGGTCTCGTCGAAGGCGAAGAGGACGCCCCCGTTGACGCGCCCGACGCCGGCGTAGACCGTCCCGTCGGCCACCGCCGGAACACCGGGTTGGAGGCTGCCGGCGCGTGCGTCGGGGCCGCGCCAGCGTTCGCTGCCGTCCGAGCGGTCGAAGCCTGCGACCGTGATGCCGACCGCGGTGTAGAGCCCGTCCGGGCCGACGGCCGGCGTCGGGGAGGGGCGACCGTCGATGGGGGCTCGCCACGCTTCCTCGCCGGTGTCGGCCGCGACGGCGTGGAGCGCGAACTCGTCGCGGTCGCTGGCCGCGTAGACGGTACCGTCTGCGACCGACGGCGCACCCGTGACGGCGCCGGCGAGGTCGGCCGTCCACTGCTCGCTCGCGTCGCTGGCCGCGAGCGCGTGGAGCGTCCCGCTCCACCCGGTGAGATACAGCGTGTCCTCGGCCGCGGCGACCCCGCCGACCGCGTCGGACACCTGGGTCTCCCAGTGTGTCTCCCCGGTCGTGGGCTCTATCGCCAGTACCCGCCCACGGAAGGTCGCCACGACCACTGCCCCGTCGACGACCAGTGGCGGACCGGCCGGGTACCCCCCGAGATCGAGCGACCACAGCCGGTCGCCACTCCCGGCCGCGACGGCGACGACGCTTCCCGTGGCGTCTTCGTCGACGAACTGGCCGGTTGCGGTCGTCGCCACGACGGTGTCGTGGACGACAGTGGGCGTCGTGTTCACGCGCCCATCTGCCTCGACCGACCACTCGACCGCGCCCTCGTCGGGCGAGAGCGCCACGATCGAACCCCTATCGTCGGCCGCGTAGGGGTTACCGGTCCCCCAGTAGACCGTGTCGCCGACGACCGCTGGCACCGAACTCGACCCTTCGAGAGCCTCGTGGCGCCAGCCTGTCTCGACGTCGCCGGTCGGCCCCGCCAGGTCGACCGGCCGCCCCGTGTTTGCCGGCCCGTAGCCGAACTGCCGCCAGCTATCGGCGACCGTGACCGTCCCCGTCTCGACGCCCGCGACCCCGACCGTCCGCTCGCCGGGCGTGTCGAACCCGACCGCCACGTCGACTGTCCGCTCGGTCCCGCCCGCCACCTCGACGGTCCGCGTCGACTGTTCGGTCCCGTCGACGGTAACGGCGAGCGCCCGTTCGTGGATCCGCTCGGTCGCGTTCTCGACGGTCACTCGCACCGTCGCAGTTCGGCCCAGCGGAACCTGTTCGTCGGCGAGTGTGACGTCGTGGACCGTGACGGGCCTGACGACCGCGACCGTCCCCGCTGCGACCCCATCGACCGCGAGCACGCGTTCGCCCCGGGTCTCGAAGCGCGTTTCGGCCGTGATCTCGGTCTGCTCGTCGGCGTCGAGTGTGACCGTCTTCCTCGCGAACGCCGCGCCGTCGGCGGTGAACGCGACCGTTCGCTCCCGAGAGACGGGCGCGGCGTTCGCGAGGGTCGCGGCGACTTCGGCCGGCGCGCCGGTCGCCACCCGCTCGGGTTCGACCCGCGCCGACTCGACTGTGACTGCCGGCGACACGGAGACGGTCCCGGCCGTGGCGTCCCCGACGGCGACCGCGTAGTCGCCGGGTTCGTCGAACCGGTAGGTGAACGTGACCGTCTGCTCGGCGTCGCCCGAGACCGTCACTGTCCGCGTCGCGACGGCCGCCCCGTCGACCAGCAGTTCGACGGCGTGGTCCTGTTCGGTGCCCGCCGGGTTCGACACCGTCGCCGAGACAGTCACCGGTGCCCCCGCCACCGGGTTCGTCGGTTCTGTGCGTGCATCTACGACCGTCGGCGACGGCGGGTCGCTGAGAATGCGGCCACACCCTGCGAGGAGCGTCGCCGCGCTCAGCGACCCGAGTCTGAGAAATCGTCGTCTCCGCCCGTCTTCCATACAACTGTCAGCCGAGCGGTCCGACTTAACTGTCGCCGTTTCTACCGGTCGAGAACAGGGTCGTCGGTCGCGACCGAAGCGCCCGTCAGTTGACCAGTTCGGCGTCGTCCGCTCCACACTCCGAACACTCGAACCAGTACGACCCGGGTTCGGTGCTGGAGTGGAACTCGTTCCCGCAGGAGTTACACTCGTATTTCGGTGCCGATTCCGCCAGACCGAGGGACTCCTTGACGCTCTGGATCACAGACATGATTCCACCCGTGGATCGAGTCTCCTGTCGGTTATAAGCCCGACCGATTTTCAATCCATGCAACGGCCGAAAACGACACACGCGGAGTTCGAAACGCTCGCTTCGGATTTCGACGCGTCCCCCGGACGAACGCCGTGGACTCGTCGCGGTCGGCGGTTGCAACGCGTGCAGTCGCCGTCGAACCCGTCCGCGTCGCCGGGTTCGCTCGCGTCGCCGTCGCCGTCCGTCCCGGGTTGCGCGCGGACCGCCTCGACGGTCTTCGACCCCGGCGACGCCGCGTCGCCGGGCGGCACGTCGCCGCCCCGGTCGGCGGTGTCCGAGATGACGGGCGCGGCCGCGTACGTCACGAGGGCGAGGAACGCCAGCGGGAGTACCGTGAGCGCGTGGCTGAGGACGTTCACGAACGGTCCCCGCGAGAGCACCCCGAAGAACAGATACACCCCGACGAAGAAGGCGAGGATGGCCATCGGGACGAGGTTGACGGTGACGTCGAGGAGCGTCTCGTAGTCGAATCGCGTCTCCGAGACGCCGTCCGGGACGAGTCGGCTCACGGGCGCGGATTCGCCCGA
>ENA-ORCS01000523-ORCS01000523.1-marine-metagenome-genome-assembly--contig:-NODE-523-length-25473-cov-4.031698_pt1 | contig 25473 bp, 28 predicted proteins | sample MGYA00237781_ERZ508513 | MGnify/ENA primary metagenome ERZ508513 (study PRJEB26184, sample SAMN06268793) | marine metagenome | isolation source: Eden Landing Ponds, San Francisco, CA, USA | place...
CGCTCTGTGTCTCGGCTAACTTCTCCTTCCAGTTCCAGACCGCCTGTAGCAGCGATCGACACCCAGCCAGGCCAAGACGCCCTCGACTTCACGCACTGACAGCCCCATCGAGTGAAGTCGAACCGCGAAACAGCGCACGGGTGTCGGCGTGCGCTCGTTCTCCCAAACGTCTTCATCGTCCACCTCCAAATTTTTTTTGAGCAGGTCTCTGAGTGTCATGAACACCACTCACTATGACCTGCTCACTTCTCAAACTCCCTCAACTAGACAGTGCCTACGTACAGCAGTCGAAAAGACACGTGAATGAACCGTGAGGGTGCTGAAAGTATATCAGTATTACATTAGAACTGACCACTATGGAAGTCGTCGAAGCACAGCGAGAGGTTCGTTCCGTGTATGTCAACGGAGCCGTCGGGCAAGCTGTTTCAGGCGTGATCTGGTTGCTATCGGCTGGTCTCGGAACATTCGTATCTGTTCAGGCTGGAGTTATTTCACTCGCGGTCGGTGGGGTATTCATTTTCCCACTCACACAACTCGCGCTACGACTCAGTGGTCGTTCGGCCACGCTCAGTAGTGAGAATCCGCTTGACGGACTTGCGATGCAGGTCGCCTTCATGGTCCCTCTCCTGATACCAGTCATCGGTGCTGCGACCCTTCACAATGTTGACTGGTTTTATCCAGCGTTCATGGTGGTCGTCGGAGCCCACTATCTCCCGTTTGTGTTTCTGTACGGGATGAGAGCGTATGCCGTATTAGCTGCAGTTCTGATAGGAGGAGGTGTGACGGTCGGGTGGATGTTACCGAATAGTTTTTCCGTCGGGGGTTGGGTTGCCGCGGCCGCTCTTCTCGTATTCTCGTTGTTTGTCTGGCGACTCGAATGACCCGCCGGGTTGTCCAGTTACCGGGCTGGTTCGAACAGAGTGATTCGAAACGAACTACTCGCGAATCCCACTATGACACGCTCGATACCCAGATTGAATCCTCTCGTTCTGTGGTCAGAAAGCAAATTAATTACACCGATGGAAGCCGACCGACTACCTCGGCATACCACGTCGAGCAGTGCCGATTCTGTGAATAGATATGAATTTGATTTTTGATTATTCGGGTGAATTACATTCATAGTATTGTAATCAATTGGTGGAGGTAGATCCAAAAATTTTGCACCGCTGCCAGACCCACCGCATAGTTATTCAGCGCTCACGTATGACTCTAATCTTGTCGTCACAGCCGTTGGATTCTATCGATATGGCGCTATTTATTGTTCTCGAACAATCCAAGAAGCCGGTCCCGTGAGAGATATGCAACTGCCGAAAGGAGGAGAAGCACAACCCCTAGTATGAGTGCTTCGTCGAATCGACCGGTCTCGATGAATCCGCCAACCACGTTTATGAGAAAGAACCCAGGAGCTCTCCCAATCACGGCGATAGCGACGAGTTGCCAAAGTGGCAGTCGGGTGAGTCCACCGATGAAACAGATGACGTCATCGGGAAGTCCAGGGACGAGAAAACTGGCCAGCAAGACGATCCGGACTTGGGTATCCTCAAACGCATCGAACGCTGTGAGCATCTCGTCGTGAACGATGTCCTCGACATACGACCGACCGTATCGGCGGGCCAGCCAGAACGCAGTCGCACTCCCGATCAGGATCCCGATCATGTTGTACAGGGTCCCCAACCACGGACCGTAGAGGTATCCAGCGACCACGGCCAGGACCTGTCCGGGGATCGGAGCGATCACCACTTGGGCGGACTGAAGACTGATCAGAACAAGCGGACCGAGGATTCCGAAACTGCGGATGATCGTTCGCAGTTCCCGCGGATTACGCAGGAGTGAGATACGGCTTCTGAACAGATATATCAGTGTGACTAATACGACGAGAAGCACGATTGCGTGCTTCAGGAATCGCCTGCGACTCCGAGGGGAAGCGAAGATCTGAATATCACCGACAGTTTCCCGAATATTGCCAGGATCGAGACTCATACGCGTGTTTCGGATCAGTAAATCTTCTCGGGACCTATATCCTTTGACCAACAGTTGAAGACAGTGTGGTATCCTCATGGGCCAACCGAAGAAGAGATCCCGAAACATGGTCCCACGCAAGGGGAAAGTCCCGAGAACCGACACGGGCAGACGTTTGACCGGAGTGCACCCGATCTATACATCCCATCCGGTACCTGCCGTCCGTCCCCGCTCGATGTGATCTGCCTGCGAGCGGCGCGTTACTGTGCCGTCCACCCGCCATCGACGGGAATGTTCGCTCCCGTGATGTACGAAGCTTCGTCGGAAGCGAGGAACATCGCGAGCCCGGCGATCTCCTCTGGTTGGGCGACTCTCCCCATGGGAGTCTGTCCGTGGACGTACTCGTAGAACTCCTCCTGGCCGAAGGCAGGATCGGTCATCGGGGTTTCGACGAACCCCGGACAGATACTGTTGACTCGAACGTTCTGCTTGGCGTAATCCACTGCAACTGACCGAGTGAGGTTGACGATCCCACCTTTCGCCGTTGCGTAAGCCGTCGCTCCCGGACCGCCGACGAGACCGTATATCGACGCGATGTTGACGATACAGCCCTCCGACTCTTTCAGGTGCGGCAACGCCGCTCGCGTCCCGTGCATGACGCCGTTCAGGTTGATCCGCATGACGTCGTTCCAGTCCTCAAGGGGCATATCCTCGACAGTCCCGACGCGGCCGATACCCGCGTTGTTCACCAACACGTCCAGTCGACCGTAGTCCTCGACAGTCGCCTCAACGAGCGATTTTACCTGTTCGTACTCGGCGACATCGCACTGGACGAACTCACAGCCCAAGTCAACTGCCGTTTCCCGTCCGGTTTCGGCCGACCGGTTCGCGACGACTACTTCGGCGCCGTACTCCAGATACTTGGCGGCGATAGCTTTCCCGATCCCCGTCGAACCACCGGTGACAATCGCGACCTTGCTTTCGAGCATAGGAACGATTCGCCATAGTCCACGGCGGTTCTAAAAAATAGGGGGCGAGCATACTTCGGGGACTAATCGAAAAGTCCGGTCCCGAGACGACCGACGTTAGCTCGTGCATCGAGATGGAGGGAGCGATCGCCGTCGCCCCGATGGCCCAGATATTTCAGTCCGTCCGTGTTTCAACCCCAGGGTGCGGCGAAGTTGTAGAGGTGCCAGGGGAGATACCTCGGATGAATCGAGTCACGAGGGCAAGGCCACTGAGACTCAGGAGGGCGAACAGAATGATCTGGGGTAGTGGGACGGCTTGGCCGTTCTGGAGCATGAACACGATCATGGCGAGGACCGCGAGGCCGAGCGTGGTGCCTTTCACGAGGAGGACGCCGGTGAAGACGTAGCCCCAGGCTCGCTGCTTCCACAGGAGAGCCGCCGAGAGGGTGAACGATGGGATGACGACGCCGAGATCCAGTGACTGGATGACCGGAACAGGGAGGGTCGTCTCGGCGATGCTCGGGGGTCTGGTTCCCGCGAGGCTCGCCGGGCCGACCTCGGCGAGCCACAGCAGCGCCAGGAGTCCGGCGACGAGCAACTGGAAGGCGACGTAGCCACGGACCGAGTGGTCGTCGAACGCTTCCGTCAGGTCTGTTGGGTCGATGTGAGCGATGCCGCCGACGAGCGTGAACAGCGTCAGTGCGAACAGCGCGACGTAGACCAGATAGAGCTCGTTGAACGCCGTGAGGAATGCATACGAGGCATACGTGTAGAGGAAGTAGCCGGTGACGCCGAGCCAGACCACGTAGCCGCGGAGTGACCCCTGATAAGCGTAATACAGGGCGACGGCGAGTGCGGGGACGGCGACGGCGAGCGTCAGCAGGTCCTGCCCGTACAGCTGTGGGAGGAGGGCCTCGGCATCCCGGTAGAACCCCGGGACGAACAGTCCGACGCCGGTTGCCACGACCGCGAGCAGGAGGGTAAGCGTCGACGCAACAAGATAGGGCCGAGTGAGGCGTCGGGGGGGTTGCGAGGCCGTCATGCCGCCGGATCCTCGGTGGTGTCCGGGACGACGCCGAGTCGCCCCTCGACGAACGCGGCGAAGTCGTTCGCGAACGCTGCGACCTCGTCCCAGTCGGTATACTCGTAATCGCGTGAGGTGTCAGTGTCCCACGCAGCTGGCGTCTCGGGATGCTCGGGCGCGTACCGCCAGTCGACCTCGCCGGTCTCGCGCTCGACGGCGACGACTCCCGACTCGTCCGGACCCTCGTCTTCGACGACGACGAAGACGCGTTCTCCGCCGACAGCGGCCGCCGACCGAACGTGCGGCCCGACCGCTGTTTGCCAGATTCGTTCACCATCCCTGGCGTCGAACGCGTACAGTTCCCCGTCGTTATTCCCGACGTAGACGGTCCCGTCGGCGACTGTCGGCGAGACGTCTCCGACGCCGCCGCTTCCGATCCGGTTGATCCAGGCGGGTCCGACGTCGGTCTCGGGACCGGTCGCCGCCGGGTTGTAGCCCGTCCGTCCCGCGTCGTGTCGGGGCTGGGGCCAGTCGGACGCCCCGGTGTCGGCCTGGCCGTCCAGGACCTGGACGCCTGCCGCCGAGCCGAGCACCGCGAGGACGACGAGTCCCGCCAGGACCCGTTTCATACCCGAATAGTGACAACAGAGAGCATTGAATGTTACCCCGCGCACGGTGGCGCGGGGAATCCTGTTCTCACGAGGACAGGCTTCCTGTTTCCACGACGTGACTTGCAGACACCTCTCGAACGTCATCAGCGTCCGTAGCGGTCACAGTCTCCACAGGCGTGTCTTCGGGCCATCCCAGCCCGAATTCCTCAAACCCTCTCTGGAGGACGTTCATAGCCGCGTTCGCGTCCCTGTCCGTCTCGAACCCACAACTCGGACAGGAGTGTTCCCTGACCCAGATGGGTTTCGCCGTCTCCACACCACACCGAGCGCACTCCTTCGTCGTCCCCTCAGGTTCGACCTGCACGACGTGCGTGCCGTACAGGTCGGCTTTGTATTCGAGAATCTGGATGAATTGTCGCCACGCCGCATCCTGCTTGTTCCGAGCGTTGCTGTCGCCCTGAAGCATCCCCTTCACGTCGAGGTCTTCGACGAACACGGCGTCGTGTTCTTTGACGAGCCACGTGGTGAGTTTGTGCTGGTAGTCCAGCACCTTCCGCTGGATACGACGGTTGATTTTAGCGACTTCACCGCGTTGCTTCTCCCAGTTATTGGAGCTGTGTTCTTTCCGTGAGAGTTTGGGTTGCTCTCGTCGAAGACGCTCGTAGTCGTCTTCGAGGTCGAGCCAATCCACGGTTGTGCCGTCGCTCGTGTGGATGTAGTTCTGGATGCCGAGGTCGATACCCACGCTGTTACTCGCGTCTAGTGAGTCCACGTCGGGTTTCTCGGGCAGGTTCTCGTCGTCGGTTTCCAACCCGAAAGAGACGAACCACTCACCAGTCCGTTCTTTCTTGAACGTGACTTCTTTTATTGTGGCGTGGTCGGGAATTGGGCGTGAGTATCGGATTTTCACCCAACCGATCTTGCTGAAGCGGACGTATGCGTACTTGTCGTGGCCCCTCTTTTCATCGAGGTCGAAGCCAGACTGGTTGTACGTCACGCTTCGGTAATCGCTGGGCGCTTGCCGTTTGAGTTGACCGACATTGTATCCCTTCTCTTTGAGTTCGCTCAAAACGGTGAGGTTGTGGTGGAAGCGTGCGACGGTGGCCTGTGCGGCCTTCGAGTGCAGCTCCGCGAACACCGACCACTTGCGTTTCCACTCGGGGAGTTTGTTGTTCTGGTCGTACTTACTGGGCTTGTCGTCCTTGGGACTGTTTTCGTAGTCCCAGCGGACGTGGTTGTAGAGTTGGCGATGAACGTCGAGATGGTGTTCCAGCCTGTCCGCTACCTCTTGTGTCGGGTACGCACGGTAGCGGTGACTGTACTCCATCGCTGTCTACTGATTTGTAGTGTGTCTACTTAGTGGTTGGTTTTGCGGGTTGTCGGCTTCATCCCCGATCACGGTGGGTCGGGGTATTCGCCTCGCTGACCAGTATAAAAGTGCGCCGTCAAAACAGTGGGATTCGTGTCCGACAGCGACACTCACCGTGCTGGGGTCGCTCGGATGCCCCGTGACAGGAAGGCGGGGCCGTAGAGAGCCACCAGGATACTCGCAGCGAGCCAGATGCTCGCCGCCGAAGCGACCGCGAACGTGTATAGGACTTGCCCAGAACGACGAACTACGCCGATAGCCCCGATGACATTCGCCGGCGCGACGACCGCTGCAACGTCCGGGCTCCACCGTCGAACGCCGGGTCCGTACTCACCATCCAGGTCAATGAGTCCTACCCGGACCACGGGCGTAGTGGTTCACCGGTGGTAATCTGCTCATCAGCAAGGAATCGGTCGTGCGCAACGCACGCCGCAATGCCGACGAGGGCAGCCGCGATTCCGACAGCCCCAAACGGAGAGGTCACGAGTTCGTTCCCGTCTGCGAGATAGACCGACGTGAACACCCCGAGGATGAACGATCCGTGAAAAAACGTCGGAGCGAGCACAGACCGGGCCCGGACGGTCAGGTAGGTGTACAGTGGCGCCAGGGCCACTGTCGCGACAGGCATCAAGAAGAGCCCGACGACTGGTGCATCGGGGAACTGGAGTCCGAGGAGGACGAGCGGAGCGTGCCAGATTCCCCAGACCAGGCCCGTCACCAGCGACAGCTTCCAGAACCCCAGCGGCGCCAGTTCCGTGAGTAGCAGACCCCGCCAGCCGAGTTCTTCGCCCAGGGCGGCGAGGGCAAAGAGCGTCCCGCCGAGGACGAGTCCAAGACCACCGAGGAGAACGACCAGTGGAACACCGGTTGCTTCGAGCTCCGCGATCGTCTCCGCGGCTACCGCCTCGGTTTGGCCAAGTTCGAGGAAGAACGCCGAATATTCGGTCGTCAATGTCGTCTCCGGGAGAGTGAGACCGATGCCGATCGTCGCGGCAGTCAGCCCCGCCGGTGCGACCCAGGCGAGAATAATCCACCGAATACGTCCCAGATAGAGACCGCATCCTCGTCGAATCGATTTTCGACGGAAACGGAGAACTGCGATTGCCGCGATGGCAGGCGCTCCCATGAAGACTACGGTACCGATTCCCTGCCCGGCACTGCTTCCGATATCGACATCGATGACCCGTAGCAACGTCACACCACCCCACGAGATGCCAAACGTGAGGGCGAGGAATCCCGATACGATTCGAACGTCTATGGAGGTCTGTCGGGCCATGTGTGGAATGATCTATTTCTCGGCTTCGCACGGTTATCATAAAGTTTCGTCGGCGGAACATGAAAATCGGGAGCGCTCCGGGAACCGGCCGCGGAGACATAGCCCGTCCTTACGGCGTGAGAAGGGAGATGGTACTTTTCACACTCTCCGCCGAACTCGGCCCATGAACCGCGTTTCCGCCATCGTCGTCGTCTCCCTGGTGGTGCTGGCCGGGTGTTCGAGTTTCCTCGGCGGCCCCGCGACGAGTTCGCCGACACCGACAGTCACGCCAGCGGGGACGGCCACCCCGACCCCAACGGTCCAGCCGTCACCAACCATAACGCAGACGGCGACGCCGGAACTCACGCCGACAGCGACGCCGACGGCCACCCCTGACGAGGACCTCGCGCCGGGGGTCACCGCGGAGGGCATCGTCAACCCGGTCGCCCTGCTATCCGCCCACCAGGGGACGCTGCTCGCCGACGGGTTCGTCGTCAACGTCACGTACGAGAACGTCGCGAACGACACGGTCCAGTGGCGGACGACCCAGCACACGGTTGCCGGTCCGGGTGGCGAACGGGCCCGACAGCGGAGCACGGCCGGCGAACCCGGTGTGCCCGTGACCGCCCAGGAGATCTGGCACAACACCACGCACACGACGGTGCGGACCACGAACGACAATACCTCGGACTACACGGTTCGCGACCGCCTGACCCCGCCCGAATCGCTGGTCTGGCCGGGACCGGTGCTACGGCTGGTACAGGACGACGCCGACGCGTTCGAGGTGACGGCCGTCGAACAGCGCGACGGGACACGGTTCGTCACGCTTTCGGCGACGGTCGACAGGGTCGGCGGCGACGGGACCGCCGATACCACGGCGACGCTGGTCGTCGACGAACGGGGCACCGTTCACTCGCTCGAGGCGACCACGAACTACGGCGGTGGAGACGACTGGCGGGTCACCTACACGGTCGAACAGGTGGGCGGCGTCGCTCCCGAACCCCCGGCGTGGCTCGCCGACGTACCGTCCAGCGCTAGCCTCGTCGTGCACCTGTTCACCGACATGGGGCCGGAAGGCGTCGTCCAGCTCGACCACACTGGCGGCGACGCGGTGCCGGCAGACACTTTCGTGACGGTCCTGGGGAATGGGACGCTCTACGAAGCGCAACTGGACGAGCCGTTACAGCCCGGCGAGACGCTGTACGTCTACGTCGCGCCGGACACGGGCGAGTTGCGACTCACGACGACCGAACCCGCGGCCGGCGAGTACGACCCCGTCCCGGCGGAGTTCACGGTCCGCGTGGTCACTCCCGACGGCGTCGTCTTGCACGAGGAGAGCCTCGGCTGGGAGCCCGCCTCCCGGCGCTAGTTCGGGCGTAGTGAAGACCGTCACTTCGACCGGTACCACTCGAGCGTCCGTTCGATGGCCTCCCCGTGTGGGGTCGGATCGGCGCCGAACGCCTCGGCGAATTTCGAGTGGTCCACCTCGAACGGCTCCTCGAACATGTACATCGTTTCGTGTAGCTCCCGCAGTTCTGCGGAGAACGTCGACACGGCCCGGAACAGCCAGGGAGGCATCCGCCGGATCCGGGGCGACGTTCCTGCCGTCTCGCAGACGAGTTCGATGAACTCACGCGTCGTCGTCGTCTCCGCGCTCGGGACGTGCCAGGCTTCGCCGGCGGCTTCCGGCCGGTCCCCCAGCGTCACGAGCGCTCGTGCGAAATCGTCGATGAACGTGTACGTGTGCCGGACGTCCGGGTCCCCGACGACGTAGATCGACTTGCCGGCGAGGGCGTTCGCGAACACCCGCTCGCCGACTGACGACACCGTCACGTGTGGCCCGTAGAAGTCGCTCGCCCGGCCGATCGACACCTCGACTCGGCCCTCCTCGTGGGCCTGTAGCGCCGTGCGGGCCACCTCCGCCCGGGTCCGGCCTTTCGATCCGGTTGCGGCGGAGGGCAAGTCCTCGGTCAGCGGCCCCTCGGTCGGGCCGTACATGTAGCAGTTGTCGCCGACGACGAGTCTGGCGTTCGCGTCTGCGGCCGCCTCGATGGCGCTTTCGAGCAACGGCGGAAACAGCGCCGGCCACTTCGTATAGGGCGGCTGTACGCAGAAGTAAACCGCTGACGCACCCTCACAGGCACGGCGGGCCTGCGCCGTCTCGGCGAGGTCTGCCTGGGACGTTTCGACGTCGTCGAGCGGGACCTCGCCGCTCCGGTTGACGACCCGCACCTGTTCTCCCCGATTCCCGAGGTGACGAGCGACGGCCAGGCCGAGGGAGCCCGCACCCAGCACGACCTGGGTACCAGTCATGAAACCTAATTGAAACGCGACTCACAAATCAATTTCGGCGTGTTCGACCGCGTCAGTCGGCTGCTTGCCCCCGTCGACCGCGATCACCTGTCCGGTAAGGAATGACGCGTCCGTCGAACACGGGAACGCGACGCGGCCGTCGCACGTCCCCTGCCGCGACGCCGCCGTCAGCTGGCGCCCCCTCCGACGACCGCCGCGAGACAGTCGTGATTTAAGAAACCCCCGGGCGAAGGTGAGCGCGTGTCTTCTGAGCGATGGTCCTCCCGTGCGGGCTTTCTGCTCGCGACGGTCGGCGCCGCAGTCGGGCTGGGGAACATCTGGCGGTTCTCCGCGGTCGTCGGGCAGAACGGCGGTGGCGCCTACCTCGTCCCGTACCTCCTGGCCGCCGCGGTCTGTGCCGTGCCGATGCTCGTCCTCGAACTCTCGGTCGGCCGACAGCTCCGCACCGACGTCGTCTCGGCGTTCCGCAGCGTGAACCCGACGTACGTCCCGCTGGGGTGGCTCGTCGTCGGCGGCGTCGTCCTCATCCTGAGTTACTACCTCGTGCTCACCGGCTGGGTGTTCGGCTTCCTCGTCTCGTGGCTCGCCGGCTCGCAGACCACCTTCGCGCCGTTTACCGCCGGCTGGCTCCCGGTCGGGTACTTCGTCGTCGTGACGGCGGTCACGGGCGGCGTCGTCTCGCTGGGCGTCCGCGACGGCATCGAACGGATGGCGAAGGTCGTGATGCCGACGGCGTTGGCCGTCCTCGTCGGACTCGCGCTCTATGCGGTCACGTTGTCCGACTGGAGCCGGGCAGCGAGCTTCCTGTTCACGCCCGAGTTCGGGGTCCTCACCGACGCCGCTCTCTGGAGCGCGGCCTTCGGACAGGTCTTCTTCTCGCTTTCCGTCGGCCAGGGGATCATGCTCACCTACGGGAGTTACCTCGACGAGGAGACGGACGTTCTCAGTTCCTCGTTGATCGTCGCCGTCGCCGACATCGGTGCAGCGATCGTCGCCGGGCTGGTCATCTTTCCGATCGTCTTCAGCTTCGGTCTCCAGCCCACGCTCGGGACGGAGCTCGCGTTCACGACGCTCCCCACGGCGTTCGCGGCGATGCCGTTCGGGCGGGTCGTCGCCGTCGCCTTCTTTGGGCTCCTGTTTTTCGCCGCGCTGAGTTCGAGCGTCTCGCTGCTGGAAGTCGGCGTCGCCGCGACGACGAACGCGACGCGACTCGACCGCTCGCGCGCCACCGTCCTGCTCACCGGGGGTGTGTTCGCTCTCGGTGTCCCGTCGGCGCTCAGTTACAGCCCACTCCGTCTCGCGGTCGCCGGGAAACCGGTTCTCGACCTCGTCGACGAGTCGGTCGGGACCTACGCGCTCCCGGTCTCGGCGCTTCTCATCGCGTTCGTGTTCGTCTGGCGAGCGAACTTCGAACCCGTCCGGGCGGAACTCGGCCGGCTATATCCGCTGGTCAGGTACGTCATCCCGGCCGTCGTCGCGGTCGTGACGGCGGCGAAAGCGGCCGGCGTGGTCCAGCCGGCGTGGCGACTCCTGATCGGTCGCCAGCGTGACGGCCTCCTCGCGGTCACGTCTGCGGCGCTCGTCCTGTTCGCGGTCGGCGGGCTCGCGTGGGTGCTTCGAACCCGCAGGTCCACGCAGCGTCGTCGATAGTTCGTCACGGAGACTCCGCCGAAGGGGGAGAAACCCCGATCCGCCGAAGTCACATGTACATGCGGTCTTCCCAGACCTGCTCCTGGTCGACTTGTTCGAGTCGATTGGCGAGCCCCTGGTAGTACTGTTCCACTTCGCTCGCGAAGTTCTCGAGCGCGCCTGTATGGACGGTCAGGTCGAGGACGGCTTCGACGGCGTCGATGAGTCGAAGCGCTGCCTCGACGTCCGGAACCTGCGCGTGAACTGGCGTGACGAACACGCCGACTCGCAGGTCCGAGTCGATACCGCGGCCGACGAGGCTGGCGTTCACGCCCTCCAGGAATCCGTTCCCCATCGGTGGCAGGTCGGTATCTCGCAGGCGTGCCGCCTGGTAGTCTTCGGTCGCGACGTAGAACGTCCGGTGTTCGTCCGGCCCGTGCGGGGTTGGAGCACCCGCGAGGATCGTGATCTCCTCGACGCCGTTTTCATCGGCCCACTCAAGTATTGCCTCGGAAAATGAATCCGCCGCCCACGCCGGGACGAATAACTCGTTCGCCAGCACGGTTACGTTCGACTCCGACGCTGAGAAGAGACGTGTGTGATGGCGTGGTGTCCCGTTGTCGAACGGAGTGATCGCGGGTAAGTCCTCGCTCGTAATGTGTCCGGTTTCAGAGAGTTCGAGCTGTTCAGTGAGGTAGTTGGCGGCCGTGAGGCCGGCGAGCCCGAACGACGAAAACCCGACGACGACCGACTCGGACGGCTGTGACTCGTGCGTGACCTGAAATGCTGGTTGAACGGCCTGGGTGGTTCCCATACACTACTCTCTGACAGGATACACTTAGTGCCTGTCGGTCAGTTCGGAACTGTTGATTCGATTCATGACCTCAACTGTGGGGCGTGGGTGGCGTTATGGCCGCTGCTCTGCTGATTCGATCCCGACGGCCTCACGGCCGGGAATATCCCGGCTGGCGAGTCGCTCGGGCCCATACAGGGCGACAAGCAGGAGCGCGATCACGACCATCGGGACCGCCCCCGTGACCTCGGCCAGGAGGTTCAGCGCCTGGTCCGGAACGCCGCCCGGCGCCATCGCCTCGACGTCCGCAGGGTGGTACAACCCCATCCCGTTGATGCCGGCGTGGAACACCGCGACTGCCAGCACGCTCCCGCCCGTGCTGTTGTACATCCACGTCCAGAGGACCGAGCCCGCAAAGATCGACACGAGCCACAGCAATTGCTGTGACAGCGGCCAGGCGCCGTGAGTCGTCGCTGCGTTGAGGAACAGCGGGAGGTGCCAGCCCGCCCACGTCGCCCCGACGAGGACGCTGGAGACGAGCGCGCTGTACTTTTCCTGGAGTACCGGGAGCATGAACCCCCGCCAGCCGAGGTCTTCCTGGCCACCTCCCCAGACGGTCCCCCACGCCAGCACGAACAGGTAGATCAGCGGCGACTCGAACGAACCGAAATCGACCGGCCCGCCCAGGAGAACAAACAGCCCGCTTCCGACCACGAGGACTACCAGCGGAAGGCCCAGCGCCAGGACCCACCACTTCGCCCCGATCCGCCACTTGAACATCTGGGATACCCACTTGCGGAGACTCCCGCCGCTCGCCCAGATGACGACTGCTGCACCGACCGGCGGGCCGAATCCGCCGAAACCGATGAGGATCGATTGCGTCCACGACGCTTCCAGTCCTAGGTAGGCGACAATCCCCTGGATCACCCACGTGAACGCGTAGGCGATGGCGATGAACGCCGCTAATTGGTGGCGCTCGATCCATGACCGAATGCCGGTGGATTGTGTGGATTCAGCCATTGACGACCATCCCAGTTATCGGGTGCCGAGTATCGATTCGTTTACCAGCAGCACTCATACCTGGGACTGTACCACCTGTGGGAAAAGTTTTGTCTCCCTTGTTACATTTTGTCGTTCAGTGAACTCAAAGTTTCTTGAGCAGATAGGTTGGCTTCATCGGTTCACCCGGAAAGGGACCTGCCGGACGCTCATCAAGAGGGACTCTTCAAGCATGAACCGGTAATACGAACTCCCCCTCAGAACGGGGTGCTAGTCGGTACCACCCAACCCGTGCTATCTCGACCCACAGTAGTTATTTATTTGATATAATCGCCTCTCAGTTATGATTACGTCGAAACAGTTGCTGATTCTCGCGGTCGTAGGTCTCGTGGCTCTCGTACCGCTCGCTCTGCTTGCAGTGCTGTTTTTCCCGCCGGGATTTATGTACGATCACTACTCCTCGTATTCGTACACGACGTCTATCAGCACGAACGCGACGGTAGAGAACGCAACGGTTTTGCTCCCGTTCCCTGCCGGTGACGACGTCGGTACGGACCCCACCTCGGACCTCTGGATCTACGACGGGGAAGGGAATCAGATTACCGACTGGGACGCGGCGGTCATCGACACCATACACGGACCGATGTTGCGCCTCCACACCGACCAACTGGTAGGACCGCTACGTGCTCTGGACGTACGCCCCCAACGGGTCGGTGATCGACCGCCGGGAGATCGGACCGGACGAGATTCCCGAGGACATGACCAACAAGGAACTCGTGCCCGAACCGACGACGTATTCGGTCTCGTGGCAGGTGACGGTCGAACACGATATCGACACCCGCTATCCGATCGGGAACGGGTCGTTCATCGCACCCGTCGACAACGTCGCCACCGTCGACTGCCGGGACCCCCTGGGACGAGACGGACAGGTGTGCGAATTTCACCAGCGTAACTTCGGTAACCTACGACGCCGAGCGGCCAGCGACGGTCACGGTCGGCGAGGTCCGATTCGAGGGCTGGAACGAGTGGGGCTTCTGGCTCTCGAACAGTTTCAACACCTTTGAGGCGACGACGACCGGCGCAGCCTACACCGACGACCGCCAGGGCTGGACCGTCGTCGACGGCCACCTCCGGGCGGGTATGGGACGGTACGACGGTCCCTCCCGGTAGCGAACCTCAGTCGAAACCGCTACCGGCAGTACTTTCGCTCGCTCAGTGGTCGTCGTGGTGCCGTTCAATCCGTCGTCGCCATGCGGTAGACGGCAGCTCCAGACACGAGCGCGATCACGAGTCCTGCGCCTGCACCGATCGTAAGCCCGGTCGAAATGCTACCGTCCATGATCGTGGCCATGACGATCCCCCAGCCGGCACCGATGCCGACGCCGATCCCGATACCCGCGCCGATAGCTTTCGACCGGTCCGAACTATCTGCTCCGCTCATTGGTCGGCAGGTTCGGAGACCACCAACTAAGGCGTTCGGTGCGGACCGCTCGACTACTGACAGATGAACCGGGTCAAACGGTGGTAGACAGTTCGTTCGGGAGCACGGTATCACGATTCAGGAGGGTACTGAAAGAAAGCCGGACGCTGACGGCGTGTGAACCCGGTCGTAGTTGCGCGCCGAGGCCGCCTTCGTCGCGCTCACGTTTGCGGGCGTGGTCGTCGGACTGGGCGGCGACTGACTCGATCTACCCGCGTTTCTTGGCTGTTCCGACTAACTTGGTGGCCTACGTTTTCGGCGGCTGGTACGGCCTGAAAGGTGCCGTCGAAACGCTTCGTAACCGTCGATCGCGGCAAAATTCGAACTCGTCGTCAACCTTGCTGCAAACATACTACTCACAGAGGAAAGCGATTGCACTGTCCTCAAGATGGTCACTGAATACACTGGGAACTCCGGAAGATCGATTAACCACCAATGGATCAATCAGGCGGTCTGTCCTTCGAGGTTGACGTACTGGGACTCCCACTCTCGTCGCGCTTCGATCTCACGGCGTCCCCGCCGGGTGAGGCTGTAGAAGTTCGTCCGGCGGTCGCGTTGGCCCTTCTCGACGAGGCCCTTGTCGACGAGCGTGTCCAGGTTCGGGTAGAGTCGGCCGTGATGGATCTCCTTCTCGTAGTACTCTTCGAGTTCTTCCTTGATGACGAGACCGTGTGGTTCATCTTTACCAGCGATCGTGTACAGGAGGTCTCGCTGGAAGCCTGTCAGGTCGTACATCAGTCTGTGGGCCTTGTTTAGACGCGTGATTTCACGGTTGTGAATGGCTGACGCTCAGTTCGATGGTTCTGACAGCGCATTTCAGGACGAGTTCACGGAACTGTCCGAACCACGTTCGAGCACGAACGATCTCGCCGTATTTGCGGCGCAGCGCGAAAAATGTGGATTCGGCGTTCGAGCGTTGATGATAGATCGTATCATCTTGCAAGAGATTGTTGGCGATGCCGTGCCAGCCGAATTCGCGGTGCTTGATCACCGGTTTGACGCCTTCAGCACGCAATCTTTGGCGAAGTAGCCACCAGTCGTAGCCTTTGTCGGCGGTGAGAATATTCAGTTTGTCGAGATTGCGTTTGACCATCTGCCAGCCGATCTTGGAATCGTGCGGTTGTTTCATCGAGCAATGTATATCTAGGATCGGATCAGTCTTGCAATCGCTGAGAAGCGTCATTTTCACCGCCTCGAACGTGTAGTTCGTCCGTTTTGCGTAGTGTTGGCTGGCAGCTATCCGATCCATGCCAGTTGCGTCGATGGCCTGAACATCGCCGAGATCGTGCAACTCCGCCGACAGCCGAAGCAAGACGCGCCAGATCCGCATTTCGAGGTCTTGCTTGCGCGTACACGGTCGTAAAATCAGGCAGATCAGCCACCCCTAGGTCGAGTTGAGCGACAATTCCATGCATCTCGTGAAGCACGTCCAGCAGCCGCCGATACGTGTGATCTAAGTACTCGCGGAGGCCGTGGATCGCCACGATAACCCAGTCTGCGTAGCCATTTTCACCTTCTTCGAACGCTGGATCTGGCTCGCCGACGACGGCTTTTTGAGCAAGCGACACAACTCGACCAGTGAAGCGGGCGAGTTTGCTGGACACAAACTCCTCTTCCCGCTTCACATCCTAGTAAGTTAGATATTTAGCCGCTCTTACTAGCTTCTAAATATATCTATTGAGACGACAAGTTTCAACTTCTGCAGCAGGCTCAGCACCCTTTGACTGGTTTCAAAACAAACATTTAGGAACAGCCAGAAGTGGGATATCCACTATTTCAGAACTTGAGCGAACCATTTTCGATAGGCGATGCCAATGAGCTACAGGTAACCCCATTACTATTACGTAACTATAACTGTAATTCAGCAACCCTGCTTGGTGGGTTAAAATCCCGGAAGGCGGAATTGACTGAAACCCGATGGGGGCTGTCGTTCGAATTGAATGTGTAGGTAGCGTGCACTTCCGATGTGTTTTAAAAACAGTCGCCGTCCATTCCGACGTAGATGACTGAACAAACGGTTTCGATGGCTGCCACGACACGGTCTGCCTTAGCGGACCTTCCCCCGGGTGCGAAATTGGTCGCAAAGACACTGGAGTACGGAGGAGAACAGACCCAATCGCAGATCTCTGAATCGACACTGCTCCCGCCACGGACGGTCCGATTTGCGCTGAGCGAACTCGAAGAAAACGATGTCGTCGATTCCCGAATTTCGTTCATGGACGCGCGGAAACGGATCTATTCACTCTCTGCCGACGAGCAGTGACGCTGAGGCAGGACAGCTCAAATCGATATTTCAGTCGGGCGGTCACCGATCTGTAACCGAGTGTGGTGGATGTTGTCCTAGACTGATGGGTGATTCCCGAGGAGGTCCAAGTACGTCGTTCATACCATGACTCTCAACGAAAATCGCGACCGAGAGAGCGGAACCGACACGACGACTCCGTTCGAAAATACCTGGGCATGGAAAGAGGGTGGTATTGCCGGCGTCATCGCGACGATAGCGATGGGTACAGCTATCAGCCTGATGGACCTATCGACGCTACAACTGGCGATCGCAGGTCTCTACGGCCAGTCCGGGAACCTGGTCAGCGGATGGATTGCGCACCTCGTGCATGGTTCACTGTTCGGTATGCTCTTCTCGTTGCTCCTGTCCGACCCCGGTCTGTACAGAATTACCGATTGGTTCTGGAAATCGACGCTCGCTGGTGTGGTGTACGGAATGATGCTCGCAATCGTTGGTGCCGGGATCATCATGCCCATCTGGTTAGGCGTTGCCGGGTTCTCCTCACCGCCATCAGTTCCAAACGTCACCGTCCCGGTCCTCATCTGGCATCTGGTGTATGGGATCGTTCTCGGCGGAGTTTTCTCGATCGTCGAAGATCTCTGACTGGAAATTTCTGCTCAGGAGGGGCCTGTTGATCGTTGCTCTGACTTACAGGTCGAGGTCCGATGCCGCCTCGACGTCGAACCGAGTGACTGTCGGCTCACCTGCGAGCAGTTCGGGAAGCGCAGATTCGAATTCTTCGAAGTGTTCCGTTTCGGCGTGCTTACCGAATGCCGCTTCGTCTTCGTACTGTTCGAAGAATCTGAACGTGTTCCGGTCTTCGATATCGGCCGCGACACGATACTGTTTCACGCCGGCTTCCGTGCGGGACTGCTCGGCCAGTTCCTGCATCAGTTCTGTCGCTTCCTCACGGTGCTGGGAGTCTATCGGGAACGTCGCATGGATAACGATCATCGCGTGTCAGTAAGCGACCCGGCAGCGCAAAACGTTTCGCCAGTAGTGTGCTCACCGTGCCCGATGGCGAACTGTTCGACAACTCGATAGTTGAGTGCCGGTGATCTTCTCTTTAAAATCCCAGTAAAGGGGGAAAACGACGGACGTGACGTCTGAGCGGTTCAGATCAGAACGTGATGATTTCGTAATCGTCGTCGACGAGCGAGCGGATGCTCGGGTGCCCGTCGTGGTCGTCGAGGGTTACGACACCGGCGTCAGCGACTGCGTCTTCGACACCGAAGGCGCCGGCACAGAAGTCACAGACCGACGTGTCGTTGCGCACTGCCTGATAGAGTTCGTGGTAGTCACTGTCCTCGTCTTCGAGTTCCGGGATCCACTGCGTCCCGGCGCCGTCGAAGATGAGTTCGACTTCGTCGCCGTCCGTCTCGGCGAACTCCTTGGCCGTCTCCAGTCCGTTGACGAGGCGACCTGTGTCCGCGTGCGATTCCGTTCCAGCGAGGATTACGACTGCTGCTTTCGTCATTGCACTTCCGGGTAAGGGTGACACCCACTAAAACGCGCGCGAACGGTTCAGTAAGGGAGTTACGCAGGTGTTATCGGATACTCAGTGATGGTGGTTGTGACCGCCACCGCCGCGGCTGAACTGTCCGGAGAAGGCACGCTGGACGACTTCGGGAAGGGCCGGGTGGATGTGGACTGATTCTCTGATATCCTGGACGGTGCCGGACCCGGATTTCATCGCCACGACGACCTCCTGAACGAGCGTCGAGGCGTCGGGACCGACGATATGACAACCGAGGATCTCACCGTCCAGATCGATGATCACCTTCACGAACCCCTCGGCTTTCATCGCGTCGCCGCGGGCAGTGTCCTCGTACCGGTAGGTGTTGGTTGCGTAGTCCCGGCCCGATTCGCGAAGGTCCTGTTCGAGCACGCCGACGCCGGCGACTTCCGGCGAGGCGAACACGGCGAAGGGCATCGCACTGTAGTCCACGGGCTGGGGATTGTCTCCGAAGATGTTCCTGGCCGCCGCCCGGGCTTCGTGGTTGGCGCTATGTTTCAGGAGGTACTCACCGACGATATCGCCCAGCGCCCAGATCCCGTCGGCGTCGGTCTGGAGGTACTCGTTCGTCTCGACGAACCCTCGATCGTCGGTTGCGACGCCCGTCGCGTCGAGATTCAGCGTGTCGGAGTTGGGCACCCTACCCGCGGCGACGAGCAGTTCGTCACCCGTTACTGTCACAGGCTCACCATCGTCCACGAGACCGCCGTCGTCGCCGTACTCGTACGGCATCGCTTCGACCGTGATACCGTCGTCGCCGCCGGTCACCGACGTCGCGGCGTGGCCGGTGTGGACGGTGAACTGGTCGGCGTAGCGCCCGGTGAACGCTTCGGCCACTTCCTCGTCGGCTTCCGGAAGCAGATTCGGACGCCGACCGATGATCGTGACGTCGCTGCCGAACGTCCCGAAGAAGTGGCCAAGTTCAGCCGCGATGTACCCGCCACCGACGATGACGAGATGGTCGGGGGGCGTTTCGAGCTGGAGTGCCTCGGTGCTCGTGAGATAGTCTACGTCGTCGATGCCGTCGATTTCGGGAATCCCAGGACGGGTCCCGGCGGCGATGAGGACTGTCTCCGCCTGCAGGCGAGCGCCGTCGTCAGCCCCGCCCGAGACTTCGATGGTTCGCTCGTCGACGAATCTGGCTTCGCCGTCGAACAGCTCGTGCTGCGATGACGAGGTCAGGCCCCGCCGGATCGACTCCGAGTCTTCCTGCACCTCTTCGTTGACGTTCCGAACGATACTCGAAAAGTCGAACCCGTCGACGGTCGCGTCGATATCGAACTCCTCGGCGCGTTCGACCGTCTCGAGGACGTCCGCGTGATACAGCAGGTGTTTCGACGGGATACAGCCCCGGTTGAGACAGGTCCCGCCGAGCGGTCCTTTCTCGACGACGGCGACTGACTGTCCCTGACTGGTCGCGACGTTCGCAACGTCGAGTCCGGAACCTGACCCGATGACCAGGAAATCGAATTCTTCCATACCGCCATACAGGGCTTGGAGCATTATGAAGTTCAACTAACGGCTCCGTAAGTCAGTTCTGCGAGTCAGACCTCGACTCAAAGCCACCTCGTGGGGCGTGAACCGGGAATTCGGACGAGAGAGGCACGCGAGGGGGTGACGAGATGGCCAAGTCGTCAGTCGGAGTGGGTCAGCTGTCGGGGGATGCGGTCTCTCCGTCCGCTGCAAGGTCGTCGAGCGTCGCGAGCAACTCGTCGATACTGGGGCGGTCGAAGGTCGAGTTACTGCTGTATGTGTAGACGACTTCGGGACTGCCCGCGTCGCTATCTCGGTCGAGGATTACGACCTGTGGCATCCGACCCAGGAAATCCGACACGTCCCCGAGCAGGCCGAAGCGGACGGGCTGGTCGTAGGCGTCGCCGACAGAGGCATCGGGGTCCGCGAGTAGCGGGTACGGCAGGTCGTACTCCACCTGCCACTGCTCGACGCGGTCCAGCGGCTCCGGTACGACCGAGACCGGTTCCGCGCCGCGCGTTCTGAACGCCTCGACCCGGTCAGCGACTGCCTGCACCTGGTCCCGACAGTTCGTGCAGTAGTGGTCTCGCTGGAAGAACAGGACCACGAATCGGGTGTCCCGTGAGAGATCAGCGATCGAAAGGGGGTCCGGCCCCGCGGCCGCGTTCGGCAACGAAAACTCCAGGGCGGTCGTGTCCATTACCGCTGTTATCGGCCTCCAGGCTCTTGGCTGCTGCCCTCGCGGTCGGTAGACCGGACGACTGTCCGTCTCAGTCGAACCGCTCGACCACGTCGGACCTGGCCTCGTGGATGACCCGCTGCTCGGCGCGGCGCATCGCGCGGATCCCCTCGTCAGTGTAGTCGAGCGAGGCGGCCGGCAGCCGCCCGGCCAGCGGACCCGAAAGCACGTCGGCCGGGTCGATACGCACCTCGAATGCGAACGCGTCTCGGTGGCGCCGTAGCGGGCCGGTGAACGGGACGACTGTCTCCACCAGCGAGTGTGCGCTCTCCTCGTCGAACGCGCCCCGAACGGCCGGCCAGAACTCGTCTTCCGGCCGCTCGACGACGGGCGCGACGCCGTCACCGAGTCGCTGGAGCCGACCGAGGACGTCCTCAACGACGGCGCGGCGCCGCTCGGACGGCAGGTCGGGGTCGAGCGCCTGCACCACGCTATCGTGTTCGAGTAATTCCGTCTCGAACGCCTCGACGGGGCGGTCGCTCTCGACGGCGTCCAGGACGACGTGGAACTGCTCGACCGAGCGCCGACGATACGCCTCCAGTTCCGGTTCGACGACGCGCCGCTCGAGCGTTTCAGTGTGGCGCCGGAGCTGGTCGACGACCGCGCCACCGGGGCCGAGCCCTGTCTCCCGGAGCGCTCGCCCGACGCTGAACTCCCGGCGGGTCGCCTCGACCGTCCGGTCGACGAATGTCTCGAACCCATCGATCACCGCCGCCCGTGTCATCTGTGGGGTAGTCAGGAGCGGGTGATATTGAACCTTACCGACAGAGCTACCCGCTCCGCGGCCACAGTGGCACCCATGTCGACCCGGTCCGTCCACTCGCGACTCGTGGACCGGCTGCCGCGGCTGTGGGCGCTGTGGGCGGCGAGTCGCCCGAGCCAGGTCGCCCTGGTCGTCCTCGTCTACCTGCTTGGAACCGGGATGTCGACCGCAGGCCCACCGCTGGTCGCCGGGCCTGCGACCGCGGCAACGCCGTCCGACGTAGCCGCCCCGGGGTTCGCGTCGCGTGTCCTCGTCGGCGCGGTCGCGTTGTTGCCGGTCACGGTGACGATCCACTACGCGAACGAGTACGCGGACGCCGACACGGACGCACTGACCGACCGCACGCCGTTCTCGGGCGGGAGCGGGGCGCTCGCTCGCACCGGACTACCGCGGTCGTTCCTCCGGCGGGCAACCGTCGCCGCCCTCTCGGTTTCAGTCGCCGCGATAGCGGTCGCCACCACGACAGACGCGGTCACACCCGCAGCGGTGGGGTTGCTCGTCGCGACGCTGCTCGTCGGGCTAGCGTACTCGCTATCGCCCGTGGCGCTGGTCAGGCGTGGCGCCGGAGAACTCGTCAACGCGGCGTTAGGCGGCGTCGCGCTCCCGGTATACGGAGTCGTGGTCGTGGCGACGCCGACCGTCGCTACTGCCCTGGCGACTGTCCCGTTTGCGGCGGTAGTCGGCTGCAACCTCCTGGCGACCCACTGGCCCGACCGGCGTGCCGACGAGCGAGTCGGAAAGCGGACGCTGGCTGTCCGGTGGTCGCCCGGGGGGATCCGGCGTGCGTACGTCGCGCTCGTCGGGGTCGCCACGCTGACCACCGCGGCGCTGTGGGTCGGTGGCGTCCTGCCGACGCTCGTCGTCGCGGCACACCTCTCGGCGCTCCCCTTCCTCGTCTGGGGTCGAGCCACACTCACGCGACAGCAGAGCCCCCTCCCGTCGGTGCTGGCGATGGTCGTGCTCGCGCTCGCCACGACGGTCGCCTGGTGGAGCGTCGGGGTCGGTCTTTGAACGAACCCAGATTCACGGCGCGTAGAACGCGTCTCGTCCGTGTGCATCTTGCCAGGCGAACGCGAACAGTCGCCGAGCGGGAATTCGTTCGAGTCTGCGCCCGTCGGCGCTCTCGCCCGTCGCACCGTCCCACATCGTCCCGTCAGCGTGGATCGAATCGTCCCGTCTCTCAAACGTGAACCCGGGGTTCTCGAACGCGTCAACACTATCGTCCGTCGCGATGACTACGATGGACTGGTCGCCGACGGAATCGGTAATTACCCCACCAGCGGCCTCGATTTGCGGTACCGGGTATCCGACAGCCTCGTCGCCGATCTCGACCCCGAGGACGGCCGTCTTCGCGTCAAGATCATCCCGGTTCCACGAGCGCCGTTCACCCTCGCCGCGCATCCCGTAGAGTCCGAACTCGCTGCTTCCCGCGTATCGCTCGTACGGTTCCATATCGTAGATCTCACGCGAAGACTGGGTTGTCCCGTCGCCGCGGACAGGTTGCAGGACGACGCCGTCGGGATGGTCGGTGGTGAACCGTTCCCAGGAAACCATCGGGGCAGAGAGCATCGAAAGACGTGTTCCCTCCAGGTCTCCGCCGATGGCCGTCCCGGTCGTCTGTTTCCACTCACTTTCGGTCTCCCGGTCGTACATGACCAGTGCATCGTCGGCGAGTTTGCCTGACATCCCGAACGTCAGTGTCTGTCCGTTTACTGTGCGGTCGTAGACGACTGCGCTCCAGCAGATCGGACACCACGTCACGGCGATAGGACGTCCCCCGACGTCGTCGTTGACCACTTCGTGGTAACTGAGAATTCGGATGGGATACGCACGCGGTGGGTCCCCGTCGACGACGATCACCTCGTCGTCTGGGTCGCCGAAATACGCCGTGCCGAACTCGGGGGCGTCGACGCTCGGGATCGCATCTCGCGGCAGCACGTCCTGAACGTTCACAGCAATATATTCGACCGAACGAGGATAGTGGTTTGGCGAAATTGCATCGTTCGTGCGCCGACCGGACCACCGAGGCCCGAAAGTTATCCGACCGGTCTCCGTACGGGGGGTTAATGCCGTTCGAACCGGACCGCGTCTCGACGATTACCTTCGATTCGTACAGTACACTCGTCGACGTGGACGCAGCCGAGACCGCGCTCGCCGACCGCGTTCCGGAGCCCGAACCGGTCTCGAAGCTCTGGCGAGCCCGGTCGCTGGAATACACCTTCGTCGCCAACCAGATAGACGCCTACAAGCCGTTCTACGAGGTGAATCGCGACGCCCTGCAGTACGCACTCGACGTCCACGACGTCGATATCACCACGACGGAGCGCGACGAGATACTGGCAGTGTACCACGAGCTGGACGTTTTCGACGACGTTCGGGACGGGGTCGGGCGACTCGTCGACGCTGGATACGATTGCTACGTCGTCTCGAACGGCAATCCCGAGATGCTGGCGTCGATGGTCGACCACGCCGGTATCGAGGACCTGATCAGCGAGACGATCAGCGCTGACGCGGTCGAGACGTTCAAACCAGCTGCGGAACTTTATCGCCACGCTGCCGTCCGAACCGAAACGCCGGTCGAGAAGACCGCACACGTGACCGCCGGGTGGTTCGACGTGATGGGGGCACAACACGCGGGGATGCAGGGTATCTGGGTCAATCGAGTGGGTGGACCCTGGGAACCATTTGATGGCGAGCCCGATCTGACAGTAGAATCGTTCGACGAACTCGTTGCGGCCCTAGACGCGTGAACGTTCGACAGGTCATTCCACGTGATGCGATCCCGAGCGTCGACGATCCCGAATTCGGGGACCAGTATTCGGGTAGATCGGACGATCTCGTCGTGGTAGTCGAGTCGTCTGTAGAGTCGAGAGCGTATCCGGTCAGATACCTCCAGTTTCACGAGATCGTCAACGACAGCATCGACGGGGAACCGGTCGCGGTGACGTGGTGCCCGCTGTGTGGGAGTGCGGTCGTCTACGACCGACGGCACGAGGGCCGGACCCTGGAGTTCGGCGTCTCAGGGAAACTCGCCGACGACGACCTCGTGATGTACGACCGCGAGACGAACAGTGAGTGGAAACAGTCCAGCGGCGAGTGCATCGACGGTCGATTCGTGGGGGAGACCCTTACGGTCCGTCCGTCTGCTGTCGTCTCCTGGGGTCAGTTCCGGGAGTCGTCTCCGGACGGCGTCGTGCTCCAGCGACCGAGAGGGACCAGCGAGGCAGCGAGTGCGGACGACAGCCCTGCTCCGATCGACTACGAGGAGTCGCCCTACAGCGACTACTTCCGGAGCGACGGGTTCGGACTCGACGCACACCGCGGGGGCGACTCCCGGGGGTGGGACATGGACGACCTCGACCCGAAGGCGGTCGTGCTCGGCATCGACATCGGCGACGAAGCTGTCGGATTCCCGCTTTCGCGCGTCGAGGCCGAGGGAGGAGTCGTGCAGTCGGAGATCGGCGGCCGGAATATCGTCGTGCTGGCCACTGCAAATGCGGGCGTTCACGGGTTCATCGACCCGGGGTATTCGTTCGACCGAGTCGATGATGACGTCGTCGCCGACGGTACCCGCTGGGACCCGGCCACCGGCCGGGCGCGGGACGGTCGAGAACTCGAACGGGTCCCCACGCGCCGTCTGTTCGCGTTCGCGTGGCGAGACGACCACGGCAAGGACGCGTTTTATTCCCGTCTCGCGTGAGGTTACCGACGCGATACCGGATTACCCCGACGAGACAAAGAATCAATACGTTTCTCGAATACGCCCCTGCATGGCAACGGAACGGGCAGGTGACGGCTGGATCGTCGAAGTCGACGACGGCGTCATGGTCTGGGAGTTTCTCCCGGGAATGGAACTCTCGACGTTCGGTGACGAGGCGTACGAGACCTACGAAGAGCTACTCGGTCGCGGAACGATATCTGGCATGGTCACGGTGGTCAAACTCGACGACCCGTTCACGTCGGACGCGTTCGACGTCTGGGAGCGGTCGGCTCAGCGGGCCAGCGAAGCCGGGATTGAGCGGTGGGCGGTCGTCGCGGACGGTATCAAAGCGATCTCGCTGCGCGGGAAAGTCGATACCGGCGACCTGGAGACGCTGACGACCGAAGACCGGACAGAAGCGGTCGAGTGGGCCAACGGTGTCTGAACCAGGTCTCCGGTCTCGAAGTCAGTTCACCTCACCGACTCGTCGGCTGTACGCGACCGGGAGGAGCGCGTAGGCGGTGACGTTGCGAGCCAGCGCCTCGGTCGTCGTGTATTCGTCGGTGCCGTGGGCGGTCCGCGTGCCGAACCCGAACTC
>ENA-ORCS01000525-ORCS01000525.1-marine-metagenome-genome-assembly--contig:-NODE-525-length-25449-cov-2.757686_pt1 | contig 25449 bp, 23 predicted proteins | sample MGYA00237781_ERZ508513 | MGnify/ENA primary metagenome ERZ508513 (study PRJEB26184, sample SAMN06268793) | marine metagenome | isolation source: Eden Landing Ponds, San Francisco, CA, USA | place...
GCGCCGCCGGCTTCTACACCTTCGGCCCGCAGGGCGCGGCGCTGAAGTCGAACGTCGAGGACGCCTGGCGCGACCGCTTCACCGTCCAGGAGGGCAACTTCGAGATCGAGGCGCCGACGATCATGCCCGAACCCGTCTTCGAGGCGTCGGGTCACCTCGACGGCTTCGACGACATGCTCGTCGAGTGCGCCGAGTGCGGCGAGTCCCACCGCGCTGACCACCTCATCGAGGACAACTCCGAACTGGAGGACGCCGAGACGCTGTCGCCCGAGGAGGCGGCCGAGAAAATCGCCGACCTCGGCCTCGTCTGTCCGACCTGCGGCGCGGACCTCGCCGGCCGGTCGGTCGAGGACTTCAACCTCATGTTCGAGACGAACATCGGCCCCGGCTCGTCGACGCCGGGCTACCTCCGGCCCGAGACGGCGCAGGGCATCTTCGTGGAGTTCCCGCGCATCAAGGAGTACGCGCGCAACAGCCTCCCGTTCGGTGTGACGCAGGTCGGCCGCGCCTACCGCAACGAGATTTCGCCGCGGAAGAGCATCGTCCGCACCCGCGAGTTCACGCAGGCCGAACTGGAGCACTTTATCGACCCCGAGCGCGACGAGGCCGACCTCTCCGCGGTCGAGGACGTGTCGGTGCTTCTGTACCCCGCGACCGAACAGGAGGCCGACGACGGCGACTACGTCGAGACGACTATCGGCGAGGCCGTCGAGGACGGCATCATCGGCAACGCGTGGCTCGGCTACTTCCTCGGCATCGCCCAAGAGTGGTACGAGACGGTCGGCGTCGACATGGACCGCTTCCGCTTCCGCCAGCACCTCGCGGGCGAGCGCGCCCACTACGCCTCCGACTGCTGGGACGCCGAAAGCGAGGTCGACGGCGACTGGATAGAGATTGCGGGCTTCTCCTACCGGAGCGACTACGACCTCTCGAAGCACGGCGAGTACGGCGACGACGACTTCACCGTCTTCCAGCAGTACGACGAGCCGAAGACGGTCGAGCGCGCCGTCGTCGACCCCGACATGGCGACGCTCGGCCCCGAGTTCGGCGCGCAGGCCGCCGACGTGGCCGAGGCGCTTGAGACGCTCGCCGAGCGCGACCCCGACGCCTTCGACGCCGACGAGGTGAACCTCGACGTCGACGGCGAGCAAATCACCGTCGACGCCGACGTGGCGAACTTCTCGGTCGAGACGCAGACCGAGGCGGGCGAGCACATCACGCCGCACGTGGTCGAGCCCTCGTTCGGTATCGACCGCACGGTGTATACGCTTCTCGCGCACGCGTACGAGACCGACGAGGTCGACGGCGAGGCGCGGAGCTACCTCTCGCTTTCGCCGGCGGTCGCGCCGACGAACGTCGGCGTCTTCCCGCTCGTGAGCAACGTCGACGAGCTGGTCGACCTCGCAGACGACGTGGCCGCCGAACTCCGCGCGGCCGGCTTCGCGGTCGTCTACGACGACTCCGGTAGCATCGGTCGGCGCTACCGCCGGCAGGACGAGGTCGGCACGCCGTTCTGCATCACCATCGACCGCGACGGCCTCGAAGGCGACGGCGCGGACACCGTCACCATCCGCGAGCGCGACAGCGGCAAGCAGGTTCGACTGTCCGTCGACGACCTCGTCGGAACGCTCGTCGGCCTGCGCGCCGGCACCGCCTCGTTCGACGACGTGCTCGACGACAACGAGGTCGTCGAGGCGTAACCCGCCGTGGGGCGACCGAGCACCGCCGAGGTGAAGCGGCGACTGGTCCACGCGAGCGGCTCGGGGATGCCGCTTTTGTACCTCCTCGGGCTGGTCGAGTGGCGTACCCTCGGGTATCTGTTCGTCGTCCTCGCGGCGGTCGTCAGCGTCCTCGAACTGCTCCGGCTGTTCGGCGGCCTCGAATGGGTCGTCTACGACGAGCTCACCCGCGAGTACGAACAGGACAACGTCGCCGGCTACGCGCTGTACGTCTACAGCCAGACGGCCGTCGCGCTGGTGTACGGCCCCCACGTCGCGGTGCCGGGGATGCTCATGCTCACCATCGGCGACCCGATAAGCGGGCTTCTCGGCTCCGCGCCGGTGGGCGAGCTGAAGTCGGCGCGGACGCTCGCGGCGATGTTCGCGGTCTGTTTCGCCCTCGCCGCGCCGTTCGTGATTCCCGTCTCGGGAGTCGTCGCCGGCGGGCTCGCCGCGGCCGCCGGGGCCGCCGGCGCGACGCTGGCCGATGGCGCGAAACCGGTCGTCGTCGGCTACGTCATCGACGACAACCTCTCGATTCCGCCGGTCGCCTGTACCGCCATCGCGGGGACGCTCTGGCTGGTCGCCTGACCGGAAGGCGGCTTTATTTCGTCCGCTCGCCAATCGTCGAGACATGACTGTCTACGAGAGCGACCTTCCGGGCGTCGGGAAGAAACACGAGGTTGACCTCGGCGACGGCTCCCGGCTCGTCATCGTGACGCACAACACCGGCAAACGGGAGGTGTTCCGGCGCGCGAGCGCCGACAGCGACTCGGAGAAGCTGTTCGAACTCTCCGACAAGCTCGCCCGGCAGGTGGGGACGCTCCTCGAAGGCGCGTACTTCCAGCCGGTCCAGACGGAGACCATCGAGACGCTTCTGGGCGACAACACGCTCATCGAGTGGGTCGAAGTCGGGGGGGACTCAGCCCTCGCGGGCAAGACGCTCGGCGAGTCTGACCTCCGGCAGGCGACCGGCGCGTCCGTCATCGCCATCGAGCGCGGCGACGAGCTCGTCACCTCGCCCGGCGGCGACGCGATGGTCGAAGCCGGCGACACGCTCGTCGTCATCGGCCCCCGGGCGGCCTGCCGCGAGTTCACGGCGCTCGTCAAAGGGACCTGATGGCGGCGGCGCTACTCGAGTTCGGCTATCTGTTCGCCGTCCTCGCGGTCGTCGGAGCGGTCGCGCTCCGCCTCGGCCTGTCGGTGATTCCCCTCTACGTCGTCGGCGGCGTCGTCGCCGGGCCGCACGTCGCCGGGCGGTTCGGCCTCCCGTACGTCCCGAACGGCGAGGTCGTGACGATTCTGGCGGAGTTCGGTATCGTCCTCCTCCTGTTTTTCCTCGGCTTGGAGTTCAGCCTCGACCGACTCCGGGCGTCCGGGGCGAAAATCGGCCGCGCGGGCGTCATCGACCTCGCGGTGAACCTCCCCATCGGTATCGCTATCGGCCTCGTCCTCGGGTGGTCGCCGGTCGAGGCGCTCCTGCTCGGCGGCATCGTCTACATCTCGTCGTCGGCCATCGTGACGAAGACGCTCATCGACCTCGGGTGGATTGCCGACCCCGAGTCGGAGCCGATTTTGGGCACGCTCGTCTTCGAGGACCTCGCTATCGCGGTCTACCTCGCGGTCGTCACCTCGCTCGTGCTCGGCGGCGACGGCGGCGTCGCGGCCATCGGCCGGTCGCTCGCCATCGCCTTCGGCTTCCTCGGTCTGCTGTTCGTGGCCGTCCAGTACGGGACGGCGTTGTTCGCCCGCCTCCTCGACGTGGAGAACCAAGAGGCGTTCGTCCTGCGGGCGCTCGCGGTCGTCGTCCCCATCTCGGGCGCGGCGCTCGCGCTCGGGGTGAGCGAGGCCGTCGCGGCGTTCTTCGTCGGCATGGGCTTTTCGACGAGCGGCCACCGAGAGCGACTCGAACACCTGCTCGTCTCGGTCCGCGACGTGTTCGCCGCGGTGTTCTTCTTCTGGATCGGGCTCGGAACCGACCCGACGCTGTTGGCGGCGGCCGCCGTCCCGCTCGTCGTCGCGGTCGTCGTGTCGACGCCGTCGAAGGTCGTCTCGGGCTACCTCGGCGGCCGCGCGTACGACCTCTCGGCGCACCGGTCGCTCCGGGTCGGCGTCGGCATGGTCCCCCGAGGCGAGTTCTCGCTCGTCATCGCGGCGCTGGCCGCCGCGGGCACGACGCCGGTGATGCGCGAAATCATCCCGGCGTTCGCGGTCGGCTACGTCTTCGTGATGAGCGCGCTCGGAACGGTGTTGATGCAACGGTCGGACCTCGTGGAGCGACTCGTCTTCCGCGGCGGCGCGGCGGACGGCGAAGCCTCGACGGAGAGCGCCTGAGTCGCTCCCGCGGGACGCAACACTCACCCGAGGAGCCGTCACGTTGCGGGTGCTACAACGAACTGCTGGTCGAACTCGCAGGGGAGTTGCTCGACTGAGGAAACGTTTGCGTCGCCGGAAGCGTTTAATAGGGACGATATCGTATCGTCTCACAATAATGGCGACTCGCGGCACTCTCGCCACTTTTGCCCCGCTGCGAGCCGCGGCTGTCCGACCCCGACGACGGGCCCTTTAGGGCCACAATCATCATCTCCTTCGGGACACGTCGAAATCGCTAATCTTCCATTTTCGTGCCTATAGGCATCTCTACCACTTAATTTCACAGATAGAATGCAAAGAACTTATCTGTATGTCCCCGCCACAGACGAGTACATGAAGAAAGTCGCACTCGCGTTCTCGGGCGGACTCGACACGACAGTCTGCGTCCCGATTCTCGAAGAGGAGTACGGATACGACGAGGTCGTCGGCGTCACCGTCGACGTCGGCCAGCCCGAAGAGGAGTTCGAGGAGGCCTACGAGACGGCCGAGGCCCTCGGACTGGAGCACCACGTCGTCGACGCGAAACAGGAGTTCGCACAGCTCTGTCTCGACTCGGTCTGCGCCAACGCGGACTATCAGGGCTATCCGCTCGGCACCGCGCTCGCGCGCCCGGTCATCGCCAAAGCCATCCTCGAACTCGCCGAAGAGCAGGGCTGTGACGGCATCGCCCACGGCTGTACGGGCAAGGGTAACGACCAGCTCCGCTTCGAGGCGGTCTGGCGCGCCTCCGACCTCGAAGTCATCGCGCCCGTCCGCGAGATGGGCATGACCCGCGAGTGGGAAATCGAGTACGCCGCCGAGAAGGACCTCCCGGTGCAGGGCGGCAACGAGGGCGTCTGGTCCATCGACACGAACCTCTGGAGCCGGTCCATCGAGGGCGGCAACCTCGAAGATCCCGGCTACGTCCCGCCGGAGGACATCTACGAGTGGACCGACCAGCCCTCGGACGAGACGGAGCTCATCGAAATCACGTTCGAAGACGGCTACCCGGTCGCCGTCGACGACGAGGAGCTCGAACCCCTCGAACTCATCTCGCTTCTCAACGAGAAGGCCGGCAAGCACGGCGTCGGCCGCACGGACATGATGGAAGACCGCATGCTCGGCCTCAAGGTGCGCGAGAACTACGAGCACCCGGCCGCGACGACGCTCCTGAACGCCCACGAGGCGCTCGAAGGGCTCGTCCTCACGAAGGAGGAACGCGACTTCAAGGCCACCGTGGACAACGAGTGGTCCCAGAAGGCCTACGAGGGCCTCATCGACGCCCCGCTCGTGGGCGCGCTGAACGCCTTCGTCGAGAAGACCCAACAGCGCGTCACGGGCACCGTGACCATCAAGTTCGAGGGCGGACAGGCCCGCCCGGTCGGCCGCGAGTCCGAGTACGCCGCCTACTCCGAGTCGGCCGCCTCCTTCAACACGGAGACGGTCGACGGCATCGAGCAGGCCGACGCGACGGGCGTCGCCAAGTACCACGGCTTCCAGGCGCGTCTCGCCAACCAGAGCGTCGAAAAGCAGAAGCCCGAACTCGCCGCCGACGGCGGTAGCGACTGAGATGGCAGGCGAGGACGGCGACTCCGAGGGCATCATCCGCCGGGACCGCTTCAGCGGCGGCCCCGCCCGCGGGTTCATGTCGAGCCTCGCGGCCGACGAGCGCATCTTCGAGGCCGACCTCGCCGTCGACCGGGCACACGTCGTGATGCTCGCGTCGCAGGACATCATCGAGTCCGAGGTCGCGAGCGAGATTCTCGCCGCGCTGGACGAGGTCGAGGCCGCGGGCCACGACGCGCTTTCGGGCGGCGAAGACGTCCACGAGGCCATCGAAGCCGCCGTCATCGACATCGTCGGCCCCGACGGCGGGAAGATGCACACCGCCCGCTCGCGCAACGACGAGGTGGCGACCTGCATCCGCTACCGCCTGCGCGAAGACGTGCTTTCGGCCCTCGACGCGGCGCTCGCCCTGCGCGAGTCGCTCGTCGAGACGGCCGCCGAACACACCGAGACGGTGATGCCCGGCTACACGCATCTCCAGCCCGCGCAACCGACGACGGTCGCGCACTTTCTCCTCTCGTACGAGCGGGCGGTCGCCCGCGACTGCGCCCGCCTGCTTTCGGCGTACGAGCGCATCAACCAGTCGCCGCTCGGGTCGGCGGCGTTCGCGGGCACGCCCTTTGACGTGAACCGCGAGCTCGTTTCCGACCTGCTCGGCTTCGACCGCGTGATGGAGAACTCGATGGACGCCGCGGCGACCCGCGACTTCCTCGCGGAGACGCTGTCGGCGCTCACGACCCACGCGGTCACGCTCTCCGGGCTCGCCGAGGACCTCGTAATATTCTCGAACAAGGGCCTCGTCGAGCTGTCGGACGACTACTCGTCGACCTCGTCCATCATGCCGCAGAAGAAGAACCCCGACACGATGGAGCTCGTCCGCGCCGTCGCGGGCGACGCGGTCGGGGAGCTCACCGGCCTCCTGACGACGCTGAAGGGACTGCCGCGCGCGTACAACCGCGACCTCCAGCGCGCCCACAAACACGCGTTCCGCACCGTCGACGACGTGGCCGAGGCGGCCGCGGTCGCCGCCGGCGCGGTCGCGTCGGCGACGTGGCCCGAAGACGAACTCGTCGCGGCCGCGGGCGACGGCTTTTCGACCGCGACCGGCGTGGCGGACCTGCTGGCGATGGCGGGCCTCCCGTTCCGCACGGCCCACGAGGTCGTCGCGGAGGCGGCCGCCCGCTCCGAGGGAACGCCTGACGTGGCAACACTTGACGCCGTCGCTACGGACGTATTAGGTGAGTCACTCTTTACGCACGTGACAGCCGAGGCCGTCGAAGCCGCGCTTGACCCGACCGAGAGCGTGGCGAGTCGCGATTCGGTCGGCGGGCCCGCGCCCGCCGCCGTGGAAGCGACGCTCTCGACGGCCCGCGACGAGCTCTCGGACGACACCGCCGCCGTCGCCGACGCCCGCGACTCGCTCGCGGCGGCCGCCGAGGGGCTCGACGAGGAGGTTTCGAGCTATGTCTGAGTCCGAACACGCGACGCCCGCGGGACTGCTCCGACGACCGCGAGCGACCGCGCCGCGACGACGACCACGCCCGACGCGGGGGACGGGTCGACCGGTCCGACGACCGGTCCCGTCTCCGGCGTCGAGTGAGCGTGGCACCCAAGCTCGACGCGTCGTTCGGCCGACAGGCACTCTCGGCCGATTCGACAGACAACACCCGTTAGAGACTTCTTTGCGTTATTTTTTGCTACGTAATTTTCGACGGATTTAATACCGTCCGTCGACCAGCCACGGATGTAATGAGCGACACCATCACCGCGGAAGACCCGCTGAGCGGAGAAGAAATAGAACTGCCGTCCGACGTCGAAGTCGGTGAAATCATCGACAGCCCCGCCACGGGCGCAGAGCTGGAAGTCGTCTCCCTCGACCCCGTGACACTCGAAGAAGCGCCCGAACTCGAAGAGGACTGGGGAGAATAAATTGCACGTTGGACTGCTCTATTCCCGGATTCGCCGCGACGAGAAGCTGCTTCTCAACGAGCTTCGCGACCGCGGCCACGAGGTGACGAAGATAGACGTTCGGAACGAGCAGTTCGACCTCACGGAGCCGCCGGAATCGTTCGCCGGAGTCGACGTGGTGGTCGACCGCTGTCTGGCGACGAGCAGGAGCATCTACATCACGCGCTTCCTGCAGTCGTACGGAATCCCGGTCGTCAACTCCCACGAGACCGCCGATATCTGCGCCGACAAGGCGAAAAACAGCCTCGCGCTCGCGGACGCGGGCGTCCCTACGCCGAACACGAAAGTGGCGTTCACGGTCGACTCGGCGATGGAAATCGTCGAGGAGTTCGGCTACCCCTGCGTCCTCAAGCCGGTCGTCGGCTCGTGGGGTCGCCTGATGGCGAAAATCGACTCCGAGTCGGCCGCCGAGGCCATCCTCGAACACAAGTCGACGCTCGGCCACTACGAGCACAAGGTGTTCTACATCCAGGAGTTCGTCGAGAAGCCGGGCCGCGACATCCGCGTGCTCGCCACCGACGGCGAGCCCGTGGCCGCGATGGTCCGCTCGTCGGACCACTGGCTCACGAACGCCGCGAAGGGCGCGAGCGTCGAGGAGTTCGAACTCGACGACCGCGCGAAGGAACTCGTCAAGCAGGCGTCCGACGCGGTCGGCGGCGGCCTGCTCGGCGTCGACCTCATGGAAGCAGGTGACGAGTACACCGTCCACGAGGTCAACCACACCGTCGAGTTCAAGGCGCTCAACGACGCCGTCGAGACGGACGTTCCCGCGACGGTCGTCGACTGGCTCGAAGCCAAGGTCGACGGCGAGCAGTCGCTGGCGGAGGTCTCGGCGTGAGCGACCAACTCACCGCGGGCGTCGTCGGCGGCTCCGGCTTCACCGGCGGCGAACTGCTCCGCCTGCTCGACGGCCACCCGAACTTCGACGTCGAACAGGCGACGAGTCGCTCCTACGAGCGCAAGACCGTCGGCCACGTCCACCCGAACCTTCGTCACCTCGACCTCCGTTTCACCTCGCCGGAGGACCTCGAATCGGTCGACGTGCTGTTCACGGCGACGCCCCACGGCGTCTCGATGGAGCACATCGACGCCTTTCAGGACGCGGCGGACACCGTCGTCGACCTCTCTGCGGACTTCCGCCTCTCGGAGGCGGCGCAGTACGACGAGTGGTACGACGGCCACGTCTGCCCCGAATACCTCGAACAGTCGGAGTACGCGCTCCCCGAACTGAACCGCGAGAACCTCCCCGGCGCGGACCTCATCGCCGCGGGCGGCTGTAACGCGACCGCGACGATTCTCGGCCTCAAGCCGCTTTTCGACGCCGGCATCCTCGCCGGCGACGAGCAGGTCGTCGTGGACGTGAAAGTCGGCTCGTCGGAGGGCGGCGCGGGCGCGAGCAAGGCGTCGTCGCACGCCGAGCGCTCGGGCATCGTCCGCCCCTACGCGCCGACCGGCCACCGCCACGAGGCCGAAATCGAGGAGTACCTCGGCCTGTCGGTCTCGTTTACCGTCCACGCGGTCGACATGGTCCGCGGCGCGGCGGCGACCTGTCACGTCTTCCCCGACGGCCCCGTCTCGAAGGGCGACATGTGGAAAGCGTTCCGCGGCTCCTACGGCGACGAGCCGTTCATGCGCACCGTCGCCGGCGGCGGCGGCGTCTACCGCTACCCGGAACCGAAGTCGGTCGCCGGGACGAACTTCGGCGAGGTCGGCTTCGAAGTCGACCCCGGAAACCGACGACTCGTCGTCTTCTCGGCCATCGACAACATGATGAAAGGCTCCGCGGGGCAGGCGGTCCACGCCGCCAACATCGCGCTCGGGCTGGACGAGACCGCCGGACTCGACTTCACCGGCTTCCACCCCGTCGGCTCGCCCTGACCGCACCGCCCCCGAACGCTCGCTCCGACCCACGATGTACGCACCATTTCGACTATGACAGGATACACACGCGAGGAACTGCTCGCGGCACACGAACAGCTCGTCGACAACGAAGCGAACCTACTCACCGACGGCGGTATCGGAATCGGAGATTCCGGTACCTCGTCAGCGCTCCGCGCTGACGGCGGTTCCGAGCCGCCGGTCGTCGTCAAAATCGGCGGCGCGAAGGCCGTCGACCCGAAGGGAGCCGTCTCCGACGTGGCCCACCTCGTCGCCAACGGCACCGACGTGGTCGTCGTCCACGGCGGCTCGACCGCCGTCGACGAGACGCTCGAAGAACTCGGCGAGGAGCCGACGTACGTCGAGTCGCCTTCGGGCGTCTCCGGCCGCTTCACCGACGAGCGCACCATGGAGGTCTTCTCGATGGTGATGCCCGGCAAGCTCAACACGGACCTGACCGCGCTGTTCCGCGAGGCGGGCGTCGACGCGCTCGGTCTCTCAGGGGTCGACGGCGGCCTCCTGACCGGCCCGCGCAAGTCGGCCGTCCGCGTCGTCGAAGACGGCAAGAAGAAAATTAAGCGCGGCGACCACTCCGGGAAGATTACCGCGGTGAACGCGACGCTCCTCGAAACGCTCCTCGACGGCGGTTACACGCCCATCGTGACCGTTCCGATGCTCGCCGACGACGGCGTGGCGGTCAACGCGGACGCCGACCGCGCCGCCGCCGCGGTCGCGGGCGCGCTCGGCGCGAAACTCGTCGTCCTCACCGACGTGAAGGGCGTCTACGCCGACCCCGACGACGAGTCCACGCTCATCGAGACGGCCGACACGCCCGAGGAGTTCTCGGCGCTCGAATCGGCCGCTGAAGGGTTCATGACGAAGAAGGTCATGGCCGCGGAGGAGGCGCTCGACGGCGGGGCCGCCGAGGTCGTCGTCTCCGACGCGAACCTGAACAACCCCATCGTGACGGCGCTCAACGGCGGCGGCACGCACGTGACGCCCGGCGCGCTGGTCGAAACGGAGGAGGCCGGACAATGAGCGGCTTCGTCTTCAACGAGAAACCCATCGCCATCGAGTCCGGCGAGGGGCCGTACCTCTACGCCGACGACGGCACCGAATACCTCGACTTCGGCGCGAGCTACGCCGTCGCCGCGCTCGGCCACTCCCACCCCGCGGTCACCGCCGCGATTCAGGAACAGGCCGCGAAGCTGACCTACGTGCAGGCGTCGTACCCCGTCGAGGTCCGCACGGAACTGTACGAGAAGCTGGCGACGCTCGCGCCCGGCGACATCTCGAACGTCTGGCTCTGTAACTCCGGCACCGAGGCCAACGAGGCGGCGATGAAGTTCGCTCGCTCCGCGACCGGCCGCCAGAAAATCGTCGCCACGAAGCGCGCGTTCCACGGTCGCACCCTCGGGAGCCTCGCGCTGACGTGGAAACAGAAGTACAAAAAGCCCTACGAGCCGGTGGCCGGCGGCGTCGAGTTCGTCAGCTACGGCGACGAAGAAGAACTCGCCGAGGCCGTCGACGACGAGACGGCCGCCGTGTTCTTAGAGCCCATTCAGGGCGAAGGCGGCATCAACCCCGCGACGGCCGAATATCTCCAGACCGCCCGCGACCTGACCGACGACGCGGGTGCCGCGCTCGTCTTCGACGAGATTCAGACCGGCATCGGTCGCACCGGGTCGCTGTGGGCCTGCGAGAACGCCGGCGTCGTCCCCGACATCCTCACGAGCGCGAAGGGCATCGCCAACGGCCTGCCGCTCGGCGCGACGCTCTGTGCCGACTGGATTGCGGACGGCGCGGCCTCGCACGGCTCGACGTTCTCCGGCGGTCCCGTGGTCTGTGCGGCGGCGAACGCCACCCTCGACACCGTCGTCGAGCAGGACCTGCCCGGCCACGCGGCCGCGGTGGGCGACTACCTCACGACGGAACTCGAAGCCGCCGTCGAGGAACACGACCTGCCGGTCCGCGAGGTCCGCGGCGACGGCCTCATGGTCGGCGTCGAAGTCAAACGCGGCGCGAACCGCACGCTGAAGCACCTCGCGCTGTCCGAGCAGTTGCTCGCGCTCCCCGCGGGTCGGACGGTCGTCCGGTTCCTGCCGCCGCTGGTCATCGAGGAGGAGCACGCCGACCGCGCGGTCGATGCCATGACGAACGTGTTATCATGAACGCCGAAATCGACCGCGAAGACGACGAAACAGACGTGGAGACGGAGGGAGCGGCCGACGCCGAGGCCGACGCGAGCGCCGTCTCCGACGACGGGACCGACGCCCTCGACGAGGGCGAGTGGGCCGACGCGCGCCGCCTCCTCTACGACATGGTCTCGACGCCCTCGGTGTCGGGCGACGAGGAGGCGGCCGCCGAGGTCCTGCGGGCGTTCTTCGAGGCGCACGACCGCGAGGTGTGGATAGACGAGATCGGTAACGTCCGCGCGCCGGCCGACGACGCGGTGCTTCTCACCTCCCACATCGACACCGTCCCCGGCGACGTGCCGGTGAAGATAGAAGACGGCGTCCTCTGGGGTCGCGGCAGTGTCGACGCGACGGGACCGCTCTGTTCGATGGCCGCGGCGGCCGTCGAGACGGGCGTCTCGTTCGTCGGCGTCGTCGGCGAGGAGACCTCCTCGCGCGGCGCGTGGCATCTCGTGGAAAACCGCGAGGAGCCCGGCGCGGTCGTCAACGGCGAGCCCTCGGGTTGGGACGGCGTCACCCTCGGTTACCGCGGGTTCCTCTCCGGGACGTACATCTCGACGAGCGAACTGGGCCACTCCTCGCGCCCCGAGGAGAACGCCATCCAGTCCGCGGTCGCGTGGTGGTCCCGCGTGGCCGACTTCTTCGACGAGGAGCGCGACGGCGTCTTCGACACGGTGACGACCAAGCCCGTGACGTTCGACGGCGGCCCGACCGACGACGGCCTCGCGGTCGAGGCGACGGTGGACGTGCAGTTCCGCGTCCCGCCGCGGCTCACCATCGACGACGTGCGCGAGGTCGCGGAGGGCGAACTCACCCGCGGCGGCGTCCACTGGAACAAACCTATCCCGCCGGTCATGATGAGCCCCCGCACCGACGTGGCGCGGGCGTTCCGCGTCGCCATCCGCAACGTCGGCGGCGTGAAGCCCCGACTCCTCCGCAAGACCGGGACCAGCGACATGAACATCTTCGCCGGCACGTGGGACTGCCCGATGGCGACCTACGGCCCCGGCGACTCCGACCTCGACCACGCCCCGAACGAACACCTCGACCTCGCCGAGTTCGACAGCGCCATCGACGTGCTCGTCGACGTGTGCGAGCGGCTGGCCGACGACTGAGCCGAGCCGAGCGGCGGCGACGGCCGAAGACCGAGACGACGAACCGACACGGAGACACGACACACGACACAATGCTCGAAACCACCCATTTCACCGACATCGACGACATCAGCGCATCGGAGTTAGACCGCGTCCTCACCCGCGCCGCCGACATCAAGTCCGGCGACGACGAGACGCAACTCACCCGAGCGACGCTGGCGATGCTCTTCGAGAAGCCGAGTACCCGGACGCGTGTCTCCTTCGAGACGGGGATGACCGAACTGGGCGGCCACGCGCTGTTCCTCGGCCCCGAGGACATCCAACTCGGCCACGGCGAGCCGCTTTCTGACACCGCGCGCGTGCTGGGTCGGTACGGCGACGCCATCATGGTCCGCCTGTTCGACCACGAGGACCTGCTCGAAATCGCGGAGCACTCCGACGCGCCGGTCATCAACGGCCTGACGGACGACGCCCACCCCTGCCAGACGCTCGCCGACCTGCTCACCATCCGCGAGCACGTCGGCGACTTCGACGAGGTGTCCGCGGCGTGGGTCGGCGACGGCAACAACGTCGGCCAGTCGTTCGTCCTCGGCTGTGCGATGGCCGGCATCGACCTCACCGTGGCGACGCCGCCTGAGTACGGCGTCGACGACGACGTGCTCGAGAAGGCCGCCGAACTCGGCTCGACGCCGACGATTACGACCGACCCCGAGGAGGCCGTCGCGGACGCGGACGTGGTCTACACCGACGTGTGGATTTCGATGGGTCAGGAGGACCAGCGCCACGAGAAACTACAGGCGTTCGAGGGGTTCCAGCTCAACGAGGACCTGCTTTCGGGCACCGACGCGAAGGTCATGCACTGCCTGCCGGCCCACCGCGGCGAGGAGATTACCGGCGACGTGCTCGAAGGCGAGCGCTCGCTCGTCTGGGACCAGGCGGAGAACCGCCTGCACGCCCAGAAGGGACTCATCGTCGAACTGCTCGAATAGAGTCGGGTCTGCGGCGGTCGCCGCGCTTTTCAGCTTCTCAGAGGACGCCGTCGAGCATGGGGTACGACGCCCCGAGGACGGCTCCGTAGACGACGTGGCCGACGAGGCTCGTCACGTTCACGTTCGGGAGCGGCGGGTTCGCTGGCGAGCCGACCGCGCCGAGCCACACGGGCATGGCGACGACGGCGAGGACGGCCCAGAGGACGACGCCGTAGCCGACGCCCGCCCCGAGCGACCTGAGCGAGCGGTCGAGGTCGAAGTGGAGGGCGCTCGCGAGGCCGGCGAACGCGACGCCGAGAATCGCACCGTGGGCGACGTGGATGGTGAAGCCGGCGGTCCCACCCGTCAAGCCGTACATCGAGGGAATGGCGACTTCGAGGACCGGCCGCATCTGGACGCCCATCATCGCACCCATGACGGCGGCGGCGAGCGAGCCGGCGGCGACGCCGGCGCGCCAGGAGGCGGTCGTCGTCGATTCGAGTCGTGTCGTGGCTGTTTCAGAGGCCATGGTTAACGTGCCAACACGTATCATGATAACGCTCTCTCGGACGGGCGGCACCGCCGCACCGCGGGGGTACCGTTATACCGGACCTGTCGAGTCCGGCGGTATCGGGGGCTCCGAGCCTTTTAATCGGATGGCGGCCGAGATTCTCCCGTGGCCCACGCCAACGGCGCACCCGACGACGGCGACGCGGACGGAGCGTGGCGGTTCTTCCCGTACGACGAGCCGTACCCCAATCAGGAGGCGGCGATGTCCGGCATCGCCGACGCGCTCGACGACGAGCGGAACGTCCTCCTCGAAGGGGCGACCGGGACCGGGAAGACCATCTCCGCGCTCGTGCCCGCGCTCTCGTACGCCCGCGAGCACGACAAGACGGTCGTCATCACGACGAACGTCCACCAGCAGATGCGCCAGTTCGTCGAGGACGCCCGCGCCATCACCAGAGAGGAGGCCATCCGCGCGGTGGTGTTCCGCGGGAAGTCCTCGATGTGCCACATCGACGTGGGCTTTCAGGAGTGTCAGACCCTCCGCGATACGACCCGGAGCATCGTCGAAAAAGAGTCCGACAAGGCCGAACTCTCCGAGCAGGCGCAGGCGCTCCTCGACGGGATGCGCGAAGGCGAGTCCGGCGCGGCCGACGCGCGGAGCGCCGTCACGGACGAACTCGACGCCCTCGACGACGAACTGGCGGAGTTGAAAGAGGGCAACTACTGCGAGCACTACTACAACAACCTCGCGCGGAACACAGACGAGTTCTTCGAGTGGCTGTTCGACGACGTGCGAACGCCCGACGAGATTTTCGAGTACGCGGGGAGACAGAACCTCTGCGGCTACGAACTGCTCAAGGAGGGCATGGAGGGCATCGACCTCGTCGTCTGCAACTACCACCACCTGCTCGACCCGATGATACGCGAGCAGTTCTTCCCGTGGTTGGACCGCGACCCCGACGACGTGATTACGGTGTTCGACGAGGCGCACAACATCGAGAGCGCGGCCCGCGACCACGCGAGTCGGGCGCTCACCGAGAACACGCTCGAAAGCGCGATGAACGAGCTGGAAGACGCAGACGACTCGCGGGCCGAGAGCGCCCGCAACGTCATCGGGACGTTCCTCGACGCGCTTCGCGACAGCTACGAGGAGGCGTTCGGCTTCGGCGAGCGCGAGCAGGTCGGCGAGAACTGGTACGACCTCTCAATCGCCAATCAGGGCCGCCGGGACGACCTGACGATGGAGTTCCTGCAGTCCTACGAGGGTCGCGGCATCGACGTGGAGGTCGAACTCGCCCTCCAGTTGGGCAAGCAGTTGGACGAGCAGTACGAAGACGCGTACAAGAACGGCGAGGCGACGACGCGCAAGGAGTGCCAGACGCTCCAGGCGGCGAACTTCATCGCCGACTGGACGGAGATGGGCGGCGAACTCGGCCGCCGCCCGATGCTGTCGGTCCGCCGCGACGGCGGCACCGACGAGATTTACGGCCGCGCCGAGCTGTACACCTGCATCCCGCGAGAGGTCACCAAAGAGCTGTTCGAGGAGGTCCACGCGAGCATCCTGATGTCGGCGACGCTCCGCCCGTTCGACGTGATGGAGGGTGCACTCGGGCTCAAAAACCCGGTGACGATGGCCTACGGCCTCGAATACCCCGAGGAGAACCGCCGGACGTTCTCGGTCTCACTGCCCGCGCTGTTCTCCTCGGAGCGCGACGACCCCGGGACGCAGGAGACCATCGAGGGGATGCTCGCGGACGCGGCCGCCTTCACGCCGGGCAACACGCTCGTGTTCTTCCCGTCGTACGCCGAGGCGGAGCGCCACCACGAGCGCCTGCGGGCGAACCCGGACGTCGATGCGGAGCTGTTCTTGGACGAGCCGGGCGTCCGCGCCGAGGAGATGCGCCGCGAGTTCGTCGGCAAGGACGGCGCGGTGCTTCTCACCTCGCTGTGGGGGACGCTCGCCGAGGGCGTGAGCTTCGATGGCGACGACGCCCGAACGGTCGTGGTCGTCGGCGTGCCCTACCCGCATCTCTCCGAGCGGCTGGAGGCGGTACAGGACGCCTACGACCGCGCCTACCGCGGCAAGAAGGACGCCGGCTGGCGCTACGCCGTCGAGATTCCGACGATTCGGAAGACCAGGCAGGCGCTCGGCCGGGTCATCCGCGCGCCCGACGACTTCGGCGTCCGCGTACTGGCCGACAAGCGCTACACCCGCGAGAGTTCGTCCATGGGGAAGTACGGCGTCCGCGGGTCGTTCCCGGTCGAAGAGCGCGCCGAGATGGTCGACATCGCGCCGAACAAACTCAAGTTCGCGATGCTGAACTTCTACAGCGACCGCGACGCCTACGACGGCGGCCCGCCGCGACCCTGAGCGGGTCGGGCTCGTAGTCGGCGCAACGGCGACGGCGACCGCCGTGTGGTTCTTCCCTGTTCGAACCAACACAACCCTGATGAGTGCGACTCCTCCCGGACCGAAGGGCCTCCCGTTGTTCGGCGCGAGCAGACAGTACGCCCGCGACCCGTTTACGTTCCTGACGGCCGTCGCGGACGCCTACGGCGACGTGGTTCACTTCGACCTCGGCCCGCTCGACACGTACATGCTCACGAACCCGGCGGACGTCGAGACCGTGCTCGTGAGCGAGGCGTCGAAGTTCAGAAAGCCGCAGTTCCAAGACAGGGCCATCGGCGACCTGCTGGGCGACGGCCTGCTCATGAGCGAGGGCGCGACGTGGAAGAGACAGCGCCAACTCGCTCAGCCGGCGTTCGACGTGCGGCGCATCTCGACGATGGCCGGCATGATGACAGACCGGACGGAGTCGATGCTGTCGTCGTGGGGCGACGGCGACGTGGTCGACGTGCAGTTGGAGATGGCGCGGTTGACCGTCGAGATAATCGTCGACGCCATGTTCGGCACCGACCTCGACGACGAGCGCATCCGGCGGGTACAGGAGAACCTCGAACCGCTCGGCGCGCGGTTCGAACCCGACCCGCTTCGGTTCCTGACGCCCGACTGGGCACCGACCCGGGAGAACCGCGAGTACAAAGAGGCGCTGTCGGAACTCGAATCGCTCGTCTGGGACATCGTCGAGGAGCGCCGCGGGACCGAGTACGGCGAGACGCCGGCGTCGTCGGTGCCGGCCGGCGCGACGGACGACGACCGGCCGATGGACCTGCTTTCGATTCTGCTCCGCGCCTACGACGAGGGCGAGCAGACCGAACAGAACCTCCGCGACGAGCTGATGACGATGCTCCTCGCGGGCCACGACACGACGGCGCTGACGCTGACGTACGCGTGGTACCTGCTCTCGCAACACCCCGAGGCGGAGGCGAAGCTCCACCGCGAACTGGACGAGGTGCTCGGCGGGCGGACGCCGACGTTCGAGGACGTGCGAAAACTGGAGTACACCGAGCGCGTGCTGAACGAGGCGATGCGGCTGTACCCGCCGGTGTACGTCATGTTCCGCGAGCCGAAGGTGGACGTTCGCCTCGGCGGCTACCGCGTCCCCGCGGGGTCGGCCATCATGCTCCCGCAGTGGGTCGTCCACCGGTCGGAGCGCTGGTGGGACGACCCGTTGGAGTTCGACCCGGACCGCTGGGCACCCTCCCGGACCGGCGAGCGCCCGCGCTTCGCGTACTTCCCGTTCGGCGGGGGACCGCGCCACTGCATCGGCAAACACCTCTCGCTCCTCGAAGGGCGGCTCATCCTCGGCACCGTCGCCCAGCGGTACGAACTCGACTACGTCCGCGACGAGCCGTTCTCGCTCCGCGGGTCGCTGACGATGCACCCCGAAGAGCCGATGGGGATGCGACTCCGGGCGCGAGAGTGACGGACGGGCGGACGGTGGTCTGCGCGCCGCCGGCGGCGACGACGACAGTCGAATCTCCAACGACCGTCAGGGCCTCGCGGTCAGGCCGGGAGCGAAATCGAGCCGGCGGTCTCGCGGAACGACGAGTCGTAGACGTCGAGCTGTGAGACGGTCCACTCGACGGGGTCGAGCGGCTGGCTCGCGACCGCGCGGGCGTCGGCGACGCTCCCGCCGCGGGCGAGCGTGACGTGCGGGACGTAGTCGTCGCCCTCGATACCCTCGATAGCGCCGAACTCGTCGGCGAGCGCGCGGTGCAGGTCGAGGAGGCCGGGGCTCTCGACCGCGAGGTAGACGACCGGCGCGGCCCCGCGAGGCGGTTCCTCGAAGAACCGGATGTCGGTCACGCGGGCCTCGAACGCCGGTTGACCGGCGAGCGCGCGCCGCAACTGTTCGCGCAGGCGGTCGAGGTCGGCGTCTTCGAACCGCTTGCAGACGAGCGTGTGCCGGTCGCGAACCCGGTCGAACGGCGCGAGGTACGGAAACAGGTCGGACGCGAGGCGGGCGACCCGCCCCGGAACCGGGACGTTCAGACTGTACACGCCCGTGTCTCACGGGAGAGACACAAAGGCGTATCGTCGTCGCCGCGGAGGGCGGTTAGATTCGGTCGAGGAGCCAGAGGACGATGAGCACCGCGACGACGAGGCCCAAAAGCGGCTGGAGCGGGCCGAGCAACGCGCCGAACAGCCCGAGCACCTCGCCGATGATTTCGAGGACGAGCCAGACGAGGACGAGCAGGAGGATGATTTTCAGCAGGTCCTCCACGTCGATTCGGCCGCGGTTCGTTCGCATACGGGGGCGTGGGGCGTTCGCGGACAAATAGCTGGTGGCCGGGTGGGGGGATGGCCGGGTAGCTTTATTCCGCCTCGGTGTCACTCTCCACCATGGACAGCCTGTTCTACCAACTCGGGCGGCTCTCCGCGTCGGGGTCGTCGGCCTCGTCGTCGGGCGCGGAGCGAGTCGACAGCGAGCCCGGTCGAATCCCGCGGTGGCTCGGTCCCCTCGCGGTCGCGGTGGTCGTCTTCGGCCTCGCGGTCGTCGTCTTCCCCGTCACGCCGCTGACGCTCGCGGGCTACGTCGCCCTCGCGCTCGCGGTCGCCGCGGTGTACGACGCGGTCGAAGTCGTGCAGGCGTACGAAAAGCGGACGCTCACGGTGTTCGGCGACTATAAGGGGATTCTCGAACCGGGGCTGAACGTCGTCCCGCCGTTCGTCTCGAAGACCTACCGCTTCGACATGCGGACCCAGACGCTGGACGTGCCCTCCCAAGAGGCCATCACGGAGGACAACTCGCCGGTCACGGCCGACGCCGTCGTCTACATCCGCGTGATGGACCCCGAACGCGCCTTCCTGCAGGTCGACAACTACCGCCGGGCCGTCTCGTTGCTCGCACAGACGACGCTCCGGGCCGCCCTCGGCGACATGGAACTCGACGACACGCTGGCGCGACGCGACCACATCAACGCGCGCATCCGCCGGGAACTCGACGAGCCGACCGACGAGTGGGGCGTCCGCGTGGAGTCCGTCGAGGTCCGCGAGGTCAACCCCAGCGCCGACGTCCAGCAGGCGATGGAACAGCAGACCTCCGCCGAGCGCCGCCGCCGCGCCATGATTCTCGAAGCGCAGGGCGAGCGCCGCTCCGCCGTCGAGAAAGCGGAGGGGGACAAGCAGTCGAACATCATCCGCGCGCAGGGCGAAAAGCAGTCGCAGATTCTCGAAGCGCAGGGTGACGCCATCTCGACGGTCCTCCGCGCGAAGTCCGCCGAGTCGATGGGCGAGCGCGCCATCATCGACAAGGGCATGGAGACGCTCGAACGCATCGGACAGGGCGAGTCGACGACGTTCGTCCTCCCGCAGGAACTCACCTCGCTCGTGGGTCGCTACGGCAAACAGCTCACCGGCTCCGACGTACAGGACATGGAGGGGCTGTCGAGCAAGCAGTTCGACGAGGAGACCCGCGAACTCATCGGCCTCGACGACATCGAGGAGATTCTCGGGCAGATAGACCAGGCCGCCGAGATGGACGTCGAACAGCTCGAACAGGAGGCGGAGGCCATCAAGGCCGGCGCGGAGGTCAACGACATCAAGTCGCCCGACGAGATCATCGCCGAGGCCGACGAGGACGAACAACCAATCAAGTCGTCCGACGAGGTCGTCGCCGAAAACGAGGGCGCAGACGGCGCGGCCGACGAATCGGCGGACGCGGCCTCCGCGGGCAACGGCCAACCGACCACCGATGCCGCCAACGAGGGCGACGGCGACGACGACGACGAAAGCGAGATGTCCTTCGAGAAGGACCTCGAATAGTCGCATCGACCGACCGTCCGGGATTTGGACGGGTGTGAATGCCGAAGCCCTTTTCTTCGCGCCGTCTCGTATGTGGTGGTAGATGTCGAATCGCCGGGTAGACGAAGACAAGCGCGCGACGCTCCGCCGGTTCGCCGCGCTCGGGGCCGCCACGCCGCTCGTGGGCCTCGGAGGCGGCGACGACGGCGACTACGACTCGTCGGGGTCGAGCGACGCGCGGGACGCCATCGTCGGCTACGTCGCGTCCACGCCCGGCGCGCACTTCTCGAAGGTCCGCGACGACCTCCAGTTGGGGACCGGCGAGACGCAGTACCACCTCCGGAACCTCGTCGACGACGACACGCTCGAGGTGCGCCGCGACGGCGACTACAAGCGGTTTTTCCCCGCGAGTCGGTTCTCGGAGTTCGAGCAGGTCGCCCTCGGCTATCTGCGCCGCGACACGCCGCGCGGGATGCTCGTCCACCTGCTTCGGGACCCCGACGCGACGGGGAGCGAACTCGCCGACAGACTGGGCGTCTCGCGGGCGACGGTGAGCACCTACGCGAAGGAACTCGACGCCGTGGGCCTCCTCTCGCGGGAGGACGGCTACGCGGTCCGCAACCCCGAGACGGTCATCACGCTCCTGATTCGCTACGCCGACTCCTTCGGCTCCGACGCCGCGGCGTTCGCCGACGACGCGGCCGAACTCATTCGGTTCGACCCCTGACCGGGGCGAGAGTCGGGGAGTCGGTGACGGCGCTTCTCCGTCGGTTCGGAACACTCAGCGGCGGCGCTGAGACGCGAGAAAACCCGAAAAGCGGGATGGAACGACGTGGGGGGGGGAGACGACGGCGTTCCGGGCGGGGTGGCGCGAGGGAGGGCGCGCCGGGGTGCACGCCGGGGACGGGGACGGCGTGCGGCGGGGCCGGAGTGAAGCGTCAGCGGGGACTCAGACGGTCACCTTCCAGGTCGTGCCGGAGGAGTAGCCCCACTTCTCGACGGTCACGTCGAAGTCGCCGTCGAGGATGGGGCGCATGTTCGCGCCGACCTCCTTCGCCGAGAGGTCGAGGTCGTCGGCGATGAGGCGGGACTTGAAGTACGTCTTCGCGCCGGCGTTCGAGCGGAGGTAGTCGAGGATGCGGCGCTGTTTCTCCGAGAGGCTGGGTTTGGTGTCGAGGGCATCGCCCTCGACCGCGGCGGCGGAGGCGGTCGTGCTCATACCTACACAGAGAGACGAGACGCCTATCAGGGGTTTGGTACGGGAGCTTAACACGGCGCTGTCTTGCGGTTTTTGCCAAAAACGAGCCGTCGGGGCGGTCCCACCGCGCCGTCGCAGGTACAGTCGCCTAACACCCACGCGACGCGGACACATCAACGGGGAGACAGTCGGGGGTGACCGGCAAGCCGCCGAACGCCCGAGCGTTCCGAACTGTCCGTCTAAGCGGAGCGTAACGACTCCAAGACAGAAAATTCATACGCGGATAGCGGCCATACGACCACAATGGGTCGCCCGACAGAACGACGCCCGGCCGCCGCGACCGCGGCCGGCGTCGAAGTGAGCGTCGTCCTCCCCGCCTACAACGAGGCGCGGACCATCGAGAACACGGTCCGCGTCACCGTCGAGACGCTCGAATCGTTCCTCCCCGCCGACGCCTTCGAGGTCATCGTGGCCGAAGACGGCTGTGACGACGAGACGCCGGAGATAGCCGACCGACTGGCCGCCGAGGACGACCGGATTCGCCACTACCACAGCGACGCCCGCCTCGGCCGCGGCGGCGCGCTCGAACGCGCCTTCGAGGCCGCCGCCGGCGACACGCTCGTCTACTTCGACACGGACCTCGCGACGGACATGCGCCACCTCGAAGAGCTGGTCGAGCGCGTCCGCTCCGGCGAGTACGACGCCGCCACCGGGTCGCGCTGGATGCCCGACCGCGTCGCCGACCGCCCGCGGAAACGCGGCGTACCGAGTCGCGCCTACAACGGGCTCGTCCGGCTGTTCCTCCGCTCGGACCTCCGCGACCACCAGTGCGGCTTCAAGGCCTTCAGCCGCGAGACGTTCGAGGCGCTCCGCGACGACGTGGAAGACGACCACTGGTTCTGGGACACGGAGATGCTCGTCCGCGCACAGCGCGCGGGCTTTCGAGTCGCCGAGTTCCCCGTCGACTGGGAGCCGAAAGGCGACACGAAAGTCGACCTCGTCCGCGACATCCTCGGGATGGGTAGCCAGATTCTCCGGACGTGGTGGCAACTCACGGTCCGGCCGCGCATCACCCGCCGGGTGACCGTCGCCGCCGGCCTGCTTTTGACCGTCTTCGCGCTCGCGCTGATGACGCTGTACATCGACCCCTCGGAGGTCATTTCGGTGCTCGGCGACGCCGACCCCGCGCTCGTCGCGGCCGCCGCGGTAATCTACGTCGTCTCGTGGCCGCTCCGGGGGATTCGCTACCGCGACATCCTCGGCGAGCTCGGCTACCGCGAGAAGGCGAGTTTCCTCACGGGGGCGATATTCATCAGTCAGACTGGGAACCTCGTGTTCCCCGCCCGCGCGGGCGACGCCGTGCGCGCCTACGTCGTGAAGGCGCGCCGGAACATCCCGTACCCCTCGGGCTTCGCGTCGCTCGCGGTCGAGCGCGTCTTCGACCTGCTCACCATCGCGGGGCTCGCTGGCGTCGTCCTCGTCGGCCTCGCGGCGACCGGCGGCCTCGACGACATCGCCACAGTGCTCGCGACCGGTGTGAGCGGCGGCTCGGTCGACGTGTCGGCCGGCGACGTGCGCACCGTCGCCTCCGTCGCCACCGGCGTCGGCGTCGTCGCCATCCTCGGCGTCCTCGGCATCGCGCTGTCGGCCCGCGCCGACCGGAACGTCGTCCGGGCGTTCGTCGGCCGGTTCTCGTCGGACTCCTACGTCGAACTCGTCGCGGGCGTCATCGAGCAGTTCGTCTCCGACCTCCAGGCGGTCGCCGGCAACCGCGCCGCCTTCGGCCGCGTCGGGCTGACGAGCCTCGCCATCTGGACCGTCGACGTGGTGACCGCGGTCGTCGTCCTGCTCGCGCTCGGCGTCGACATCGACCCGGTCGTCCTCGTCGGCGTCTCGTTTTTCGCCGTGAGCGTCGGCAACCTCGCGAAGGTGCTTCCCCTCTCGCCCGGCGGCGTCGGCCTCTACGAAATCGCGTTCACGGTGTTCATGGCCGCGCTCGCGCCGGTCACGCCCGCCGCCGCGCTCGCCGCGGCGGTCCTCGACCACGCCGTCAAAAACGGCGTCACCGTCGTCGGCGGCGTCGCCTCGATGCTGTCGCTCAACGTCTCGTTGACGACCGCGGTCGAAGAGAGCGCGGACGTGCGCGACCGCGACCGCGAACTCGCCGAGTCCGAGTGAGCGAGCCACTCAGTACAGTTCGCAACAGAACGGCGCGAACGCGCCCGTCACGGCCGATTCGAGCGCGTCGGTGCGGGTGAGCCGGCCGCCGGTGAACACGCCCGCCGCGCCCTCGTTTCTCGCGATGTCGTCGGTGCCGAGCACGTCGTCCATCACCGGGCCGAGCTCCTCGCCCGCGTCGATTCGGTCCCCGATGCGGGCGGGAAGCGGGAGGCTCGGCCCCGCCGCGCGGCCGACGCGCTCGCCGTCGGTCACGGCCGCCCACATCACGAGGTACAGGTCGGTCTCGTCCGTGCCGTCGCCGGCCGAGAAGGTCGCAACGCCGCCTTCGATGCCGACGCCGAGGTCGTAGTCGCCGGCGTCGAGCGCCCGCTCAGCGCGGATGACCGCGCCCGCGATGGTCTCGTCGTGGCCCGTCGGCTGTTCGGAGACGCCGGAGTCGACGGCGACCGCCGCCACGGAGGCGTCGGGACAGGTTCGTTCGACCGTGCGCCGCTTCACCGGGTTGCCGCTTCCGACCGCGATGTCCATGTCGGAAGCGCGTCGCCCGGTTATTTCCCTTCGTCGGATTCGGACGGGGTTGCGGCCGCCCACGGGTCGGGGAGGTCGGCGTCGGGGTGCAACAGCCTCGCGAGGCGGTCGACGCCCGAGACGACGGCGGGACTCGGCTGATTGAGAAGCGAGTCGTCGACGGCGTGGACCGCGGCGTCGAGATTCCACCCGCGGGCCTCGAACGCCTCGGGGTCGCCGCGCTCGCCCTTCCCGCAGGGGTGGAGAATCACGTGGTCCGGGTCGGCGGCCGCGACGACCGCGGGGTCGACTTCGGCGGACCGCTCGCCGGGCGCGACGAACGGGGCGGAGCCGCCGGCGGCGCGGACGAGGTCGGGGACCCAGTTGCCCGCGGCCATCGGGGGGTCGGCCCACTCCTCGCAGTAGACGGTCGGCCGGTCGCGGCCGGCGACCGCGTCGGCGACGCGGCCGAGGTGGTCGCGGCAGTCCTCGGCGAGCGTCGCCCCCGCGCCGGCGTCGCCCGCGGCGTCGCAGACGACGGGAAACGAGTCGAACACCTCGTCGAGCGTCGCGGGCGCGACGTGGACCACGTCGTAGCCGCGGTCGCGGGCCGCCGCCGCGACGTCCGACTGGAGGTCGTCGCAGGTGCAGACGGCGTCGGCGTCGAGTTCGTCGACCCGGTCGAAGTCGGGGTTCAGCCAGCCGCCGACGACCGGCTTGTCGGTCGGCGAGTGAACGGTCGCCCCGACGACGTGGGCGTCGAGACCGGCGGCGTCGAGGACGGCCGTCGCGCTCGGAGCGAGCGAGACGACGCGAGGGTTCGCGGCCATGCGTAGTCGTAGCAACGCCCCTTCGCGAAAAGTATGTATCGCGTCACCGGTCGCCGGTGAGCCACCGATGAATCGGCGATGAGCCGCCGAATCCATCACGAACCTCAATCGTCCGTGCGACAGCCTCACACGTGCAAACGCCGCCGCTCGCCGAAAGCGATACCAAACCATTTATGCGGTCGTCTGCGGTTTCTGGTGTTACGGACAGCATCCGGGTTCTAGCCGCCTCTAACACCCCATCCCGGAGCACCCGCCGTCGTATCCATGAGTGAACGAATCTGGACCCGAAACCCCGGCGCACAGGAGCAGGAACAAACCACGCAGAACGGCCGACAG
>ENA-ORCS01000526-ORCS01000526.1-marine-metagenome-genome-assembly--contig:-NODE-526-length-25418-cov-3.709206_pt1 | contig 25418 bp, 28 predicted proteins | sample MGYA00237781_ERZ508513 | MGnify/ENA primary metagenome ERZ508513 (study PRJEB26184, sample SAMN06268793) | marine metagenome | isolation source: Eden Landing Ponds, San Francisco, CA, USA | place...
GGCTTCAACCCCACCCGCAGTGGGGCGGGGAATCCGCCACACGACCTAGTTAAGCTCGCCAAGAGGTTCCGGGCTACCACTCATCTGTTCAAATCTCCTCTAACCGCATAAGCGACGCTGACGACTCGCTTCACTCGTCGGTAACGTCGCAAAATGTAGCGTCCGGACGGAGATTTGAACTCCGGTCCCTGGCTCCGCAAGCCGTCTTCTGAAGTGGTCTCTCACTTCCAACGACAACCCGTTGTTCCTCCGTATAGCGGGTTTCTCCGTCTCCGTACTGCAATTGTATGTGCTTTCGGCTTATAAATACCCGCCTCGATGGTGTGACCGACAACGACGATTCCGTGAGTTCTCTACCCCTGACCCAAGACTGAATCTATCCCTTGTCGAAGGTCGCGGCCACCTCCTTGGCGGACGAAGACACGCACCTACTGATTGTCCGACTACACCCCTGTACCGATTAGGGGCCTACTTGGTACACAGCAATCCTCGGACGAGACGGCCCCACCTGAGTACCGGTGAGGGGTCACAACTGTCACAGGTATTGGCTGATTGAGGATGAGGATAGAGGTATCGAGAGTAGATAGATGTCTCCCGAAAACTGTCGTGACACTACTGACACTCCAACCGGTATTCAGGTGTCTACGGCTACGGAGGAACGTTCTCCGTATACCCAAACTGAGCGAGCGGCACTTCTCCAACTTCGAGGTAGTACGCTCCGATGAGGTCAGTCTCGATTTCTTCGCGCTTGTGTGAGGCGTCAAGGTCGCCCCGCTCGGCGTAGGCAAAGAGCGCATCCTCGCCAAAGGTTTGCTCGTGGTTGTAGAGCCGTGAGGAGATGTTACTGGATTCTCCGATGTACGCCAAAGTCGAATCCTGCCCCTCGTACCAGATGCGATAGACTCCCGTGTTGGGAGGGTCGGCATCAAGACGTTCTGCCAGTCGATATGGTTCGGACCAGTCGAGACTCATCCAGTCTCGGGCAAGTGGCTGCCGTCTACTTTTATAACTCATCCGTTCCTTCGATTGTGTTATGCGGGCACGCTACAAGAAAGTCAGAGACCTTCTCGGAGACAAGAGAGGGGCTATTTTTACGGTTCCTGAGTATCAGCGAGGGTATGAGTGGCAAAAGAAGCACTGGCGAGACCTGTGGACAGACGTAAATCGCATCGGCGACCAAGTCGAACAACATTACCTCGGTAATATCATTCTACTTGAGAAGGACGCGGGGCAGACGTACGAGATTGTGGATGGTCAACAGCGGATAGTGACTATCTCGCTTCTTGTGATGGCAATTCGTGATGTGGGTGACTTCGAGGTCAATGAGGACGGGGGGTTAGACGATGTGCGGATGAAGGATATTCTGGAGGTGAACAGAGGTGGGAGTCCTGAACCGAAAGTCGAACTCGCAGATGAGGACGCGAGGGAAGCGTTCAATAAGTTATGGGAAGGAGACATTGAGGAGGCGAACGGACAGGTACGGAACGCGTACGACTACTACGTAGCTGAAATCAGCGGTTTCGATGAAAGGGAAATCGAAAGTCTGCTGGACGATATTTGTGATTTCCTGAAGGTGGTTGAGACGAAGGCTACGAACTCCAGTCTTGCGTACGCTATCTTCCAGTCGCAGAATGAACGTGGAAAGGATGTTTCACCGCAGATTCTTGCGAAGGCACGGATTCACGGTGAGGCTAACGACATTGACGACTCGGAGAGGGCTCACGAAATCACTCGCAAGTGGGACTACACTTACCAACTCCTCGAAGACAACTTAGGCGGTCCGAGATTCCAGCAAAGGCTTCGGATTCGTCGTCCGATGACGCAGATTCTCATCAACTCGGACGTGCCCACACCACGGCAGATAGACAAGAGTGAGTTGTACCGCTACTTTGAGAAGGTTCTGGAGAACTACGACGATGTGTACGACTTTGTGCAGTGGTTCAAGGAACAGGTCGACATCTACCTACAACTTAGCAGTGACAGCTACGAAGTAGACGGTCACGATATTCCTGACGACGCTATCCGCCACCTACAGTACCTCAACTCCGCCTCCACGCATTCAGAAGCTCTCTCACTCGCCATTTACAATAACATCGACAGAGATATCTTGCTAAAAGAGAACTTCAGACTCGCTTCGATTCTGGCGATGCGGATGCGGTTGAGTTCCACGTCGTCAGCGGATATGCGGGACGCTATCTATAGTGCGTCAGCAGAGGTTCGGCAGACAGACGATGAGAACGAGATTCGGGAGACACTTCGTGAGGCTATCCGAGAGTACACGCCAACCAATGGTGAGATGAAGGAGTACCTGAAGGCGAATGGTATGAGCGTCCTTGGCTCGTGGCAGTTCCGAACCACACTCACACTGGTCAGCATAGAGGAGGAGCGACGTGGTCCGTGGCGGATGGAACTGGACAATCTCCACGTTGAACATATTGCTCCACGTCGAACGTACGAAAAGCCTGAGTACCGGGAGTGGCGTGAGAAGCTGGACGACGACCGATTCAAACAGCAAAAGAACCTCATCGGCAATCTCACTCTGTTACTTGACGGGGACCACGCGTCGATTGAGGAGACATCGTTCGCGTCGAAGAAGCGGACGTACCGTGATTCAGATGTAAAGATTGCTGAGGAGGTGGCGAGGTATGACGACTGGACGAGTGAGGATATCGATGAGCGTACGATGGATTTGACGAATGAGCTAATTGAACGCTGGTCGCTGTAAGCATAGCCACTGGTTGTTTACTCAGAATCTTATCGACATTCTGTAACTGTGACCACCTCGAATAGAGTGGGTCTACCAACTGTCACAGGTCTTAGCTGATTGAATCAAAAGAGAGGATAGTACTATGATGTGAGTAGGTACATCCCGAGAGCTGTCGTGACACCACCAACACCACCCGGTATTCAGTCATCACGCGCCTTCGTCATTCAGCAATTGCTCTGGATAGAGGTCCGAAACTAACCCGATAATCTGGTACTCCAGTTGTTCGAGCGGAACCTCGAAGTCGTGATAGAGCCCGATGTCCTCCTCGCGCCACGCCTTCGTCCAGAAGTATGTCTGTTGTCGTAGTTGTCTCCCCTCCTCGAAGAGCCGGTCGGCCCACTTCTCGTACTTCTGCTTCTGGTTCTTGTCGTGGTCGAAGACGATGGCACTGAGATTCCCAATGTGGTAGTAGTGTCCGTCTCCCCATCGTGCAAACTTGCCAGTGCTACTCCCTCGAAGGCCGCGCAGATTTGCGCTCAAGCCTTCACCGTCTCGTCCGTACTTGCCAGCCTTCCCAATGTAGAGAGGGATGACATCCCCATCCACCAACCGATACATCAGGTAAATCAGGCCCTCATAGGTGTCATCAGTCGTCTCCCAGTCGTTGATGACCTTTCGACCCTCCTCTCGGACGAGCGCTTCCATCCCCTCGCTCCGTTTCAGGATTCGTCTGTCGTCCTTCCCGTAGTTCTTGAACTCGACAGTCAGATTCTCGTCAGTCTCGAAGAGGGGGATAGGATTCTCTGTATCAACGTAGCGGTCAGTCCACTTCTGCCAGATTTCCTCCTTCGTCGTCATAGCGTCAGCACTCTGCTGTAGAAGTCGAAGCCGAAGGTCGTTAAAATCTCTCACCCCGCGTAGATGCTCCAGACAGAGTTTCATTACCTTGTGTGCCATTAGTTGACAGGGTGGTGAGCTATGGCTGACGACAAACGGCGGTTCGCACTCAGGGAGAACGATGAGGTGGATGAGTCTGACAACCCTTCCCCCAATCGCGTTTCGATTGAGGGGTTACACACGGATGCCACAACGGACCTATCACGGAGTAATTCAAACGAAACCAAGACAGCGAAAATCCACTTCGAAGGAACGATAGACATTAGGGTTGACAATCATCTGGAACTCTCGGTTCTCGCCAACCGAATTGCAGAGCTTGACCTTGATACCACTCTACTTGAGGAAACAGTGACCTCTCTCAATGAGGAACTCGTGTCGGATTATTGTGGCGTGAAACACGTCTGGGGTAATGGCGACAAACGATACCAACGTGCTTCAACATCAACTCGGTCTACTGTGACAAACATTGGTGAGCACAGATTCACTCTCCATCACGTCAAGGACACTAACGCTGATGAAGAAGACAACACATATTTTCGGCCTATCGAGGATATCCTATCATTCACTGGGCAGAGAGTCTATCAGCAGGATATCCTCGCCAAGTCAGTCCTTCTTCATTTCGATTACCGCCTTTCCTATCGGAAAGTTTCCGGCTTGTTAACACAGACAACGGGGCGCAATATATCCCCCACAACGGTAGAACGTGCTGGAGAGTATCTCTACCTACAGGCTCGCAAAGAGTATGAAGCCATTCGAGAACAGATACAGCAGGCTGATGTCCTACATATCGATGAAGCGAAGTTCCCCGTTGATAGCGAGACCCACTGGCTGTGGGGATTTACTACTGGTGACGAGACCCTCTATGCGCTTCGCGAGAGTCGAAGTAGTGAAGTCTTGGAGGATATTCTCGGAGAGACATTCAGTGGAGTCATAGTCTGTGACGGATATTCAGCGTATCCCGCGTTCCACTCACGATTACAACGGTGTTGGGCACATCTCTTCCCTGATAAGTACGAACTGTCTGAGAACGATAACGAAGCCCAATCAGTGTGTGAAAGCCTTCGAGAGTTACGAAACGGACTTGAGAAATTCTCCGATACAGAGCCAACTCCTCTCCAGCGTATTGTTGTTCAGCGAGAAGCACGGAAGAGGTTAGAGGATATCATCGTGGAAGGAGCAGAATCAAAACAGGCAGTGGACATCTTGGATACACTACAGCGAGGATTAGGCGACTGGCTTCGATTTGTCATACATCCTGATGTTCCATCAACGAATAATCAAGCCGAAGCAGTCTTTGGAGAGCCGAAAATGATGAAGAAGCTAATGCAACAGCTCCAGAACGATAGAGGTGTTCGGTTTTACGAGACCTATATGTCATTGATTCAGACGTGGAAAGAGCGAGACAAAACCCCGTACTCCGAGCTATGTCGACTCGCCCACCGTATTGATGATACCTACAGCACTACGGATAATGTGGATTGAGAACGGCTTCATCCCAGTCAGAGTAGGTCGTTAAATTTCCTCTACCCGCGTGGTTGCGGGACCGATTTTCATTACCCAGTATGCCATCAGTTGACAAAGTGGTCACGTATGACTGACGAGAGACGACGATTCGCGCTCAGAGAGAACGGTGAAGAGTCCAGCGTGTTCACCGGAAAGCAACCTCGACAAGCAGCACTGAAAGCTGCTCGAAGACTGGACCCAGAGGATAATGAAGAGGAAGCAATAGCAAACTCGGAGCGAATACGTCTCCGTGAACACGGAACCGTCGATATACACATCTACGACGCTTGGGCGTGGGAAGGCGATGCTCCTGACGACGGACCTGTGTGGCTTGGTGATACCGTAACACAAGCCAGCGTGAGGAAGGTAGATGTCGAGTCGACTACAAAGCCAGAGTCAGAATTGGAGTACGACCAATTGGAACCCTTACTGGTAGACCAACCGATTGCGGTTACACGAGACAAGTGTAGCGAGTGTGGGCATCCGTTGGATGATTCCTACCATTCGGTAACTCACGTGAGAGATATTCCCTCCATCACTGACACGATTGAGTATGTAAGGTACGGATACGAGTGTTGTTCCTGTGGAGCAAAGAACAAGGGTGAATATCCTCACTGCTCACCGATGAGTCGCTTCGGAAGAAATGCCCTCGCCCAAGCTGTACTGCTCTATTACGAGTATCGGCTTTCTCATCGGGATGTGTCGAACGCATTTGCCCAGTTGTATGAGTTTGATATATCTCCTGCGTCAGTAGTACACGCCTGCGACTATCTCTTTCCAGTTGCGCAATCTGAGTATGAATCTATCCGCGAAGAGATACGAATGGCCGATGTACTACACATCGATGAGACACAGTTTCCGGTAGATGGAGACGACTATTGGCTGTGGGGGTTCACAACTGGTCAGACGACACTCTACGCACTCAGAAAAAGTCGAGGTAGTGCTGTGCTGGAAGAAATCCTCGGAGATGAGTTTGGGGGGATAATCGTCTGCGACGGTTGGACGGGTTATTCAGCGTATCACTCACGTTTACAGCGGTGTTGGGCACATCTCCTTCGAGAGAAAGAAACCGTCACCGAGGAAGAAACAGAAGCTCAATCACTCTACGAAGACCTTCAAGAGTTACACGACGGATTGAATCGGTTTCTCGATACCAATCCATCTCCCCTCCAGCGGATAATTGTTCAGCAGGAGGCACACAGACGGCTGGAAACCCTCATCGCGGAGGGAGTGGAATCGGAGAAGGCTCGTGATGCACTTCAGACACTTGAAGGTGGATTGGGTGATTGGCTCACCTTTGTCGTCAATCCAGAGGTTGACTCGACAAATAATCGAGCCGAGAGTATCCTACGCGATTCGGTGATGCGACGAAAAACGATGGAACTCCGCGAAGAGAAGGGGGTGAAGTCGTATGAGGCTTTTCAGTCTCTCCTACGAACGTGGAAACAACGCGGGCAAAATCCGTACACCGAGCTACAGCGACTCGCCAAAGAGATAGGAGAACACCACACCAATGCTCAAGATGCTTGGGATTGAGAACAGCTTCATTCCGGTCAGGGGCGTAGGCGAGAAGACCGAGCAGAAGCTCTGGCAAGCCGGAGTCACGACGTGGGACGAGTTCGATGGCTCGGTCGTCGGACCAACCAAAGCCGAACGTATCGAGGAGTTCATCTCGACCGCTCGCACACACCTTGACGAAGGCAACGCGTACTACTTCGGTCAGGTGTTCCCCGAAGAGAGCTACTGGCGGCTCTACGAGAACTTTAGCGAAGAGACGTGCTTTCTCGACATCGAGACCACCGGCTTGAACGAGTGGAATGATGACGTGACGATGGTCGGACTGTACCAAGCTGGAGAGATGACCACGCTCGTCCGAGGACAGAATCTCTCACAGGACACGCTGGTAGAGGAGCTTCAGGATTCCAAACTTCTCGTCACGTTCAACGGTGAGGAGTTCGACCTGCCGTTTCTCGAACGTGCTTTCGATGTGGAGGTAGTGGCTCCACATATCGACTTGATGAAGGTCTGCCGCCGAATGGGTTACAGGGGTGGTCTCTCCTTCATCGAACGGCAGGTGGGGATTGAACGAGACAGACCCGACCTATCGGGCGAGGACGCTGTTCGACTGTGGCGCGAGTACGAACGGGGGAATGACGCCTCGCTTGATACGCTCACCGAGTACAATCGGGAGGATGTGGTGAACCTCGAAGCTCTCTTGGATGTTGTGACCAGCCAGTTACACGAGGAGGTGTTCGCTCCTCACAAGACAAAGTAGCACCACGATGAGAAGGACCGCCCCTCACCACCCCTTTGTGATTCCATCTGTCATATCCTGTGGAGGGTCAGAAATGACTCTACCAGACCGGACAGTCAAAGAAATCGAAGCTCGACGAAAAGAAGCGGTCAGAGCAATACACCGGGGTGTACCACCTCAGAAGATTGCTGAAGTATTGGATGTCCATCAGAATACAGTTTACGAGTGGAAGCAGAGATATGAGGAACAAGGAACAGAAGGGATTCAGTGGAAACAAGGAACACAACTTGAAGATGTTTCTCTGGAGCAACTCCACGAAGCTCTGAGTGAAGTGGAGGGGAGCAAACCTACACAACGGGTGATGGTAGCAATCAACTACAAGCACGAAACTGTCTCACGAGATGAACTCGCAGAGCGTTATGACGTTGCCTCAAAGACCGTTTGGAACTGGGTTCAGCGAGCTAAGCAACTCGACGATGATGCACCAGCAGAAGTGTTCTATAGCGCTCAAAAACCGGGCGCTCCTCGCGCACTCCCAGAAGAGAATCTGTCCGATTTGGAGAATTTACTTGAGGAAGGACCGGAAGAACACGGATTTACTGGACAGCTCTGGACTGGTAAGAGAGTAGCCAAAGTCATCGAAGAAGAATTTGGGGTCTCGGTCTCCTCAACTACAGCGAGACGATATATGCATAAAATCGGATGGAGTCGCAAGAAACCCCACCGTGTCGCTCTCGAACGAGAGCCGGAAGACATCCAACACTTTCGCAACAACGAGTGGCCAGAAATCCGAGACACCGCCAAACAGGGCGGTCAAGCAATCGTGTTTGTCGACGAGTCGAAATTCCGACTCCTTCCAAACTTTCTGTATACGTGGGCACCGGAAGGAGAGGAAGCAACAGTAGAATCTAAGTCCACGTTTGAGTTCATCGCTGTGATTGCTGCGCTTACCTACGTGCCCGAAACACAGGAGTTTGACCTACACTTCGACACGCAGCGATACAATTTCAACAGTGAGAGTATCCTACCTTTCCTGCGTGATGTGACACGGAGTTCTCGTCGAGACCCTGTGTTCCTATTGGACAACTGGAAACCACACAAGACCGCTATCTCAGAGTTGCAGGAAGTGTACGCTGATACTCCGACCAGTATCGAAACGGAGTACTTCCCCGAGTATGCGTCTGACCTAAATCCGACCGATAGAGTATGGGATTTGGCCAAGAATACCGAACTTCCGAACTATGCTCCGAAGTCGTTGGATGACTTAGAGGAGAAGGTTGTAGCAGCACACGAAAACATCCGAACTGACGACTCGAAGCTGCGGTATTGTGTGAAAGACGCAGAACTCGAAATAGAGGCGTGACGCTACCGACTGCGGTCTCTCACTTCAACCGAGACGAGCCGATGGTCCCAGAAGACGGCTTCGACGATTACCTCATCAGCTCCCTCCGTCTCTTCTCCGATAGTCGACTCCCCGCACTCCTCACACCACACTCGTCGAAGTACCCAGCCATCTCGTTCGTAGTGCGTCGCATACGCTTGCACAAGGTCGCCTGTCCGCACTCGCTTGTTACAGCGGTCGCAGATATGACTTGACCGAACTCCGTTGAGCGCCTTCGCAAGATTCGACCGAGTGCGACTCATTCGTCTTCCCCCACGTTCGGGTTCGGCTCCTCGAAGCCGTCACGGTAACACGGCCAACAGGGAAGCTCCTCGAAGAGAGGACTACAGTCGCAGTCGTCGGGTCGCTCGTCGGAGTGGTTGGGTTCCTCTGGTTCGACCGTCACGCCACCATCCGCCCTCATTGCAGGTTCGGCAGTCGCGGCTTCAATAACCGGCTCGCGGATAGCGACTGCCGCCATATGCTTGCAGGGCGGTTCTTGATACTCGAAGGCAGGACAGGTGCAATCAGATGGAATCCCGCCCTCGACGTGAACCGTATAGGTGTGGTCATCGGGATTCTCGTGTGAGGTGTTGACAACTTCGACATCACCGCCACCGAGCAGGGTGAACTCGAAGGCTTCCCACTCGGCTCGTTTCGCTGTCTCCGCATCGGGGGACAACACGTCGACCACTTCGGAGGGGCGTAGTTCTCCCGACATCTTACCCCTCGATGAAGGTGGTGAACTCGTTCCCGCACTCGCTACATCGGTGGGTGAAAATCAGCGAATCGGAGTAGCCCCGTCGCTTGCTCGTCGTGATAGCCTCGATTGAGCAGAGGCAGGGAACTCCTGAATCCAGTCGGAATCCCGGTAGTTCGCGGAGTCGTTCGACTTGCTGTTCGTCAAGTTCTTGTGCGCCGTCGTTCGTAGTTGGCATTGGCCTTGTCCTCCAAGAGAAGGCCACCGTCCGCCTGTTCCCGCAGGTGGGCATTTTCCGAACGATATGCCCAAAGGGACGGCTTCCTTCTCACCTTATCCTACATAGGCTAAGGTAATAAGACTTGTCCTTATCCGATATAGGTAAAGGCTTTTGGCGAGAGCGTAACTACACACGTATATGGTGAATACCGAGCGAGATTCAGAATCAGGGAAGCTAACAGAACAGTACACCGACGAGGATTTTCTCGAAGCGGTCGAAGAACACGAGCCTGCGAGCACAAGAGAAGTCGCTGATGCCGTAGGATGCTCTCGCCGGAATGCTGATGTGCGGCTCAGAAAACTCGAAGAAGCGAGCAAGATTCGCAAGAAGAAGGTCGGCAATTCGTTGACGTGGTTTTCGGCTGAGTGAATTTTCTTTTTAAACAAGCGCGATAAGAAGCATATTATTCGGGGCCACCCCGTTCGCGGACCCACCCCTCGCTGGGGTCGAGTAGATGCGATTGCTAACAATTCTCACAGTAAGTGTCGAAATCCTGAGCCGGTAGAACTGATTATCTATGAGTTTAATTTTATTTCAGAATGCGGACAAGATGCTGTCTCAATAGCCTACTACAAATTAAGCCAATTGAGTTATCTATAAATAGCGATTGGCGTCACTGAAATAGACGGATAAGAAACTTTGAGACCCATCTCTGAAGCAAGCCCATCAACAAGATGATGAAGCATTCCTAACTGATTAGAATCGAAATTTGCATCTGCTAAATCACTCGGGTCGTTCGTGATTGTTTCCACTCGCGCAATAAACGTGCAATTGGGAATGTCCCGCTTTTCATATTTTGCCATCATTTCCACAGGTTCGTTTTCGAGCTTATCTCCGTCGAGTATAGACCATATGGTATGTTCCTCATTGCTTTCTAATGGGAACAATTCAGATATTATCATATTTTCATACTCTTCTGGTAGTAACTCGGAAAAGAGGTCAACAAAGGCGGTAAATGCTTGTTCACGAGTTTCCCAGTCCATTTCGGCAAACTGTGAACCTTCGTCAAAAGCATCTTCCATATCAAATGAGCCTACACCCATCTCTTCCAACTGCTGGACAGTGCTCATCATCGAAACAAATCCTCCAAGAAGGTCTAAACTGGTAGACACATCCGATAATTCCATATTACCCTGAACCCGGATTATATCGCCCTCTGAAATTTGGTCCCGAAACACATTGGTATACATTCGCTCTCGGGCGCTGTCACCAGTCATCTCAGATTGGTCCATTACAGATTCTAAATCGTGGAACCACTCTCCTTCGGCTTCCTCAAGTTCTGATTCAAGCAGAGTGAAATGATAATGGTGAAGACCTTTTACAGATTCTGTGTGGGCTGTTTCTGCTTCCGTAGTCGTAACTTCACCCTCGACGTCTGCCCCAATATTGAATATTGAAGCCATCACTCTCGCTCGCAAACTTTCTGATTCTTCTTCAAGTTCTTCCTCACCTTCGATTCTTTCTTTTATATATCCGCCACCCATTCGCGCTGAAATTGATTTAACTTGGTCCATATCAAGGTACACGAAACCGGGTACGTATTCTGGTGGGAACCTTTCCTCAGTGTCAGATTCTGGCATACTTTTGTCTAATGGTGGCCTGTTCAATGAAATTACTCACCTATTCAACCCACCCTAAAGCAAAAATCACCGCGAGCCGGTTATCTCCGCGGTGGAGAAATATGTTCAAAGGAGAAGTTACTCTTCTTTTGCTGCCTCTCGCTGTCGGTCAACACACCACATATAGATTTCTCGTTTTAGTTTACCTGAAGCATCTCCGAATAACATACCCATTCGCCATCCGAGGTTATGCCACGACAACGACTCAAGAGTTGAGGAATTGAACGTCTCCCCCTTCTCTGCATTCGTCCACCCAGCTTTGAATGCCCCGAGTCGGTCATCTTTCGGGTCTGGGTGGACACGAATATCCTCATCGTATGTTAGTCCATCAAACCGCCAGATAGCACTCCCGACATCTACGTCCTCATCCTCAGTCAAAGATTCTGCTCCGGCTAACAACAGCCCCTTCCACGTAAGTCCGAGTCGGTCTTTGAGCTTGCTCAACTCCTCGTGCTGGTCTTCGTCCAGCTTATGCCTTACTTCGGGCATATTCTCCAATTAGGGCCAAGTGTATAAATGAGTTTCGACTCACTAAGTTAGTTTGTGAGTATCCAATATAGGTGCTTTATTGGGGCTTGAAACCGGAAATATCGATATATAGCAAAGGCTCCTTGTAGGCATACCCTCTTTGCCCTTATAAGGCCCGACGCATATAGTATGTAAATGAGGGCAAGTCGGGGACAACCCCGTTGACCGAGTTCTGTTCTTGTCCTCGGTGGTATGTATGCGCGATAACGAAGTACGACTATCTGACAGCGAGAAGCAACGTCTGCGGCAATATCGAAACGCACAGTTCGACAAGACAGTTCCCTACGGCTTCGCCGTAGGTCGATTACTCGATGAGGTGGCTGACAAATGACGAGAAGGTTGGTCGAAGCAGTCGAAGAAGACACGTCCCTCTCCTCGGTCGAGAAAGAGACGACTATCCGATTCTCGAAGGCCGATGACCGCGCTTCGGTCTATACGGAAGAGGCAGGTCTGATGCGACGGCTACTCCGCCACCCTCACTTCGAGGTCGACGCCCTCCGAGTCAACACGGACGGCGCTGAGGGCAAGCAGGTCGCTCCCAACGACTTCGAGCAGGGTTCGATTACAGGAGTCGGCGGAAGCATCCCAATAGAGGCACTGGTCATACAGACATCGCTCCGAGAGACTTCTCAGCACTCTGCGCTCGTTCCCGAGGGAGTTCTTCGAGTAGAAGCGGCGGCTGATTGACCGAGGCTGATTCCCGCCTTCTTTGAGTGATGTCTTCCGAAGATAACGTTGGCGCGAGTCCTGAATCCACCTCTCCCGATGAGGATATTCCTTTCGAGGAGCGGCCTACTACTCGCGCTGATGGGTGTAAACCAGAGCCGCTTGATGATTCCGTGGAGGACTGCTACCGCCTTCACGAACCGATAGCTGATGCTCCGTCGATAGTCGGGGATTACCGCTATCTCGAAGACGGCCAGCCGATGACAGCATTCGAGGCGGTCGGCTCCTACATCAAGCGGCGACACGGTGAGAACGTTTCTGCCGAGAAGCACGGCTTCCACAAGACGCGCCAATGGCGACGGAAGCGCCAGTACGCGCTCGGCAAAGAAATGGACAGACAGCTCCTTGATGCATACGAGAATCCGACGACTGTGCTTCTGTCATTACGAGTCTCGCCTGGTGACAGAGGACGGCTCACGCTTCTCAACGGCTTGCACGAGGCGATAGACGCAACTATCGAACAACTCCGTTATCGCCTCCAAGAAGTACCTGACGCCCCGCTCTCGTCCGAGGAGTGGGAATATTTCGTTGTTATCGCGGGGACCGAGGAGCGGGCTACACCGCACTTGCATATCTTGGTCTATTGCGATGGCGACATCTCGCGCAAGCGGTTCGCTCCCGTCGTTGAGAAATTCGTGGCAAAGTGCCCCTTTGCGCCAGACGATATGCGCGGTAACTCGCCGGAGGGCGGGGCTATCTCCCTTCGTGGAAACGGGGGCGACGAGATTCCACGGATGGATGGTGAGCCTGCCGAGAGTGCTGGTGCTACATACGTCCTTGCGCAATTACCTCACCTTCGAGATGTGGATGAGATGGCGCGAGACGAACTCCTGCACGCCTCGACCGTCGATGCGTGGAACGGTGATGCCTTCCGCAAGAGTCAGTACACGGTTTGGGACGATGAAGAGCAACCATCGGCAGAGGTGGTTTCAGGTGTGGAGCCAACGTTATCTGCTGAGAACACGGAGCCGCTCTCCGAAACAGAGCGCGAGTTCGTTGAAGAATACGTGGAGCAACTTGGAAAACCAAATCGAGAGGTCATCCGTGCGAACATCGAGCGGAATCGAGATGAGTTCGACCAAGAGCCAGACAGGGAGAAAATCATCGGCTCAGTTATGAATAGGATTCAGCCAGAAACGGAGGCTGATTGACCACGTAAGAACCAACAGAAAATATATGTTTATCCAGCCGTGTGGTAGGGGGGTTTTGAAGCCTAACCGCACAACTCAAAGTAATCAGAATGTTTATAATGGTAGAAACGGCCTAAAGCGCCTTCATTCTGGGGTTTGAGTGATTAGCCGTTCTCAGAATCGCGGCACGTAGTGGGTGCGCTGAGACCTCACAGTACCCAAATGAAAGTATCATAGGAAAAATACTAAGTGAGTTCCACTCCTGTATACATACGCGCCTCACCGAAACACAGCAAGGCGCATAAAAGAACGATGACAGAATATTACCCCCACGAGGAGCGGCAGGTACGTCGCTCGCAGAGGCACTCGAATCGGTCGACAGCCACCCGTCTCGACACACCAAACGCGGATTCCACTGAAACCACCAGAATCCACAGCAATCCAACAATGAACTTCCAAACCTACACGCAGAGCGAGCCGAATCAGTATCAGAACAGCCACACACAGTCGCGGAGGGTCGGGCGATGAGTACGCAAGCATCGTCCGGTGAAGCGGCGCAAGACCACTCCATTCCCACGCAGTTAGTCAACGAGGACCAGTGGCTCTGTTGGGAGGAGGTCGAAACCGATGGACGCAAGCGGAAGATGCCGCGAGTTCCTGACGGGAGCAGAGAACCCGCCAAAACAAGTGACCCATCGACGTGGGGCAGTTTCGATGAGGCGTATAACGCCTGCCAGCAACGGGAAGGGGTCGGTATCGGCTTCGTCCTCACCGAAGATGACCCGTACCTCGCTGTCGACTTCGATGACGTGCGAGACCCTGATTCGGGCGAGACCGAAGACTGGGTGCTCGAAGCTATCAACCGATGGGACGCTTACGCTGAGATTTCGCCTTCTGGCACAGGAATACACGTCTGGCTGAAGGGCGTGACTGAGCCAGACTGGTGGGTCGATACTGACCACATCGAGGTCTATGATTCGGGTCAGTATATCACGGTCACAGGAGAGCACCTCTCCGACACTCCAACGAGGTGTACCACTCCCTCGAACTTCGAGCAGTGGTTGGTGGGTCACGCCGAGTTAGACGTGCCTGAGCCGCCGTCTCAAGAGTCGCAGGGCGAATCGGGGGAGTACGAAGTGGACATCAACATCGACGTGTACGATGTCCTCAGCCGTCCCTCGTACCCTGAAGGCAAGCGTGTCAGCCACCCATACCACGATTCCAGAACTGGAGAGAACTTTCAGGTCTTCGAAGGCGGCGAGGTGTGGCACTGCTACCGTCACGGGGTGAACGGCTCTGCGCTCCATCTCATCGGGATAGAGCAAGGGGTCATCGACTGCGGCGACCTAAATCGTAAGCTGACGGACAAGGAGTGGGCCAAAATCTTCGATGCCGGTCGGGAAGCGGGCTACGACTTACCCGAAGCATCGGACGAGAGCGGCTACTCCTCTCCGACGAACATCGTGGAGGCACTCATCGAATCGCAGGAGCGGTGGATTTCGGAAGCGGAGAAGACCATCACTGTGTGGGATGTGGGTGAGCAAGATGCCGCCGAGGTGAAGGAGATATTCGAGGAGCAATCGCTGGACTCCGACGAGTCTCTGGAGATAATTCAAGGACTGGATGGTGAGTATTCCAGTGCCTTCAGCGACTTCTTAGACAACCCCGATGAGTGGACTGTCGAGGTCGCAAGCCCCGATGACAAGTGGCGAGAGGTACGTGGGTGGTATGAGGAGGGTAGCGAGAAGAAATACGCTCGTGACTTCGCGGTCAGGCTCCTCCGCGAAGAGTATGACTTCATCACGGTGAAGGACAGCGAGCAGATGTACTGCTACGACGATGAGACAGGAGTGTACGAAAGCGATGCCAAAAAGGTCGTGAAACAGCGGTTGGAGGAGATGCTACGAAGCCATTACAGCCGCCGAGAAGTTAACGAAATCCTCGCTCGTCTCTCGTCGGGGAGTTACATCGACCGAGAGGAGTTCGGGCAGAGCGGGTCGCAGGTCTGTGTCGGTAACGGTGTCCTCGACATCGAGACAGGAGAGCTGTCGGACTTCCACCCGAACTACAACTTCCGGTCTCGCCTTCCCGTCGAGTACGACCCCGACGCAGACTGCCCGCAATTCAAGAGCTTCCTCGAAGACGTCTGCCCCGACGACAAGATTCCGATGCTACAGGAGTTCGTCGGATACTGTCTCCAGCCACGGATGCACCACAAGAAGGCGCTCCTCCTACTCGGTCCAACCGACGCAGGGAAGAGCGTGTTCCTCGACGTGCTCGAAGCTCTGTTCGGAACCGAGAGTACCACCAGTCACTCGGTGCAGTACCTCGCAAACAACCGATGGGGAGAGGCTGACCTCGTGGGGAAGATAGCCAACATCCGTCACGACCTCGACTCGTCGGCCATCGAGAACGCTGGCAAAATCAAGGAACTCACGGCAGGTGACCGAGTTCGCGCTGAACGGAAGCACGAAGACCCGTTCTTCTTCCAGCCGAGAACGAAGCACATCTTCTCGGCCAACCAGCCGCCAGCACGGACAAAGGAGGATAGCGGCTTCTGGAACAGGTGGCTCACGGTGGTCTTCCCTGAGTCCATCCCCCGCAAGGAGCAAGACCCACGCCTGATAGAGAAGCTGACGGGCGAGGAGGAACTCGCAGGTGTGCTAAACTGGGCAGTCGAAGGCTACCAGCGACTCGAACGACAGGGACAGTTCACGAACGAACCCCGCCCGATGGAGAATCGTCGGCTGTGGGAGCAGTATGGCAACTCCGTCGAGCAGTTCGTCAGTCAGCATCTCGAACGTGCACCGAGTGAGTCTGTTCGGAAAGACACGGCGTATGATGCCTACAAGAAGTTCGCCAAGGCTGAAGGTATGGAGGTGGTCACGAAACACAAGTTCACCTCCGAACTGAAAGGGAAGGGAGCCTCGGTCAATCAGCGGCGCTTCGACGGAGAGCGAGAGCGTGTCTACACAGGCTTCCAGTGGTCGGGTGAGAGACCAGACGCTTCCGCTACGGAAGAACTGGAGGGTGACATCGAAGAACTGTTCGGCTAATCAGCTGATGGTCGCCTTCTGAGTACCGGTGGGGTTGTCACAGGTGTCACGGGTATCTCCTAATTAGACCCCGTAGCAAGAGGTAGATGAGAAGGGGTAATGCATACCGTGAGGAGAGTCGTGACTGCTGTACCCCCACCGGTATTCCCTAACCCATCCGGTTTAGAGCATCCCGTCTATCGTCTGGAGGGGCGTGGTCATAACGGAGTGTTGTCTTCGAGGAGCGATGTCGGAGTTGGGCTTGAGCCGCCGCCAATCCCTCTTCGCGGGCCATAAACGTCCCGACACTGTGACGAATCGAGTACCAACTTATGTCTCGATTCGCGGTGTCAATCCCCGCCTGTTCGCACACTCGTCGGAGGACGTGATTCAGTGCGTGACTTCCGTAGGGGTTCGCCTGTCGAGTAAGCCAGAGAGTGTCCGTGTCTTCGTACATCTCGTACTGCTCCCTCTCATCCAACCAGCGAGACAACGCTTCTGCGGTCCTATCTGTTAGGCTCACTGTCCAGTTGTCGACGTTTTTCGAACTCTCCTCTTTGGGGATACGGAGAACTCGGTTCTGCACGTCGACCCATTCGGTGGTAGCGCGTTCTACCTCGATAGGGCGGAGGCCTGTGTCGAGTGCGGTCCAGATGAGCGATGGGAATTTCCACGAGTTCGCACGGTCGAAATCGTCGGGGCCAACTTCGGCCTTCGGTTTCACGAACCGTTGCGCGAGATATTCCTTCCACTCATCGCGCTCTTCCGGAGAGAGCGAGTTGTACGAAGGAACAGACCCGTACTCCAAGACAGCTTCACGAATCTGCTGGCGCTCCTCGACGGAGAGATAGTCACGCGGGTTCGTCGTACTGGTGTCATTCGAGAACGTAAGTTCTGGGTCCCATTCGTCTTCACCAAACTCCCACGCGCGCCATCGGAACAGGGTCTTTAGCGCCTTCATCATATTTGCTTTCGTGTCCTGCGAGGCGTCACTGTAAGCCAGCTCACGCATATACGAGTCCGCGTGCTCGTGCGAGACGCGCGTAGTGTACCCATCTTCTTGCTCCCACACCCATCGGTAGAACTTATCGACCCTCGCACAACGGATGTCTGCTGTCGCTTCGGCATACCCCTCTCCGCGCTTTGGGTCTTTCCCGAAGTTGAGTACCCACTTGATGAACTTCTCCCGATGCGCGCGATAGTCCGAAATCTGCCGTTCTGCAAGCTCTTCTGCCGTTGGCTCAGTGATGATTGTAATCCCGTGACGGCGCAGGGACGATTCACCCGAACCTGTTTTCTTGGCTTTCGTCATTGTGTGTCTCCGTTCGTCGGAGACAGAGAAAACCGCCGTAAGGCGGAGGAATTGGTACGTCCGGACGGAGATTTGAACTCCGGTCCCTGGCTCCGCAAGCCAAGAGGATAGTCCACTACCCTATCCGGACTCGACTCATCATTTCGCGGTGCCGGATAAATGGGTTACGGTTCGACGACCCGGAAGTCGCGAGCCATCGAAACAAACACTCGTTTGATCCTCCCAAACGCCCTTTTCCTAACAGGATGTCGGGTCGAATATGAACCGACGACGGTTCCTCGAAGCGACGGCCGCTGCAGGTACGTTCAGTCTGTTCGCGGGCTGCATGAACAGCGACGCGACTAGGAACGGATCGACGACAGACGACGGCGGTGATCCGACCACCGACGAGCAGACGCCGACTGAGACGACGACCACTGACGAACCGACCACCGGTCCGGGAACGTCGGTTGGGCCAGCGGCGGAGTAATGGACGGCGTCTCCTTCGAGTTCAGTTCCGACCCGCCCGAGTGTAGCGGGGAGCCTGAAATGGCAGCGATCGACGAAGCCAATGTCGAGTTCGATACCGACGCCAACGAGATCGTCGTCGAGGGAGTCCTCAGCGGCAGCGACCTCTGTAAACGCGCTCGCCTGGTCGAGCTTTCGAACGATCGCGAGGAGAGTCACCTCTCGATCGCGATCGAATCGGTCGACCGCGAGGACTGCGAGGCTGGCGGTCAGTGCATTACGGAGATATCCTACGAAGGAACGTTCTCATTCGAGGACGGGATCCCGGAGGGAGCGTCGGTCAGCCACGATGGTCGCGGCATCACGAGTGCGGCACACGAGAGCGCGCGCGTCACGCCGCCGGACGAAACGACCGACGAGTGACGTGCCGGAAACCGAACGACAGCGGCCCCACGCCGGCCGACGACAATACTTAAACGGACCGCTACCGTGCCCATCGGTACACAGATGGGTGCGATCGAAGACGTTTTCGAGGACCTCGATACCGACGTCTCCGAGGAGGCGTTCCGCGAGGCGGTCGAGGAGAAAGTCGAACAGATGGGGGGGCTAGCGGACGAGGAAACGGCGGCGATGCTCGTCGCTCACGAGTTGACCGAGGACGAGGTCGAGACCGTCACCGACATCGAGGCTGGGATGGAAGAGGTCCAGTTCCTCGCGAAAGTGCTCTCGGTCGGCGAGTTGCGGACGTTCGAGCGCGACGGGGAGAGCGAGGACGGCCGAGTGATCAACGTCGAGGCTGCCGACGAGACTGGATCGGTCCGCTTGACCTTCTGGGACGAACAGGCCGTCGCGATCGACGAGGGTAAACTCGAAGTCGGGGATGTCCTCCGGATCCAGGGCCGACCACAGGACGGCTACAGCGGTCTGGAGGTCAGCGTCGACAAGGCCGAACCCGACGCCGAGGCGACGATCGACGTCGAACCCGGTGACGGCGAGACGATCGAGGCACTCACGCTCGGCCAATCGAACGTCTCCGTCCGTGGGGTGGTGCTGGACACCGAGGGGATCCGGACGTTCGAACGCGATGACGGTTCCGAGGGGCGGGTGGCCAACCTGGCGATCGGCGACGAGACCGGACGCGTCCGGGTGACACTCTGGGACGAGCAGGCCGACACCGTCGAAGAAGTCACCGCGGATGATACCGTCGAGATCGTCGACGGATACGTCCGCGAGCGCGACGGCGATCTGGAGGTCCACGTCGGCGAAGAAGGCGCCGTCGAGCAACTGGAGGACGCGGACGTCGAGTACGTCCCCGAGACGATCCCCATTGACGAGGTGGAGATCGAACAGACGGTCGACATCGGCGGGGTCGTCCGCTCGACGGATCCCAAGCGGACCTTCGATCGCGACGACGGATCGGAAGGACAGGTCAAGAACATCCGCATCCAGGACGACTCCGGGGACATCCGCGTGGCGCTGTGGGGCGAGAAGGCCGACCACGACCTGGCGCCGGGCGACGAGGTCGTCTGTGCGGACGTCGAGATTCAGGACGGCTGGCAGGACGACCTGGAGGCCTCGGCCGGTTGGCAGTCGACAGTCGTCGTACTCGATGACGGTGCGTCGATGGCGTCCGCGCCCGACGCGGCGACCGATTCGGACGGCGGTGACGGCGGCGCGACTGGATTGTCGGACTTCACCGACGAGAGCGGTGACGCTTCCGGGAGTGCGACCACCGAAGACAGTACAGACGACGGAACGCAGGTCGAGTTCACGGGAACGGTCGTCCAGACAGGTGATCCGGTGATCGTCGACGACGGCGAGGAGACCGTCACTGTCGAGACGAGCGAGTCAGTGCGACTGGGTGAGGAAGTGACGATTCGCGGCAAACGACGGAACGGCGGCATCGAGGCCGAAGAACTGTTTTGATCCTCAGGTCGGGTGGCAGTCTCCCGCGAGCGTGAGGAAACCCTTAAGGTCCAAACCGCCCCGGTGTGGCGTATGAGCGTCGAGTTACCGTTCGCCCCGGTGGATTCGATCATCCGGCGTAACGCCGACGGGTTGCGGGTGAGTGCCGAAGCGACGGAAGAACTCACGCGCCGTATCCAGCTCAGAGGGGCGAAACTGGCCGTCGAGGCGGCCGAACGCGCCGAATCCGACGGTCGAAAGACGCTGATGGCCGCGGATTTCGAGGTGAATACCATCCCCGAGAAGGACGCCCTCGAGTTGCCGATCGCGCCGGTCGATCGCATCGCGCGGCTGGACATCGACGACCGCTATCGGGTGGCGATGGACGCGCGGATCGCGCTGGCATCGATCCTCGAGGACGAGGCCGACGACGTCGCCGCCGCCGCGGCGCTGCTGGCCGAGCACGCTGGCCGCCGAACGGTTAAGGCGGAGGACGTCGAAACGTACTTCGAACTGCACCAGTACGTTGAATGAGATTCGGCTATCGCGAGATCTGCCTCCAGCACGACACCGGCAGCCGCCATCCGGAGAGTCCCGACCGGCTGCGGGCCATCAAACGAACGCTCGACGACGCCGACGACGTCGAGTACGTGGCTGCCGACGCGGCGACGAAAGCCGAAGTCGCGTCCGTCCACGACGGCGAATACGTCAGGTCAGTCCGACAGTTCTGTGCGGACGGCGGCGGTAACTGGGACGCCGATACGGTCGCAGTCGAGGAGACCTGGGACGCCGCGATGGCCAGTGCCGGTCTGGCCGCTTGGGCGGCTGAAGCGGCGCTGGACGGCGCCAACGGCGCCGAAACTCCGTTCTCGCTGGGTCGACCCCCGGGCCACCACGCCGTCGCCGACGACGCAATGGGCTTTTGTTTCGTCAACAACGTCGCCGTCGCGGCCGAGCGAGCCCTCTCGGAACGTGACGTCGAGCGAGTGGCTATCCTGGATTGGGACGTCCACCACGGCAACGGGACCCAGGACATCTTCTACGACAGGGAAGATGTCTACTACGCGTCGTTCCACGAGGAGGGGCTCTATCCAGGGACCGGGGACATCAGCGAGTCCGGCGAAGGAGAAGGCGAGGCCGACCGCGGCGAACAACAGGAGCCCGTAGACGACGAGTGTGAGGGGCTTTCGGACGTGTTCTTCGACGCCGCGCCTGTCGAGCAGCCTGGCGACCAGCGGAACTACGACGAGTTTGCTGACCACGTAGACCCCGACGAACACCACGAGAAACACGACCGCAGAGGCGACCGCGTTGGCGAGTTGGATCGGGAGGCCGACGCCCGCGAGTAGTTCGCTGAGGTAACTATCCGGTCCCGTGGTCGTCTGCAGCCCGATGGCACTCATCCGTCGCCCCGCCGGAGCCGCGTCGCTGTCGCGTCTGTGCCGTTACGTGTACTGGGCATCACGTCTCGATATGAGAACCGGGATGGATATTCTTTGATACGGACTGTCGTAACGAGTTGCAGTCTCCCAAACGCTTACCTCACACCTATGAGTGTACCGATTATGACCATCCTGGCAGCCGTCGACGGAAGCAAACAGGCGGAGCCCGTCGTCTCGGTCGGGGCCGATCTCGCGAGGACTACGTCGACAAGGTGACGCAGGTGGCGGGCACCTTCGACAACGTCTACCTCGAGATCGGACTCTACTGGGGCGAACTGATGAAGAAGCCGATAAAGGGATTGCCCGCGCACCAACCCGACTACTGGGGCGCTAACCAACGGCAACTGCTGAAGTTCGCGCTGGACACCGACCTCCCGCAGGACGATCTGAACCTCATCCTCGGCGGCAACGCCGCTCGGCTGCTCGACCTCGACGTTCCCCACAGCCGGATGTTCCCCGATTTCAAATAGCGGCTGTTTTTCCGCGCGCCCGCCTTGCCCGTCGCTATCGGCACTCGAGGGCCGCCCGCAGAATCTTCATCTCCTCGGCCTCCGTGATCCGGTCCGAGGCCATACACGCGTGAACGACCTTGTGCGTCAACTCGACGTCGCCGAAGAGGCTTCCGCCGGTTTCGCCGGTGTCCGTCTGGGCCCCGTTGTCATCGCGTCTCTCGATCGAGCCCGCCTCGGGGGCGTCTTCGCTCCCGGGTAGCGGCGGCTCCGAGTCGTCTGGCGTCCCGTCTCGGCGTCGACGCTCTTCCCCGTCGAGTGCCGCCGTCGCGAACGCCGCTCGCTCGTCCCAGTCGAATCCCTCGATGGAGTTGACTCGGCGGTTGATCGTCGCGCAGCTCACGCCCACGAGATCGGCGAGATCACGCTGCGTCGCGTTCGGGTGGTCCCGAATCGCCGCGAGGATCTCGTACTGCTCGGCGCTCAGTGTCTGGTCCTGTTCGGCCTCCACTTCTGCCGGCGCGGTCGCAGTATCCGTGTCTGTCCCAGCGTCGGCTTGATTCGCGTCGACGACGGAGGATTCACTCGTCCCGGCGCTATCGGTCTCCTGTGCGGTTTCGGCGGCAGCGCTTCCGCGTTCCGTCTCGTTTCCTCGGTCACCCGGATCGCCGTACTCCTCGAGGACTCGCGCTACGAGATCGGGACGAGCGCCGCTCACCGACTTCGACAACTCTCCAACTGTCGCGTTCGGGTCTCTCTCGGCCACGCTGAGGATCCGTTTGTGAATCATCGCCTTCGGAACTGGGGATCGGGTGCTCCTGCCATCGCGAATCTGTGTCAGCGGTGAGTTGCTCATTTTGTTGCGTCCGAGTGAGTTCGTAGCACACACTCAGGCTGTCTATCTGAAGGGCTGACGCACACCTTACGCTACCTATTTACTATGTAATGTTTTATCACCGCGTTTCGAAGCCTGTCGCGAAGTCGACTTGCAACCGGTCACAGCAGCGTGCTCTCGATGAGTTGCTCGTGGCCCCGACGGAGCCGTCCAGCGAGCGCCTGGCGCGAGATCGAGAGCTCCGAGGCGATTTCCTCCAAGGAGGCCTCCCGGGTCGACGCGAAGTACCCTCGCTCGTGCGCTAACACCAGCGCCTCCTGCTGTGCATCGGTGAGTCCGTACTGGTCGAGCGCGTCACTGCTGTCCTCCTGATAGATGCTGTCGAGTTTGAACGGGAGCCCCAGCTCTCGGCAGCGTTCGCGAAACGAGTAGAGCGCGTCCCGCGTCGGGACCTGCGAGCGGAAGTGGACGCCTTCGTCGGTCGAATGGGCACCCAGGAAGACGATGTCGAAGTTCGAGGCCTCCGGATACGTCATCTTCTGTCTCGCCTCGGAGGTGAAGTTCACGCGGTACAGCGACCGCTCGCCGACGCTGGTGAGAACCGCGAACTCCGCGACGGACGGGTCTTCCGATAGGGCCTCCTCGAACGTCTCCGGATCGACGTTATCGGCCCAGAAGACGTACTTCGCCTGCCCGTCCTGGAGGATCTGGAGGTCCTCCATCTCCAGGACCGCGTCCGGGACGCGCTCGTGGGTCTCTTTCATCACTGGCGAATCGACCGTGTATTCGGCGATGAATCCCATTTTCGAGGGATAGGCTCTCCGGACATGATAGCTTTTCCCGTGCGGGTGACGGCCGCTTCCGGAGGACCGAAGGAGTGGCCGCGCTCACGACCCGCCGCCAGGAGGTCGGACCCGATCGCGTGTGGCCCCGAACGCCGGCTCGACAGTGGGAGCGGCGCTGCCACCCGAACGGGGTCACTCGATGTCAGTCGCCCGCCGTTCGCGCACGCTGCCGCGCGTCCGCGACGCTCTTGCCCTCCCGGAGCACGGCGTCGACGAACAGCTCACCGGCCTTGTACGACGATCGGACCATCGGCCCCGACGCGCAGTAGAGGAAGTCGAGCTCTTCTTCGGCCACCCGCCGCCACGTCTCGAAGGCGTCGGGGTGGACGTACTCGAAGACGTCCAGGTGCGACCGCGAGGGCTGGAGGTACTGCCCCAGCGTGACGACGTCGACGTCGGCCTCCCGGAGATCCGACAGCGTCTGATAGATCTCGTGATCGTACTCGCCGAGACCGAGCATAACCGACGTTTTCGTGTAGACCTCGGACTCCTCGGACACCTGTTCGAGCACCGACAGCGACTGCTCGTAGTCGGCGCGGCGGTCGCGAACGGGCCACTGGAGCCGTTCGACCGTCTCGATGTTGTGCGCGATCACGTCGGGACCGGCGTCGACGATCTTTCGGACCAACTCGGGCTCGCCCTGGAAGTCGGGGATGAGTACTTCCACGAGGATTCCCGGGTCGCGGTCTTTGATCTCGCGGATCGTCCGCGCGAAGTGCCCCGCGCCCTGGTCCGGCAGGTCGTCGCGGTCGACGGAGGTCAAGACGACGTAGTCCAGTCCGATCTCGGCGACGGCGTCGGCGACGTTCGCCGGTTCCTCCGGGTCGAGCGCCTCCATCCCGCCGGTCTCGACGTCACAGAAGTTACAGCCCCGCGAGCAGCGATCGCCCATCAGCATAAACGTCGCCGTCCCCGGACCGTTGCGGCCGCTCCAGCACTCGCCCATGTTCGGGCAGTTCGCCTCCTCACAGACCGTGTGGAGGTCGCGATCGCGGAGCGTCTCCTTGATGCCGGTGAACTGCTGTCCTGACGGCGGACGCATCTTCAGCCAGTCCGGCTTCCGCCTTCCGCTCATACGTATCCCTTCGAGCGGGCGAGCAAAAGCCTGCGGGTTACTAGCAGCACGAGCTCTCTCGGAACGAGTGGTGCGACCCTGGAGACGCACCTGGCGGTCGTCGCACTCGCCCGACGTCGACGTCTGCGCTCCCCACTTCTATCACTCGCATAGCCGTCCCTCGCCGACGAACCGTCCCGGCGCGGACCCGTGGACGTCGCCACCGACTCGAATCCCAGAGCACCGCTGCCTGTCGCTCACAGTTCACGCCCGTCTCCGCCTGTCGGTCCCAGTTCGCACCCACCGCCGCGTCGCTCACAGTTCACGCCCGTCTCCGCCTGTCGGTCCCAACCGCGGCTTGTCGCGCTG
>ENA-ORCS01000531-ORCS01000531.1-marine-metagenome-genome-assembly--contig:-NODE-531-length-25207-cov-62.883645_pt1 | contig 25207 bp, 25 predicted proteins | sample MGYA00237781_ERZ508513 | MGnify/ENA primary metagenome ERZ508513 (study PRJEB26184, sample SAMN06268793) | marine metagenome | isolation source: Eden Landing Ponds, San Francisco, CA, USA | place...
CGAGGCTGTCTGGCCCGTTCTGAGTCATGACGACGTATCCCTCTAACTTGGTCTGGATCGCGTGTTCCTCTGACATAGCTGGTGGTCAAGACGTTCTCTCTGGAACGCCTCTCGCCCGGTGGAGGCTCACAAAATACGGGCGAGTCCGCGTCGTCAGACTGCCAGAGTACGACCGAAGCGCCCGTTCGTTGAAACGGTTAGATGTAGTCCCTCTCAATTTCTAATTAAGCGCTGCTGGTGCTTACCGACCTCGGACAGCCCCCATTCAGCCGGGGGTACTGGCCATGGGCGGGTGGGACACCCGGGCGCTCACCGACGGCGTGCGGGCAAGTGCTCGTCGAGCGAAGCCACGCGGTCATGGCATGGGATCGGAGGCTGGCGGCACCTGTCGCAGCGACCAAACGGGTTCTGGCGTGGCGTGGTTGGTCGACTTCCTCGAAGGGGGTGACGAGAGCGCGGAGGTGGTGGGTACGATACCGCCGGCATCTCACCACACAACGGACTACTTCTCTCAGTCACCGAAAGAGATACCAACATTTTGTACACAACGTATACACATGAGTACTATTCGAGTCACCGACGAAGTGAAAGAACGACTGCGTGACCTGAAGCGGGACGACGAAAGCTTCAACGACCTGTTGGACCGCCTTAGCCGAAGCGAGAAAGACGTAGAGGAGATGGCAGGGTTCCTCAGTGAGTTCGATGATGGGAGTCTTGCAGACGATATGCGTGAGACCCACGAGGAACTGAACGAATCGCTGGACCGTCGCAGTGACGAATGATCGTTCTGGACAACGACATATTGGTGAAGCTCGGCGGTGTGAACCCTGACCCCGAGGTTGTCAGCCACCTACAGCAGTATCGTAGTGAAGAGTGGACAATCCCGTCGCTTGTCGCCTTCGAGTTCTACCGCTCCTGTAGCAGTCGGTCGGAGATGGAACGCGCACGAACGCGCCTCACGTCGACGTTGGACCGCATCATCGACTTCACCGGGAACACTGCGCTTGAAGCCGCCTATCTCGAAGAACGCCTACAGTCGCAAGATGTCTCTCTTGACCCTGTCGACCTCTTGAACCTCGCAACTGCACACACCGAGGGTGGTACCTTCATCACCCACAACAAGAATGATTTCGACACGGAGCCTCTTCTGGAGCTTGCTGACGTAGATATTGTACATACCGCGTGATTGTGCCGGGCTAGATGTATTGGATTCACTGGACGGTATGATAGGCTGTGACTAGGGCGGCTGGGACGCCCTTGGAATGTTCCTCAACCACGATCAAGGGACTGCGACGCTTGAGGTACAGTTGCAGGAGTCGAAAAAGTGGGATAGTTATAATTTCATCTGATAGTGGGTTATTTCTTTATTGTATTAGTGTATATATTTCACTATAACTTAGAAATGGAAACGGCATACTGGCGTTCACTCTGACTCGAATGTACAGTGGTGTCTCAATGTTCGCGCCGCCGGTGCTTACCGGCCTCGGACAGCCTCTATTCAGGGAGGGGTACTGGGTATGGACGGGTTGGCCACCCGGGCGATCACTGATCAACGGACTGGCGAACACTATTTTACGCTGGGTTTGAAGCCAATCCCGAGGAGGACCGGAATGGAACCATTTCAGGGAGACGTAATACTCGACAATCATACAGCCTTACATCTTTTTACGGCGCTGACTGTCTGGCGTGGTCAATATGTAACAGAATGAGCTAAAACCGGAACAAGTGACAAAATGCATTGAGTTCCGGATTGACTAATCGAGCCAGCACAATAGCAAAGACTGGACTGGCAAGTGATCCATTCATTACAGCCCATTCTGTTCGATCCGGTGGAATAAGCCCTCGACCCGGTCGACGAACCACTGTTCACTCCGGTCCCGGGGGCGAGATTGCTCGACAACAGTTGTATCCCGAACACTGCCCGGTGTTCCAGAGAGGACAACGATGCGATCCGAGAGCGCAACGGCTTCCTCAATGTCATGAGTCACGAATAACACCGTCTTATTTGTGTCACGCCAGATGTCGAGTAGTTCGCGTTGCAACCGTCGGCGCGTCTGCATATCTACGCTTCCGAACGGTTCATCCAGCAAGAGAATATCCGGGTCCACGGCTAATGCGCGCGCAAGGCCAACCCGCTGTTTCATACCACCAGAGAGTTCCTTCGGATAGGCCGTGGCAAATTCAGACAACCCGACGAGATTAAGCATCTCTTGGACTCGGTCCCGCCGCTCAGCATCGGGCATTCCCAACTCTACCAGTCCAAAGCCGATGTTCTCCTGGACGCTCAGCCACGGAAACAGGTGGTATGCCTGGAAAACCGTCCCCCGGCTCGGGTCAGGGCCTTCCACTGGGTCCCCCGCAACTGTGATGTCACCGCTTGTCGGTGATTCCAGCCCACTCACGAGTCTGAGTAGCGTCGTCTTTCCGCAGCCAGAGGGTCCAAGCACGGTGACAAACTCGCCGGGCGAGATGGTCAGAGATACGTCACGGAGTGCTATGGTGGTCCCGCTCTCGCCGTCGTACCGCTTGGAAACCCCGGAAACAGAGATTTCGGCGCCTGTATCGTCCCTCATGGTTGCCAGTCAAGGAGGTGGACGCGGACTCGCCTTACGGCCCAGTCGCTGAGTAGAAACACTGCGCTAATCGTCAACATATACGCGATGCTTCGCGCCATCGCAAGGTTGTTTGCGCTTGTGATAATCTCGTAGCCGACACCAGGCGCGCCGAACAGTTCGGCCGCAATTACCATCATCCAGCATTGACCGATGCTTGTACGGACACCAGTCAGAATCGCCGGTAATGCATCTGGGATGACCACCCGCCGCAGTAGCCGCCGGTCGCTGTCGATACCGAGTGTCGCAGCGACTTCCATCAGATCACGAGAAGCGTTTTCAACACCCTCGTAGGCGTTGTAGAACGTGATCCAGAACGCACCAATAAACACGATAAACGCCGCACCAGTGTGACCGAGACCAAGCCAGATGATGGCGAACACGATCCACGCCAGTGGCGGAATCGGGCGAAGCACCCGAACGACGGGAGTGAGGACGTCATCAATGAACTGACTCCAGCCCATACCGACGCCAAGCAGACCGCCAGCCACGACGCCGATAGTGACACCGGGAACGTAATGTAGCAGACTCTCGCCGAGGTGAATAAACAATTGACCACTCATCACTTCCGTCCACAGCGCCCCTATCACTTCGTCAGGTGTCGGCAACAGGTACGATGGTACTTCACGACCAACCAGCCACCAGACTCCAAGAAACCCGGCGGTTCCCGCAAAGCCACGCCATACCCGCGTGAGGTTCCACCGTCGGCCAAGTGCGCCCGTAGTTGTCGGCTCAGAATGGCTACGAGACGAACCCGTTACAGGGTCGAATTCAGTGGCCATCCTATTCGGCGATAGTGTCGTAGAGCGACTGTTCGAAGATTGTGTCGGTAGACACCCCACTATCTATCTGGCCAAGTTCTTCCATCTGCTTGACAAACAGCTGCGTACTCTCCGTGATACCTGCAGGGTCACTAATATAGTTCGATGCCTTCGAGTTGAGGGCTTTTCGGGCAATCTCTGTCGGGAGCTTGTCGCCCTTTGCCTTACTCACGGCCTCCGCCGCGACCGCTGGTTGTTTCTGGATAGTCTCGGTGGCGCGTGTGTGCTGGGCGACGACGGACTCCGCGAGGTCCGGGTTCTCGTTCCAGAGGCGGTCGTGCATAAACATGATGCCGCCTGGCTGACCGGACATGAACGAACCCGCCCAGGTGATACGCTCAAAGGGCGCGCCCCTCGCCTCGAGAGCCGTTGGAATGGGCTCCATGATGACAGTGCCATCAACGTTGCCAGAGAGCAGCGATCGCTTGACGGGGCTGCCACCAGCCATTGGTTCGACATCGACAAGATCTGGGGAAACGCCGAGTTCCTCCCGAAGCCAGTACTGGAGGAGAATAAACGCGACACTACCCTTTGGGAAGGTGCTAAACTTGAATTTTCGTCCTTTCTCCTCACGGAATTTTTGGAAAGCGTCGGCACCGTGTTCATCCCAGAGCGCAGCAAAGTCTTTGTGAGCGAATACGACAAACCCATTTTTGTGGTTAGCGGCTGTGACTTTTCCCGGGACACCCTTACTCTTCATTTTGATCGCAGGGGTAATGCCCATGAAGGCCAAGTCGACATCGCCGTCAGAGTACGCTGAAACAATGGTGAGGCCTTCGTTGGCGAAGTTTGTCGCTTCGATAGTAGGGGCTAGCTCCTCAAAATACCCTTCTTGATTCATAACGTGGTACTGGAGGAACGGGAACGGCGGCTTGAACGCAACGCTGAGCGTATCCATGGAGTTCCCGCCGAGTACTGAGGTACAACCGGAGAGGCCGGTAAGTGCACTTGCACCAACCGCCGAACCCGTCTTAGCCAAGAACTGGCGACGGCTCTTGAGGACAGTCATATCGGAACAATCCGAGCTTTTAGGTTGGCCTAAGTTAGGCATACCTAAAACAAGCAACGGGTAGTTAATATAATCTTTCGTTTCAACCGAACATAATTACCGAGACACAGGCGAACTACGTAGGACCTGAATGAACCGTCCCGGAATCAGATCAGCCGCTGTTCCGAGACAATAGCACAGCAAACCCCACAGCAATCACTGCCGCCACTAGCCCAAAGCCGGGGCCACTTCCGTCCGACGACTCAGGTACACTATCACCATCATCAGTCGATGCCGAAGTTGCCCCAGTTACCCCGGTTGTTGTCGAATTGCCTCTTGCAGGTGCTGTGGGCGTAGCCGTGGTTGCTGTTGTATCGTCAATCGTAGTCGTCGGGGTGGCTGTCACTGTAGTTTCAGTCGTCACATTTCGGTTTCCAACCTCCTGATCACTGTCACCGCTTCCATCGTTGTCTTCACTCCTGTCAGTATCTCCATCCCTGCCGTCGTCAGTGGGTGCAATACCACCACCACCGTTGTCCCCATCTTCACCAGTATCTCCATCCCCACCGCCGTCAGTGGGCGGGCTGTCATTACCATCGCCGTCGTCATCCTCACCGGTATCTCCATTCCCGCCGTCATTAGTGGGAGGACTATCACTACCACCGCTGCCGTTATTTCCACTGTCTCCCTCATCAGGAGGGCCTGGGTCAGTTGTTCCATTGTCAGAGCCAGCGCGCGCCGGCGCATTGAGGTCTATATTGGTTACGTTCCCGCTGGACCACTCTACGGTTTGATTGAGCTTCACATCGTTCACGTAGAACGTGACGGTCGCACCAGCATCGTCACGAGTGCCATTAATTACGAGCTTCTCCGCAGCCACACTGCTGCCGCCGAATGTTCCTGTAGACTCCGTGGTGAGATTACCCCGAAGCTCGCCATTGATCTTTGCCGTGATTTCAGTGCCTGCGGGAGCTGGCTCATCATCGATCGTCACGTTGCCGTAGTACGCAGCAGGCGTCGGTGGGGGGCTTGCACCTGCGGCCAGCGTCACGAACGCGGTACCACCGCTGCACACGACTAGTCCTATCGTGAACAGGGCTGCAACAAATCGAGTGTGTCGTATCATAGTTGTAAATTTAAGATGGGTGCGTTAGGACGCTGGCACAGTTGTTACTGAGCGTGGGGTTGAAACTTGGTCAGTTTTGTTTGCCTCAGCAGTATGAGTGTTGACCCCATCCCTTCGTATGCGCTCAACTGCATCGTCAGCCGCACTCGAAGTCAGATTTCGGTGGGATGGCGCTGTGTCAGCAACGATATTAGCTGCCGCCGCTTGGATGTTTGCCATAGACGCGGTACCATTTTGCGCTACCACCGCTACTGTCAACTTTCGGTAGATAGCTTGCGATAGCGTTGTTTGTAGCGTCGCATTGTCCATGGAGTCAGCGTTCGCTAACACGTTCGAGACTGATGCAGAGCCATTTAGACGCAGCGCCTCCCTACTGGTGCTATTAGACGCAGTGTTGTTTACCGGGTACAGCCCAACACCTTCGTACAGTTCTGTCGTCGACGGATTTGGACTAACATATGATGGAAGTGTGCTCTCATTCTCCACGAACACGAAGTAACCCTGATATGGACTTGCATCGGGCACAGTCCCACTTGAGCTGCTTTGGAATCGGTACGTCCCCTCAAAGCTGGTTGCTTGCCCCGGCTGGCTGTTCGGAGCCGACATCGGTGCAGTTGCCAGGTCTGGTTTAATTGTACCGGCGTCAAAAGCCAAGTCAATCCGATTGTACATCGGTGAACCGACGAAGTTCCAGCCTTCAACAAGGGCAGCCTGAGCCGGTGCATTCGGCGAGTTCGTTCCAACGTGGTGAGTGATCGTCATCCGGCCGTCACTCTCTGCGACCACTGCAAGACCCTGCAGCGGAGCAACCCGGTCATCTCCAGATAACATTTTCCAAGTCTGTGAGTTCGCGTCGAAGCCGTAGACTGCACCCTCAAATCCATCACCAAAGAGATCAGAAACGGTTTGCTCAGTCGGCCCCGGCACACTCACGCTGTATACCTCGCCTCCCGCCAGCGTGAGATCAATCCCAAAGCGCCGCGTCTCTGTCGTATTAACCGCTTCCGGTGGAGCCGTGAGGAACGGCTCGTAGACCACATCCCCGGTGACGAAGGACTCGTTGCCCGCTCGTTCTCCGTGGTAGTTCATTGTTGCTCGGAGTGTCGTGTTAAGTCCGGTTCCGAGCGAAGTGTTGGACTCTGAGAGATCGTTGTGATGGATTTCAACCGCTGGAACGTCTGCACGGTCAACCCAGACACCGTATTCTGCATCGATATCGTTACCAGCAATCTCACCTCCAGTGTTCGTTCCCTCGATGTAAACACCTTCAGAGAGGTTCCAGATGTCGTTATTCACTACCGTTGCATTTGTTACGAACGCCTCCAACTGGATGCCAACAGTGTTTGATGCCGACTCATCCATGTCGTGAATCTCGTTGTTACGGAATTGGACGTTGTCTGTCTCAAATGTCGTGAGACCAGCCCCGCTATCGGTGATTTCGTTGTGTTTGATGACCGTATCGCTGGAAGTGTAAACATCCACCCCGGAATCTTGTCCCGAGATAGTTGCGTTAGATACGTGTGCATTGTCTGCCTCACCGACAGTGATACCGATAGCGAGCAGACTTGCCCCGTTTGTGATGTTCACGTCACGGACAATCCCGTTATGCGCGGTCGATCCGGCACCACCGATAAGCACACCGTGGGCAGCACCGTTAACCGAGACATTTTGAATTGTTGCATTCATTCGCTCAACAGCGATACCATCAGGAGCAAACCCTTTGGCATTGACATCGAGTTGTTCGACAGTGACATTCGGCGCGTCAACGTGGACAACTGGATCGTAGAACCCAGCGATGTTCGCCTCAATAGTCGGTCGGGCCGCCGAATCGTGAGCCGTTAAGGTCATGCCAGGTGTCGTAATCTCAACCGGCTTCGTATACGTCCCTGGTGCAATTTCGACGGTTGTCCCCGGTGGGGCCAAGTCAATTGCTGCTTGAATCGTGTCCACATCTTCAGGGACAACGAGTGGCTTCTCATATGCCGCAGTCTGTCCGCTGAGTAGTTCGACAGTCTCGCTATGACCGTCAGCGGTAATGGAAAGTCCGACGCTGCCGACGATGTTCTTCGATGTATTAACTCTGATAGCTACTGTTTCAGTCTCGTTTGGTACGTTATGCCATTCGCCAAACGAGCGCTCGGTTCCATTGACATATAGTGAGAGGTCTGATTTTTCCAGCGTCGTTGATTCCGTTAGTGTGACATTCAAGCGGTCAAGATCATCGGCGGCGACCTCAACGCTGAATGAGCTACCTGGTGAGACGTGTGTTGGCTGTGTAGAAGCAAACCAAGCTGGTGGCTTGCTGTTGGCATACACGACAGCATTCCCCAGAATTTCGTTCGCATCATTGGTCAGGTGTGTATTCCGAACCGTAGACGTACGGCCAAGCGACGAGAGCAACACAGACTGTGTCGACTCATCGATAGCGATACCGGTGCCAGATGTGTCGCTACCATCACCTACCGTTGCAAGTGTCGTCCCCTGATAGCGGTCGAACCACGCGATATCGCCTCGAGATTGGTTATGAATCTGAACGCGCTCACCAGCAGTAGCCACGCCATCAAATAGTGGGTGGCCTGTCACCACTTCAAATACTGGCCGGTCATTCTGTGTCGACTGTCCAGTAACAACCGGATTCTGTGTCGCGTCCGAGAGCGCTGTGATTCCATTGCTTGCGGCACCCCACTGGTCAAGGTACACAACGCCGGTGTCAGGAGGATCAGTTGCCGTGGCAAACGCTTCGACATCGGTACCAGATCCGATCTGATTGACAACAAGGACATCGTAATTGTCTGCCTCTGCCATCGCCTCCTCGGGTGTGATAACAGATACGAAGTACTCGTCGGGGACGTTTGTGTCAACCGCTGCTTGAACTTGGTTAGCGTACTCCGAGCCAGTGCTGTCTACAACACCAACGTACACCGGATCAGGTACAACATTCGTTGGGCCGGTGGTCAGTGTCGTTGTGTCTCCAAGGCCGGAAAGCGTGTGCGAGAGTACGATCTGTCCGTCTGCGTTTGCTGCCGTCTCAACGCGAACTTGAACGGCCGTAGCGTCGGAATCGTTCAGCGCGATATCCTCGCCAAACGCGCGCTGCTGACCGTCAACGTATAGCGTCGCATTCTCAGTCGCGGTTCCGGTTCGCGTGATAGTAAGCGTCTCTGCGTGAGCCGTCTCATAGGAGACCGTCGCAACGTTACCGGATTTAATTTGACCGGTCTGGTTCGTTGTAACGCGTGCGTCTAGAGACGGCGATAACTCTACATTATCGGTTGCCATCATCCCACTGTCGACAGTGACCTCACTTGTCGCTGGCTCGTAGCCAAACTCAGAGGAAGTGATGTTGAACGTACCCGGGAGGGTCCGGACAAGGTAGCTCCCGTTAGTATCTGTCCGTGTCTCGGCACCGTTATCCAAGGTGACTGTGGCATCAGCAATTGGGGCTCCACTCGTGTCTGTGACAGTACCTGTGATGCCTTGCTCGGCGGCGACAGCAGTTGTCGCATCTAAAGCATCAACAATGCCGTGGCCATAGCGGATGTCCTTATCATCGGGCGCATTCGTTGGTTTTGTCGCGGATTTCCGTAGGGCTGTATCGATTTCCTCCGGTGAGAGATCGCCGCCAGAGGCGGACACCATGAGTGCAACGACGCCAGAGATGTGTGGCGTTGCCATTGAAGTTCCGGATTTCTCGCCGTACTCACCGCCAGGGAGCGTGCTATAGGTTCCGACACCTGGCGCCGCGATGTCTGGCGTGACAAAGCTTGCGGGCCAATCACCAGGCGCAGCGTCACCCCAATCACGCTGGGTCCGGACCACGTCACCTCCGGAGAACGGTGCGATGTCTCGATCTGGGCCCGAGGCCCCAACGGTAGTTGCATCGTAAATGTTTCCAGGAGACGGTGCCGTTTCGGGGCCATGATTGCCAGCTGCTACAACAACGGTAGTGCCAGCATCCTCAGCGTTCCGAATTGGCGGAATGAGTGTGCTGTAGAAGCCGTCAGCACCAAGACTCATACTGATGACATCGGCATCTTCCTCAACAGCCCACTGCATTCCAGCAATGATTTGTGCGAACGACCCCGTGCCCTCAGGGAGGACGAGTCCATGCATCATGGCCGCATCGGGCGCGACGCCGACGGCAGTGCCACTAGCGTCACCACCGCCAACGGTACCAGTAACGTGAGTTCCGTGGTCGCTGGTTGCATGCGGGGTTGAGTTTATTACGCGGTCACCGTTTGTGTCGAATTCGGCCCAGCCACCGGGATACGTGGCGTCATTTTGGTTCTCAGTACGAAGACTCAGGTCAGGATGATCGATGTCGGCGCCGGTGTCAAGTACAGCGACCTTCGCCCCAGCACCTCTTGTTCCGTGCTGGGCCCAGACCTCGGGGACATTGAGCTGGTCCAGCCCGTATGTCACGTCACCCGACGCTGAGCCCGCAGCGGTTGGCTGTTGTGCGGTGCTATTTGACTGTGCGTTTGTTGTGGAGAGTGCACGGACTTCGTAATTCTTGTGAACATCAGTGACGCCAGGTTGCCTGACAAGCGCGCTAGCGTTAGCTTTCGAGGTGTTGACCCGCATGAGCACCGCATTAGTGATCCAAAATCTATTGACGACTGTGACGCCGTCCGTCGATGCAGCGTAGTCGAGAACTGGCTGCTGGGTCTTGTTAGCGTGGGTGCGAAGTTCGTCGACAACTGCCTCTTTTGAGAGCGTGCCAGCTTCGGGGATTTCGAACTCCTCAACCCGAACGATTACCTCAGCGGTCGATGAGTTGTTGCTGGAGTTGCGTTCCCTGTTACGCTCGGTAACTCGACTGACTGTTGTCTCGTTTTCCGGTGATTCTGTTGTATTGTCCGAGGGCGGTGTTGTCTCGTTTTCTGGTGATTCTGTTGTATTGTCCGAGGGCGGCGTTGTCTCGTTTTCTGGTGGTTCTGTTGTATTATTTGAAGGCGGTGTTGTCTCGTTTTCTGGTGGTTCTGTTGTATTGTCCGAGGGCGGTGTTGTCTCGTTTTCCGGTGATTCTGTTGTGTTATCTGAAGGCGGCGTTGTCTCGTTTTCCGGTGATTCCGTTGTGTTCTCCGAAGGAGAGGTCGTCCTATCGTCAGGTGGAGTGTTGGTCCTCTCTGCTGGCGGGGCAGAGGTATTGCCAGACTGTTCTGTCTCTGAAGAGTTGCTACCTGTAGAAAGAGTCTGTACAGTGGAAGTGGTCTGACTTGGCTCCTCGGATTCAGGAACCGCCAGTGCTGCAGCACCTGGGGCGGAAGCACTGGTGATCAGGAGGATCGTAAAAACAACAGCTATGATCTGACTATAAGTACGCTCCCCCATCATGTGTCGTTTCGAGTGTACTTAGCAGTGGGAGAGTGTACACAGGTATCAGAGGGCAGTATCTCTGTATCGTTTAGCCTTTTGAGTACTGTCGTACCCAGCAGAGTAACCGTTGAATATTGGGACATTAGCCCTTGATTCGCGCATTTATTTGCTTCCTGTTCGGTATGGAGGTTATTATTAGCTCTGCGCACACTTTTAGGCCAGCCTTAAAATATAAAAATGCAGCGAAGTTTTAGTCCAGCCTAAAATTATGATGTGAATACAAGTTTTTTGTGGTTTGGTGAATCGGCTGACTGCGTCGGCTTCAACCGTCAGAACTAGCTTTTCGCGCTGCTGGTGCTTACCGGCCTCGGACAGCCTCAATTCAGCCGGGGGTGCCGGGTATGGTCGGGTGTGCCACCCGGGCGATCACCGACAACGTGCGAGCAGGCAGTCGTTGAGCGAGGCTACGCGGTCACGGTTCGGGATCGGCGGCCGGCGGCACCCGTCGCAGCGACCGAACGGGTTCTGGCGTGGTGGGCGGACGCTCGGGAGTGCGTACGAGTGGGCACTGGCGCGTGCAGAGTGCGAGCGGCGGCGTAGGGTAGAGAAGCTCAGTCAGTGATTTCGGCGGGGTGATTGAAAACGAGCGTATTGATTTCGCTCAGAGATTGAGCAGCGAAAAGCTGCTGCACACTATTCGTGAAGTCGACCTGAAAAAATGGATCATCCCGGGTGTACGCCCGTACACCGCCGTCAACATAAACGGATAGAATCGGGTGTATGGCCGTATAATGCCTGTAAACGGCCGACTGGCATTATATATCCTCTACTCATCGGATTGACCTGCGATGTCGACGACCCCATTACGACTCCGCTCCCAGTCCAGGCTACGCAGCACTGTCTCCGATCACTGTTGCAACCGGTTGACACTCAGCGGTGCCTCATGAGCGTCTTGACCGACTGGGGCGCTGATTGGAGCCCGCCGATCTCCACACGGCTCCGTGCCGGCGTGGCAGCCCTCGGAATTGCTGTCACTGCGTGCGTGACTGGTGTTGTTGGCATCGTGGTCGCCGGTACCGTGCTCCGCCTTGCTGGCGTCCTGACGGTCCCTGCCGTTTCGGCCCTCCGACTTCGCTCTATCCAGGTCGGCTTCGCAGTCTTCGCTGCTGCGTTTCTCGCCTGGCGTAGTGATATTGACCACTACTGCAAGCTTCGTCTTCCCACGCTGGAAGACGCCGCCTGGATCATCTTCATCCCACTTGTGTTCGCCGCACAGGGAGTCGTCCTCTCCCCAGTGCTGGCGGCTCTCGGGTTGCCACACCCTGACCCAGTGGCCGAAACTGGACATCTCGACCTTGCGGCCGAGCCGCTGCTCTGGCCAGCCGCATTCGTCGGAATGTTCGTCTTCGCCGCTCCGGCAGAGGAACTCGTTTACCGAGGCATCATCCAAGGAACGCTCCGCAAAGGCTTCGATTTGGCTGGAATTGTGGTTATCGGTGGACTCCTGTTTGGACTCATGCACGTCTTAGTTGGCCTAGTCACGCCGAATGTGGGTACGCTCGGGGCGCTACGCTGGGGAATGACCACCGCACTCCCCGGGATGGTGTGGGGCTATGCCTACGAACGGACCGAAAATCTGACCGTGACAGCGATTACTCACGCGATGACATGGACGGTCACTGTCCATGAGTTAGTCCTCAATCTGGTCCCACTCTAATCATAGACGCTACGGCAGGCTCAGAGCTCGTCCCAGATTGCCCTAAGTTTCGCGCCGGGCCGCCGGAGCGCCGTTGCGATGTTTCTGACGATAGCGGTCGGATCCTGACGGAACCGCCTAGTGGCTGGAATGATATCGTGTTTCAGCGCTTGTGCGCCCTTGATTAGGAAGACGCTCGCGGCCACTATGATGACGACCAGCGCGGAGATGGCCATCGCAATGCCGACTTCCGCCCGAGTCGCTAGCAGATTCTGTTCGGTCACTGTGTCAGCAAACCAGCCCACCAGTAATGGAAGCGCAGCGACTGCAGCGGTCTTCAACAAGCTGTCGACGCGCTCGCCCCAGCGATTCCTCTGTTCAGCTTCGGCGGCCGCACGACCCTGCTGACGGTATGTTGCCGCCGGGACGAGTTCCACATTGTCGATACTCTCTCCCTCTAACTCTGACGACAACGCGCTCGCACGCTCGCTCGCACACTGGATGACTGCTTTGCGTTCGATACCGCGGAGTGCTCGTAGCCGCTCAGTAACGAGCCAAACGTCTGCAAGCGTGGCTATTATCTCCTCGTCGTCAAGATCATCGAAAGCGAGGTCGAACTGCTGGTCGGGGTATTCAGCGAGAAGGTCAAAATCTGTCACACCGGCCCGTATTCGTTCGCGGATCTGCTGTTGGTCTCGCCGACGCTGGTGTTCGTCCTGCTCGGCAAACGCCGCACAGATCCGGGACCGCTGTGTCTTCGTCAGGAGCGAGGCGGGTTTGGCGACGGCGCTATCGTCATCGCTCACGGGTGGATTGGGGACGCCACATAGCTGTGTCACTGTTGGACTGGTATGCCGTCACGGGTGTGACCAGTCGTTCGGCCGGTGGGGCTGTCGGTGGGGTAGACACGACTAGCATCAGTACCTCACAAAGCATCGCCAGTTAACCTGACCTGAGTCACCTGTTCTGTTGAGCTGAGTCGCCGATAGTGGTCAAAGAACGCTAATCGAAGGGGGAGCTGCCGCTGTCGGCGGCGATCAGCCGCCGACGCGGCAGCGTTGCCACTCACAAGGCAGTGTCCTCGATCGGTGATTACCGGTGGAACCGGTCGTCCGGTGGCCGGTTTGCGGGGACGGCCCGACGCACAGCGAGGGCTGTCCACGCTGCCCGACACAGCATGTTGATGAACTCTTCAAACGACCACTTCCAGAGGCGACGCCCGCCACGGCGGGGCGTCGCCACATACTCCCAATGGAGATATCGCCACACATTCTGCAAGAGTAGACTAACCACGACATACAGCAGCCGTACAACCGGATTCTGCGTTGTGGTCGTCACGATACTCTGTTCGGAGAGTCGGTAGCTGGCCTCGATACCGAAGCGTTTCGCGTAGTGGTATCGAGCATCTCGCGGTGTATTAATGAACGGCGCGTCAGCGGCGTAGCCGTGACGCGCCACTCCGTGTTCGTCGTATCGTCCGTTTTGGCAGGTACAGTCGATGTAGACGGGAAACTCGACGGTCCAGCTGTGACCGTCGAGTTTCCCCGTCAGCTCGTGTTGGATGATGCGGCTCCATCCCTCCGAGAGTTCCTGCTTGATTGTCTTTCCCCACCGGACGATCGGCATCACGTACGCATAGTTGTGGACTTGAAGCAGCGTGAGACACTTGCTATCGTAGAATTCTCGGTCAAGATAGACGGCCTTGACCTCAGCGTCAAGGCCGTCGAGGAGGCCAAGAAATTCAGCGAGGACACTGCTGGCGGTGTCGCCGTCGACGAGACGGCGCACCGCCAGCGTGTATCGCTTATTCTTCACACGCGCGTACAGCGTTGCATAGGCGTGGAACGCGGTGGTTCCACGCTTTGCCTCTGAGTGGTAGAGGCCAGCTGTTTCGTCCTCGTCACCGTAGTAGGGCCGCAGGTGGAGGTCTGCGACGACCTCCATCTGCTCGGGCAGAACCTCTAGAACGTCCTTTTGCAGGAGTGCGTTCCCGACTTGTTCAACCGACGTTAGGTCGAACTTCTCGCGGAGGTGGTACAGTATCGTGTTTTGGTGAGGAGAATCTTCACTAGTCTCGCAGAGTTCAGATATCGAGGTCCCGTCGGCGCAAGCGCCGACGAGGACCTCGTAGATATCCTCAGCATCGATTTCAGCATTAGCGCTGAGACCGAGATCAACTTCCTCGTCAAGCGTGTTGACGAGGAAGTTAAGGAGCTGGTCTTCGTGGATTTCACCGTCTGCTTGCGGGGTCGTAGACACACCTTCAGCAAGCAGACCTCTCAACTAACCGGCTTTGTGAAGTACTGAGCATCGTTGATTTGTGTCGTCTCGACAGGCAAAAACGACTGCGGGTCGCTCCGGACACGCCATCTTCTGATGAATAGTGTGTGTCGGATTCGCAATCCGATTAGTCACGCCATTCGTTAATGAATGTTGGGGCGATGACGCCAACGCCGATGAGCACGGCGAAGTGAACCCATTGCTTATCAGTTACAGCTGTTGTGCCGTACACCGATACGAGGCCGAGTATGACGAAGACTGCTGTAATCTTGGTTTCTGTGCTGACCAAGCTCTTCGAATTTGTGGAGGGCTGTTCTGACACGTTCAATCGTTCAGCTGCATCGCACATATACTCTTTCTACAATTTCAGAGCCAGCAACTACCGCTGACCGAGCCCGGAGCAGGAAGCATAACCGTCTACTGAGCAACTGCGAACGATTCCGTGACATGCTCAATTTCGTTACAATCATCAAAAATAGGAACCTGTCTTTAGCTTCGACTGTTCTGTCTCAGAGCACGCAGTAGTGAGAAAATTCAAACTCGTCTACGAACGATACGAAAATATGTCGAGAGACGAATCCAGTGCTCAGCCGAAACAACTAGCAAAAAAGTACGTTCTCTGGACCGCTGTCGCAGTTGTTGCAGGATATATTGTATTTTTTATTCTATAATAATTCTCTAATATAACAAGTGAGCGCTACATATTCTACATTTTATCCATTGTCATGCTCATATCTAGCGTGACGTCAGCATACTGTCTCCAAGTATCTGAGCTCGCTTTCGTACGTTATAAGTAACTTATGCACCGTTTCTCATATTGACAGCCTCGGTAGGGTCTGGAACGTATGCCGTCTATTGTAAAATTAGCATATGAATCCTCGTTCTGTCTTTTCGAGTGTTTTTGCGATGACTGAGGCCGCTAGGCTTGGCGAGGCAATCAGTAGCGGTCTCCTGTTATTCATGGTACTCATGGCACTCGCGTCGCCACTCGTGTACCGAGGATGGCAAACCCGAAAGGAGTACCAAGAGATAACTAGACTTCCTTCATTGTCTTCAGCCACGGTCAGTGATGGCGAACTGGCGAAACTATCCGGTCAAATAAAAGACACGGATCAAAAAATCACCTCGCCTGTTCAGTCCACGGAGTGTGAGTTGGCGTTTTGGAAGGTGGCGACCCTCCGACGATACGACATTTTCAACCATATGTCCTACTGGTCCGTTGCGGGTATTGGAATCGATGCTGAAACCCTCGTAATCGCGGGAGAGACAAAGGATGTCAGACTCAGCAACGTTAGCAGAAAAAAGAATCTGAGTGCTACAGACGAACTCAAACACTTGCTTGGATCTGGCGAGGAATCGATTCTTAATTCGATTGCTACGGAGCTTGATCCCCCCGAGTTTGAAGACAGACGGACCCCGAGTGAGGGGTGGCCACAAAAATACGATGAACTCGGAGGTCGGATCGAACTTGAAGCGGAGACTGCCGATTCACCGGGGGTTTTCGGCTGGGTCTTGAATGCTGTCCGGACGCCGGAAGGGACGGCCCAGTTTCAGGAAACGACGATGAGTGCTGGAGATACGGTAACCGTGGTCGGTAGGGTCGTAGATATTCAGAACGGGCGTGTGCGATTACAGGGCTCCGGGTCAGTTGACCCGATTATCACCAAATCCTCGCCATCGGAGTTGGAAGCAAAACACCGACGCGCATACCTGATACAATTGTACGCCATCCCCGTGTTCGTCACGGCGCTTTCCTCGCTGGCCGCGGTTGGCGTCTTTTTGTAATCCTGACGGGGGACTCTCCCTTCCCGGCGTAACCCAGGAATGAAACATGGTAGGAGGGCTCCAGTCGTTCTCCCTGTGGATTCTGCTTTGCTGCATATGCGCCCTCTATGCAACAGCGTCGTTTCGAACTCCCCACCGTCTGTCGGTACCAGCGTGACCGATACAGAGGATCAAGTCAGCACGGCAGCTTCTTTTTTCGTGTCGGAGACGGTGAACCGGCCGCTCAGTGAGCCTACGAACTGAACACTATTACCAGTTGGTCGGTGTCACCTCAATCTAATTGTTCAAGAAATTGGATTTGCCGGTGCGGGATTTTCATAGGTCGGTCTCACGCAATTGGGCCACTCATCGTCTATCATCATGAGGAATACCACGTGGGATTCCATTCCTTTAGAACTACTGTTACAGCCGTCGCACAGCCAATACTCACGAGGAGAACGATAATAGAGTTGCTCAACCGCTGTATACCAGTCATGTTCGTCCGATACCAAGCAAACACCGCGACAGTTATGCCGATAATTGTGATACTCACGATCTCATCTCTGCTCAAGTTGCGTATCAAGCTGGCAATGGAGGACATGCAGGGAAATTGCACAGTTCAGGGTGAATAAGCTATTGAACCCAATTAGTATCAACCAGTGATCAAAACATGATTCCCTTGGCCGGCTGTGAACAGTTTTATAACACGCTGCGTGTTGGTGCTCGTTCTGGACGGGCGTCGGCTGGAGCGTCAACCCAGCCAGCGCCAGCTCCTGGAGGACTTCAGGTGAGTCGCCGTCGGTCTCCCGAAGCGCGGCGTCGAGAAACAGCAAGTCCTGAGTCAATCGCTTGTGGTAGCCTGGTCAGTACTGGTGGCTTGGTCCAAGTCAGCAATCGCTCCAGCCATGCCGAGAAGCATTAATCCGTACCCAGCAAGCCCCGCAGGAATCGATGCTTGGAGAAGTAGTGACCCAGTGAATGCTCCAAGGCCACCGATAATAGCTCCTCGTTTCCTTGTTGACCGAGTGGGACTCCCACGGGAAAGGGACAGCCACTGCTGCTTATGTGCTAACATCATTGACGTTACCGCCCCATAGAGTGGGAGAAGCGAAAGCATGATCAGGTGGTCCGCTGTGGCGAATGCTACTGCAAGCGCCGTCACTGCGAGTCCAACGCCTACTGAGATGATGTATCGGAGGGCAGGGCGCATGGATGAAATTACAGCTACCGGAAACAAGTACGATACGGAATCTGAATACAAGATTCCCAATCTTACCGAGCAGTTGTTTCATTCCCACCTGATGAATCAAGAACACACTTGGTCGGCAGCAGTGAGTGCGAATTAACCATCGCTCTTAGTTGATGAGGAGGTCGGGTGTGACAAACAAAATTACGAGCAGACTCACCAGCACGACAAGTGCCGTGAGGCGTAAGACCCCAGCTGCCCGTCGTCGAGGTTTCGGCAGGGACTCGGCAATGCCAGAGAGGGCCATCCCAGCGCTCAGAAGCAGTCCAGCATAGAACGGTGTCGCCCCTTCTACAATGACGTAGTACCCTTGCTGCCCGGCCAGCAGAAGTGCGCCACAGAGATAAACCACTGCAAACCCTCTGGAGGGTTCGCCGAACACGGTTTCATCGATGATGGGGGGGCATCAAACGTGTCCTCTCCCGCGACGGTCAAATGTTGCGGGGATTCGCGTACCCGTCACTGGGCCGAGCCTGGGTTGCTCGTGAACCGCTGATGAGGTGCTGGTTCGCGCCGATATCTCGCAGGCTACCGAAACATATCTTGGAGTCAGTACAGTCGCTACGGTAGTACGCAGGCCTACTGACCAGCCAATTCACTAGCAATAGTTCTTCAATCAGCCGCTTTGTGAATTGTTCCACAGCATTCTTGTGACTAACCAACGTTGGACCGTTTTCTCCACCGAGTGTTGGTTAGTGAATCTCCCGGAAGTACACGCTATCATTATTACATCTCAGACACACCGGTCAGAGTGCCGCCCAAGCAAGGAATCAAACGGTCAGACTACCATACCGGTGCCGAACGTGATGGTCGGTGTCAAAATCGGTAGAAGCAGGCGTTACCGCTGCTCCGCCAGTCCAGAATAGTTTTAATTTCCGACAGAAGTGTTGCTAGCATGCCCTGTTCAGTATCCCCGCGTCGGTTAGCTGTTGGAACTATTGGCGGGTCCCTCTGCTCACTCATAGCGACTATCGGTACGATTGTAACGTATGAACAGCCAGCCACCGGGGGAACAAGCGTAGCTGGCCTCTTTTTTGGCGTGTTTTTGATTGTCGGACTACTGGGCCTTGGAAGCGGTGGGCTGTTAGCCGCACATACGCACTGGGGACAGTCTGGAACGTGGGCACGGCGTTTGCTATGCGCTGGTGCCGGTGCTGGGGCCGTGGCCTCAGCGGTTCTAATTTTCTGGACGATGCTACGTTTCCTCCCGGCGACTCTGTCCCTCGATCAACTGCTTCCACCGCTTGGTGGTGCCCTCCTTGGGATTATCGTGCTGACAGCAGTGGCGATGGTCCTCTGTGCGGTGCTGGGGCTTCTGGCACAAACCGTACAGATACTCACTGACAGTACTGGATATACGTGAATGGGCCACCGTCGGTCTGGACACTAACGAAACCAAATGTCCGTATCTGCCACTTCTGTGATAGTGGGCTAGAGTGATCGAGAGATTCGACGACAGGCCACATAGATGATCACTGCCGATGAGAAGCGATGGGCGTGCGAGTAGGGCTACGAAGTCATAGACCGGCCATTTGGCCCGAGTAGTTGCAACAAGATGGCTTCCCGTCCGGACCCGCTATTCTCCAAACAACTTCTGTGCCCGCCGATAGATTGGCTGTCCAAGCCAGGACCGCTGTCCGGCGAGCTGGTCAAGCTTCTCCAGAGCAGTCTGTCTATCAAGAACCTGCCGGGTTACCAGTGCTTTGAGCACGATGGGTGAAATCGCGACCTGTGCGTCGACAGCGGTCTGGAGCTCGGGCAGGGCACGAAGATCATCAGTAATCAAGAACGCTGCGTCGAGGTCGTTGCACAGGAGCGCACAACTCCCTTCGCCCTCGTCAATCCGGGATGAGGCAAGCGTGCCGTCAACGTGTCTAACAGTTATTTGCGCTGTATTGTCGAGGACAGTCTGTGCGGCGTGGCCGTGGGTATCGTCATAGACACTGGTTGCATCGAGTTCGTCGATAACTGTCTCCGTGGTAGCGACCTCGAATTCGGTGAGCAACGTATCAAGCAGGTCGACCGACGCGAGTGAGATGAGTGCAGCTGTATCCGCGACAATCATGCAGCGCTCACAGTTGCGCGAGATCGTCGGCCATCTCGTCGCCCTGGTCAAGAAGGGTCTTGGACGCCCGGACGGATTCGGCGTCTTGCCGCCCGATGACCTCTTTCAGCGAGTCAAAGCCAATCTCACCATCGAGATAGAGGTCGACAACAGTTTCCTTGAACGTCTCTTGATCCTCCATCTCATCTAAGTACTCCTGCAGCGCCGCAACGACGATCTCTGTCCGGTTTTTGTGTGTCGCTGCGGCCGCGACATCCGCTTTGTCCAGAAGTTCGTCGGGCAATCGGAAATTGACGCGGGTCGTCATGTATGTACAGTGTACCCACAGGTGGATAAATTTCCGGGGCCGCCGCTCAGGCGGCACCCGTCGCAGCGACCGAACAGGTTCTGGTGTGGCGTGGTTGGCCGACGCCCGGGAATGTGTGCGAGTGGATACTATAGCGGGCGGCGTATGAGTGGCGGCGTGTAGAGGCTCACAATCAGTGATTTCCGCGGGGCCTGACATCCGACTCTCGTGCAGTCCCCGTAACCCCTTATCGCACCGGGTACCGGGTGTGATTGACGTGCAACAAATCACCCCAAAATCCGGAACAACTGTTACAAATTCATGAAATTCTACAGGTAAATGAAAACAAGAAAACTAGTTCTGTGGTTGAGTCTCAGGGGTTACTGTCTCTGGCGGTGTCGGGAGTCGGATATCAACGGAAGTCCCCCGAGTCGTGGCTACAGAAACTTCGCCATCTAGATTTGTAATGATCCAATGAGCTAAGAATAGTCCGAGTCCTTGACCATGGACGAGCGGATCCTCTTCCCCAGTCGCTAGTACCTTTTGCTCGGTCTCTGGGAGCCCTGGTCCATAGTCGCGGATCCTGATCAGAACCTGTTTGTCAGTTACAGTGACATCGATGTCAATCGTCGGCTCCGAACCTGTGTGCTGCGCAGCGTTGTCAAGAATTTCCCATAGCGCAGTTTCGATCCGCGGCTGTGTTTCCGCAATGGCAGTCTCTGGAATGTCTGTTGCCACTGACGCCCCAGAGTACTCTTCATTGAGTTGGGTGAGCAGCTCGCTAATAACCGGTACAATATCAAGCGGTTCTAACTTTGGGGACAGTTCACGATGGGATTCGATACGGCGGGCAGACTCGCTCAGATTCAGAAGGTGATTACCAGCATTAAGAATACGGTCTGCCTTCGAAGCGCTATCTCCGTCAAGATCAGCTGCCAGCATTTTGGCATGTCCGTTAATCACAGTGAGCTTGTTACGCACGTTATGACGCAGAACGCGGTTGATAACGCTGATTAGCCCCTCACGCTGACGGCGCTCACTTGCATCCCGCACCATCACCTGGGCACCGATAATATTCTCTGTAGTCCGTGCGCTTGACGCAACGCTGGGCTCGTAAATTGGCTCTGCCCGAATATCTCCGTAGACCGTGTTACCGGATCGAGTTTCAATTGGGTGGCCACGGACCTGAATAGCTTCACCATCGTTGAGTACGCGGGCAAGATAGTCGCGTGCCTCTTTGATTGCTTGCTCGTCAGACCCAAGTATCGAGATTGGTTCGCCATTGAGCATATCGGGTCTGTACCCCGTGAAGTCTTCGACAGACGGCGAAACAAAACTGAACCGAGCCTCTGTATCAATCTGAAAGACAAAGGCGAAGCTCGCAGAGATGATCGCTCGATAGAGCTCGTTCTGTTTATCGAGTTCACGCTTCCGCTGGATCAGGTTGTGGCGCTGGCGTTCTGATTCTGTGACATCCGAAAGCGCGAGAACTCGAACTGTTGAGTCTCCCATCGTCATCGACCTAGGAGAAATGAGATAGTAGCGCGGTCCATCGCTGCCGTCGCGTTCGATGACCTGATCAGCGTCCTTGTCCTCGGTGGCTGCAACTGCTGGAAGCGCATCGTCGAGAGGTGTGCCTGTTGCTCCATCGAGTTCCGGGAAAATATCCGCAGCAGGGGGTGAATATGCTTGAATCCGCTCTGTCTCGTCCAGTACTATTGTAGCTGCATCACCCTGGGCCGTAGTCCGAACCGCAAGGAACTGATCGCCAACAATAAACAAGGTACCAACGGCAAAGATTGCAACCCCAACTGGGGCATAAATGAATTCAATTAACTGTGGCGTTGCTATGGCAATGAGGTCTATTGTAACAGGCAAAGCCAGCAGGGCTGTCAGCACACCAAGTGGCGTTGTATCGTACCCTGACTCAACATACAGTTCGAAAATCATAAACAAACCAATAGTTGCGAGAACGTACGAAAGACTTGTCGACACCCAATGAACGAGTCCGTGTTCGATCGCTAAATACCGGAACGGAGTCGTCATTTCGGTGGTTGTAAAGTACTGTTTATGAACTGGGTTTGTGAGTTTTAGTACCGTGATAATAAGGAAGGCAACGCCACCGAGTCGGCGGAGTGTCGAATTTTTGTGGAGTGACCGGCCAGTGTAAGCGGAAGCGAAGTACAACCATGCCCAGACGGCTCCAAACCCTGAGATAAGCCCGATAATATAGATTGCCGACTGCAATGAGAGAGGGGCGATAAAAAAGGCTGTTTTGAACAATGCCCAGAGGCCAGTTAAACTGAGTAATCCGACTAAACCATACCGGACCTCAATATCAGCGACCGTCCATGCCCGGGGCAGAGACACCATGCAACCGACCCCGGTAAGAAAAAATAGTCCAATGTATGCAATGCCAGCCGGAGTGGCCCACGGTACCGACATGGTATTTTCAAGTATAATACTCACACACGTATAACCAACTTGGAATATGAGGATTTATACATCCAGAGCGGTAGTTTTGGAGGTAATATCAGACACTGCTGGCCACAGTCTCACGAAGAATAACAGCATAACTTTGCAATCGGATGCATTTATTTCACGCTTGTCTCACTGAGTGTTTGAATTCGTGTCAGCTAGCAGAGTTGCGGCGCGGGGTCACGGTTGATCGGTTATAGTAGTTGAGAAACTTGGCAACAGGCCACTCAGGCGATCGCCGACAACGTGCGAGCAGGTATTCGTCGAGCACGGCTGCGTTGTCACGGTTCGGGATCAGCGGCTGGCTGCACCCGTCACAGCGACCGAACGGGTTCTGGTGTGGCCTGGTTGATCAACGCTCGAGAGTGCGTACGAGTGGACACTGGAGCGTGCGGAGTGCGAGCGGCGGCGTGGGGAGGTTCGCAATCAGTGATTTCTGCGGGGCCTGACACCTAGTTTTCATGCAGCTCTTGTACTCCCCTCATACCATCGGGTACCAGATGTGATCAGCGTGCAACAAATTGCCCCGAAATCCGGAACCACTGCTCTTGTCGCCAACCGCACGCGACCCGGACATGCGCGTCGACATTCTCCACGTTACTACAAGCAAACAGAATCGTCTGGAAGAGGCGACCGAACAGCCTATCTACAAACTCCGCTGGACGGGCAACCGTAGAACGGAGGACCTCTCACTCGTTTTCGAGCGCTGCGTAGATATCTGCGTGGCGACGTCCATCGAGCTTCCCCATTTCAAGCGCAATCTCACGGCGTTCGGCGTCACTTTCGGCCGTCTGATATCGCTCGTACAACTGGCGGACTTCCTCGTCAATCGCCGTCGAGGAATCGGTGCTAGACGCCATTTCTCTATCTATCATTATCCAGTGTATCGGTTTATCAGTTGCGGCGAGCACATGCCCGGAAGTAGATGACTGCAGTGTCTACGTCGACTGTGGTTTCGCCGGTCGCAAACCGGTGTAAGAGCGCTCGAATTTCATCACCGTACTCAAACGTGTATCGGTTCAGTATATAGAAAACGACCACTGTTCGGAGTGCCGTTCGCTTGTTTCCGTCGACGAACGGATGACCCGAAACGAGTAGTCGCATCAGATGGACCGCCTTTTGATGGATCGTCTCAGGTACTTCCCCGAAGAACCCCTCCGAAACGTACTGTAGTGCGGATGCAATCGCGTCCTCTGACCGGACCCCCGGTTCCGTGATGTCGCCTTCTGTCACGACCTGGTCGTGGAGCTCAAGGATGAGTTCGACAGAGGGATACGCGAGATCGTCAGTCACAAGCCCGACTTTTGCATGCTCCTCGTTAACCGTTTCTCAACTGTCGAGGTTGAGTCTCTCTTGTGGGGCCTACTGGCAGTCGGGGCAGCACATCTACCTCTCACCCCGTGGACGCCCCGCAAAAACCTCGCCACTGGCCTGTGCCTGCCGGTGCTGGGCACGAATGTCCGGTCGGTCGTCGGCTTCGGTGCCTGAAGGCTGCTCGTCGACGGACTGCTGTTCGGTACTCATGTTCGGGAAACCCCTCACCCACCAGGGGGACACAAAATACGGGCGAGTACGCGGCCGACGGGGACTCAGGCCTCAGCGACGTCCCAGACAGAGAGATGGCCGCTGGAACAGACGCCGGCGTGACGCCCAACAGCCATGCAGGGCCCGTACTCTCCGTCGACAGACGCGATGCGCTCGGCGTCGAAGATCGGCGCGTCGCACTCGTCGGTTCTGCAGGTCATATGGTTGGATGAGTCACTGCACATCACGTCTCGCCCGCCATCGCTTGGTCGGTCCCAGCCGCGGTACTCGCGAGCGATGTGGCGTGCTCGCTTGACGTTGCCCGCGCCGCCGGCTGCTGGAGACTGCTGTGCCTCAACGCGCTCTTTCAGATATGAAGGATGGGTGCGTGTGTACGTGCCAAAGCCAAGGCTGTCTGGCCCGCTCTGGCTCATGACGACGTAGCCCTTCAACTTGGTCTGGATCGCGTGTTTCTCTGACATAGCTGGTGGTCAAGACGCTCTCTCTGGAACGCCTCTCACCCGGTGGAGGGTCACAAAATAGGGGTGAGTCCGCGCCGTCAGACTATGATTGCTCTATCGGTTCAACTCAGGCACTCGCGCCGTTGTGGGACCCCCCGCAGGCCCCGGCACGGGGTCGCAAACTGTCAGGAGTAGTCTCGAAACCATCCCGACCCATGCAAAACAGTCACACAGTTCGACAGAAAGATAGAGGAATCGCCTGTCAAACACCCCGTTATCGAAGTGTCGCGTCAGCGCTTCGACTCGAGGTACTCGCAGCCGACGGTGACGAATTGGTTCGCCTACGAATTGCGGTCGAGCCACTCACAGAACGCCGCAAAATCGTTCGCGCCAGCATCGTCGGCGATGCTTCGGAGCGTTCCCGTTTTGAGTTCATCGTGTAGCGGAACGGTAACGTGTCGTCGGTCGCTCTCGTTGGTTGGGTGCTGGTAGTAGAGTTGGGCGTGATCGCCAGTCGTCCGACGCCACTCGAAGCCACCGA
>ENA-ORCS01000532-ORCS01000532.1-marine-metagenome-genome-assembly--contig:-NODE-532-length-25122-cov-3.511120_pt1 | contig 25122 bp, 19 predicted proteins | sample MGYA00237781_ERZ508513 | MGnify/ENA primary metagenome ERZ508513 (study PRJEB26184, sample SAMN06268793) | marine metagenome | isolation source: Eden Landing Ponds, San Francisco, CA, USA | place...
TCGAACAGCGGAACACCCGCCTCGGCCAGGGCGTCCCGCTCCTCGGCCATGTCCTCCTCGATACCTTCGGCGGCGAAGAGCACGGGCTTGTCGACGCTGTCCGCGAGTCCGTCGAGCGCGTCGAGCGGATAGCCCAGGGCTTGCTCGAACAGTTCGTACACGAGCACGATATCGACGTTGTCGTCTGTCGCGACCCCCGTCACGACATCGCCGAACTCCGGCATCGGGCGGCCCGTATCCACCGGATTACCCGTATAGGTGACGCCCGGGAGAATTTCGCCGATTTGCTCCTGTGTCTCGCGAGTCAACTCCGGCAAGTTCCCCCCCGCACGCTGAATGCGGTCGGCGATGATGATACCGGGACCGGCCTGCGCCGTGACGACGCCGACGTTCGGGCCACTCGGTTCCGGCGAGTCTCCCAGCGCAGCGGCGGCGTCGAGGAGGTCGTCGGTGGCATCGACGGTCGGGACGCCGTACTGGGCAAATCCAGCCTCGTAGAGGTCGTGGTCCCCGGTGAGTGCGCCGGTGTGGGACGCCGCGAAGTCGCCGACGTCGGACTGGCCGACCTTGTACGCCACCACGGGCGTCTCGGCTTCGCGACACGCCGCCAGGAGCGCACGCCCGTCGTCGGTCCCTTCGACGTGGAGGGCGATCGCGTCGGTTCGCTCGTCGTCGTCGAAGTACGCGATAGTCTCGGTGAATCCGACGGTAGCGCGGTTGCCGAGTCCGACCATCGCGGAGACTCCGCGCCGCTGTCGGCGGGCCTGGAACGCGAGCACGTGGGCTATACCGCCGCTCTGGGCGATTACGGCCGTATTTCCGGCCGGAACGTCCTCGACACCGCTGGCGAACGAGCACTGGAGGTTCGTCGCCGGAACGACGAATCCACTCGTGTTCGGCCCCAGTAGCGCGATATCGTGTTCGGTCGCCCGCTGGACGAGTTCGGTCTGGAGGCGCTCACCGTCTTCACCCGCCTCCGCGAAACCGCTGGCGTAGACCACCGCGGCACCGACGCCCGCTTCGCCGCATTCGTCGATCACGTCGGGCACCGCGGGGCCAGGAACACAGAGGAGTGCGAGGTCGATATCGTCGAGTTCGGTCACTGACTCGACGAAGGGGTCGCCGAACAGCGTCCCCGTTCCGGACGGGTTGACCGGGTAGACCGGTCCCTCGTACCTGGCGGCGTTCGCCATCGCCTCGTAGCCCACTTTTCCTTCCGACTGTGACGCCCCCACGACAGCGATAGACGTGGGGTTGAACAGTGCTGAGAGGTTCACAGTGACGTGTTTCCCGGAACGGGGACAAATCGTTTTCCCTCTCTTCACAGCACAGGACCGCTTCCAGCGCTGACCGCCCACGGTGTCTGCCCAGGCTGGGCCGAGCCGAGTGCAGGCCCGCCATGCCGGACGACAGGCCTGTTACTCGTCGGCCGGTTCGTGCTCCCGGCGCTCGATGAGCGCCGTCGCTTCGTAGGAGATGAGGCGGTCACCGTCCTGGTCGAACCCTTCGACGCGCCTGGTCACGTACCCGCGGTCGTCGTGACGGTCGGACGTGCGTTTGTCCACGACTTCCGCGTGCACGTGGATCACATCACCCGGCGTCACCGGCGCGTGCCACCGGAGGTCGTCGATACCGACGCCGGCGAGCGTCGCGATCGGCTCCTGGTTTTCGACGACCAGTCGCATACAGATGGCGCCCGTGTGCCACCCCGAGGCGACGAGTTCACCGAATATCGAGTCTTCGGCCGCTTCCTCGTCGAGGTGAAACGGCTGTGGGTCGTACTGGCTCGCGAATTCGAGTATCTCGGCTTTCGACACCCGGTCGGAGCCGAGGGTTTCGGTCTCGCCGACCGCCAGGTCCTCGTAGAAACGCATGTCCGGAGTGAGACGGACCGCGAATATAACAGTAGTGGACGACGCGGCCGATGTCTTCCCGTGGGACGACCAACGCGACCGGGGCCCTCCCGTGAAACGGGCGGCGCGTCCGAGGTCCTCCCGTGGAACGGGCGGCGCGTCCGAGGTCCTCCCGTGGAACGGGCGGCGCGTCCGAGGCCCTCCCGTGGAACGGGCGGCGCGTCCGAGGCCCTCCCGTGGAACGGGCGGTGTGGCTCCCCTCGCCTCGCGGTCACTCCTCGACCGGCAGTTGACCGAGTTCGCTGTCGAACCGCTCGCGGAGCCGTCGCTTGTCGAACTTCTGGGTCGACGTCTTCGGGATCTCCTCGATGAAGCGAATCAGGTCCGGCAACCACCACTTCGGGAACTCCGAGAGCAGGTGATCGCGAAGGGCCGCCTCGTCGATCGACGGGTCCTCCCTGACGACGTACGCCGCCGGCCGCTCTTGCCACTTCTCGTGGGGCACGCTGATGACCGCCGCTTCCGAGACGCCCTCGACACCGATCAGCGCGTTCTCAAGTTCGACCGAGGAGATCCACTCCCCCCCGCTCTTGATCGCGTCGTCCAGTCGGTCGACGACGTCGAGATATCCGTACTCGTCTATCGTCCCGACGTCGCCCGTTTTGAACCAGCCGTCTTCGGTGAACGAGTCCGCGTTCGCCTCGGGGCGTTCGAAATACCCGTCAGTGAGCCACGGCGAACGAGCGTGGATTTCCCCTTTCGACTCCCCGTCGTGTGGGACGGGGTCCCCGTCCGTGTCCCGCAGGCGGATCCGCGCACCGGGGGCCGGGATGCCGGCCTTTCGCATGAGTTCGTACCGCTCCTCGTCGGGGAGCGACCGCGTCTCGGTCGTCTCGAAGGTATTGACGAGGTGTGGCGAGGCCTCCGTCATTCCGTACCCCTGGTAGATCGGCGCTTCGTACTCCTCCTCGTATTTCCGCATGAGCGAGGACGGCGGGGCACTGCCGCCAGTGAGGACCCGGTCGAGACTGCCGAGCGTTACGTCGTCAGCCGACTCCAGATACGAGTCCATCTCGATCCACACCGTCGGGACTGCGGCCGCGACAGTCACGTCCTCTTCGTGGATCAGGTTCGCGATGTCGGGCGGGTCCGTGTGTTGACCGGGAAGGACCAGTTTCGATCCGTAGAACGTCGCCGTGTAGGGAAAGCCCCATCCGTTGACGTGGAACATCGGGACGACGGGCATGACGGCGTCGCTCTCCCCGACACCGAACACGTCGACGTGGCCGTGGATCAGCGTGTGCAGGAACATTCGCCGGTGGTAGTACTGCACGCCTTTCGGCATCCCGGTCGTCCCCGAGGTGTAACAGAGCGCGAACTCCGTGTTCTCGTCGAGTTCGGGCCAGTCGTACGCCGCGTCGTATCCCTTGATGAACGACTCGTAGTCGACGACGGGTTCCAGGGTGGTGTCGGGCGGCACTTCGTCGGCGAGGACGACGTACTGCTCGACCGTTTCGAGGTCGGTAGCGATGGTCTCGGCGGTATCGACGAACGCCGGATCGACGAAGAGTATCCGGTCCTTGGCCTCGTTTATCATCTCGACGAGGTGGTGCTCGGGGAGTCGGTGATTCGTCGTGTGGATACTGCGACCGCTACAGGATGGACCGAAGTACAGTTCGTAGTGGCGGTAGTGGTTCGCTGCCATCACCGACACCCGGTCGCCCCGGTCGAGACCGTAGTCGTCGAGCGCGTGTGCCAGCTTGCAGATCCGCTCGTAGGCGTCTCGATACGTGTAGCGGTGCAAGCTCCCGTCCGCTCGCTTCGTGACGATCTCCTTGTGGTCGAACAGGTCAACCGCTCGTTGCAGGAATTTCGTTATCGTGAGTTCGTAATCTTGCACGTGTGTCACCTCGGTTCGAACCGGTAGAAGACGCGCTCGTGGTCGGCAGGCCCGTCGATCTCGACTATCTTCAGCGTGACCGGGTCGCCGATCGCGAGGTCGTCGTACTGCGTCCCGTCGATACGCGTCGACAGTCGGACGTCCCCGACCTCGACGATACCGACGACGAAGGGAACCTCGTCCTCCATGCCCATCGGGGGCCCGGCGCGCACCGTCGAGAACGCGAACAACTCCCCGTCCTGGGGGAGGTCGACGTATTCGAGGTCGTCGCTGTGACAGTCGGGGCAGACGACCCGGGGCGGGAACTGGGTATCCCCGCAGTCGACACACTGTGTCGTCGTGAGCCGCCCCGCTCGCAGGTTCTCGTAGAACTCGTGGATGCCCGTGTGCTCGGCCGTCTGGAGTTCGTAGAAGTCCAGCAGTCGCGGGAGTTCGATGGTGTCGGGGAGGTCCACCGTGTCGCGGTCGTCGCTCATGGTCGACCACGCGCCAGGGTCATGACGCTGTGTACGGACGCACTCCCGCTGAGATTGTGTATCAGACCGGTCTCGGGCTCCGGGACGCGCCGCTCGGCCGGGACCTCGCCCCTGAACTGGTCGTGTATCTCCAGGGCCTGCGAGACGCCGGTCGCACCGAGGGGATGGCCACAGCCGAGCAGACCGCCACGTGGGTTGACGGCGATGTCGCCGTCGAGTTCGCTTCTCCCGTCCTCGACGAACTCGCCGCCTTCGCCCTGCTCGACCCAGCCCAGCGCCTCGTACTCCACGATCTCGCTGATCGAAAAGCAGTCGTGGATCTCGGCGACGTCGAGGTCTCGCACCGGGTCGTCGATACCCGCCTGTTCGTAGGCCTGTTCGGCGGCCCTCGTCGCCTGCGGCCAACCCGACATCGACGGGAGGTTGTTGACGGAGTTGCTGGCAAAACACGCCTGGCCGCTCCCGGTGATCCACGTCGCCTCGTCGGTCACCTGGCGGGCCTTCTCCTCGCTCATGAGGACCAGTCCCGCCGCGCCGTCGGTGATCCCGCTACAGTCGAAGAGACACAGCGGCGGCGACAGCGGGAACGAATCGAGGACGTCGTCGACGGAGACCTCCTTCTGGAACTGCGCGAACTCGTTGTGCGCGGCGTGGCTCTTGTTTTTCGCGCTGACCTGCGCTAGCTGTTCGCGGGTCGTTCCGTACTCGTGCATGTGCCGCTGGGCGACCATCGCGAAGTAGGGCGGCGCGTTAAGCCCATTGACACCGTCGAACTCGCGGTCCATCACGTTGGTCATGCTGGCCTGGGCCTCGGACATGTGCTCTTCCGGGAGATTCATCTTCTCGACACCGAGGACGAGTGCGGTATCGATCTCGCCGGCCGCGATCGCCAACCAGGCGTACCGGAGTGCCGCCTGCCCGCTCGCACACGCCAGTTCTGTTCGGGCGATCATGCTGTCTGCCTCGATCCCGAGCAACTCCGCGACCATGGGAGCGACGTGCGTCTGGAACGCGAACCGTTCGGGTTGTACTGTTCCGACGAATAGCCCCTCGACGTCGGCGGGACTCACGCCGGACACGTCGTCGAACGTGGCTTTCCCTGCCTCCTGAACGAGGTCCTTGAACGTCGCCTCGCGAGTTCCCCAGCGGGTGTGACCGCCACCGACGATACCGACGTTCCGGGTCACAGATCACTCACCCCCCGCGATCCGTCGTTTCGTTCGCGCTTGCCTGACACCTCAATCATCGCCGAACTCCGGTTCCCTGTCCGCGTTGAACGCGGCGACACCTTCGAGCATATCGTCCGTCGAAGCCAGGAGTCCGAAGCCCTGGCTTTCGAGGGATAGTGCCGTTTCGAGACTCGCGTTCTGTCCTTCGGTCATAACCTGTTTGGCGACTTCGAGCGCCGTTTGTGGTCCGTCGACGAGGTCCGACACGACGTCGTCGATGGCGTCTTCGAACTCCTCGTCGGCGACGGCCCGGTTGAGGATACCCCAGTCGGCCGCCTGTTCGGCGGAGATGTGCATCCCGCGATAGACGAGTTCCTTCGCACGCGGTTCGCCGACGAGTCGCACGAGCCGCTGCGTTCCGCCGCCGCCGGGGATGAGCCCGAGGTCGATCTCCGGGCTACCGAGCGTCGACCCCTCGGTCGCGATCCGGATATCACAGGCGAGGGTCACTTCCAGGCCGGCGCCGAGACAGAACCCGTCGATCTTCGCTATCGTCGGTCGCGGGAACTCGTAGATAGTCTCTATCGACTCGTCGACGTGCATCAGGTCAGTCGGCTCCTGGGTCGTGAACCCGGTGATGTCCGCGCCCGCGCTGAACGCACGGTCTCCAGCGCCCTCGAATACGACGCAGCTTACCTCGTCCGGGTCGGTCGATTCAAGGAGGCGCTGTACCTCGTCGAACATGTCCGTCGAGAACGCGTTGAGACGCTCCTCGCGGTCGAAGACCACGGAGAGGATGCCCTCGTCGGACAGGGAATGACTGACGTAGTGATACGGCCCCCCGTCGCTGTAATCGTAGAACCCCTGCCCGACCTCCTCGCCAGTGTCGCCCGCTTCGACCCGCTCGACCAGGTAATCTGCCGGCTCGTACCGCTCAGCGCCGGTCTCGTCGCGCAGGTCACGGAGTTTTTGGAGCGCGACGTCGAGACCGATCTTGTCCCCCGTTTGGCACGTTCCCTCGGGGAGGCCGCCGCCGAGGCGCAGTCCCACGTCGATATCTTCCGGGTCGGCGACACCCTGGCCGACGAGTTTCGCTGCCTCGTTTATCATCCGCGCCTCGATCCGGAGCGTGTCGACTTCGTTGCCCTGCGTCGGTTCGTAGTCGACGCCCGGACCGTCTTCGTAGTCATAAAAGCCCTCTCCAGTCTTTCGTCCGAGGTCACCCGCCTCGACGCGGGAGCTGATGGACTCGGGGACGGGGTCGTTCCACTGCTCTCGGGTGTGAGCGAACACGTCGAGCCCCCCGAAGTCGTTGAGTTCGAACGGGCCCATCGGGTAGCCGTTCCGGAACACCATCGCCGCGTCTATCTCGCGGATATCGGCCACTCCGTCGTCGAGCATGAAAGCCGCCTCTCCCATGTACGGCGTCAGAACGTTGTTGACGACGAACTGTGGGACGTCCTTGCGGACGCGGATCGGGGTCTTATCGAGGGATTCGACGAATTCGTAGGCCGCGTCCACGACAGCGTCCGCGGTCGCCTCGCCGCCGACAACCTCGACGAGATCCATCTTGACCGGCGGGTTGAAGAAGTGGAGACCACAGCAACGCTCGGGACGGTCAGTTGCCGTCGCGATGTCGCCGACCCGTAGGCTTGAGGTGTTCGTCGCGATGATGGTGTCGGCGGGCGTCGTGGCGTCGACCTCGGCGAAGATGTCGCGCTTCAGCTCCACGTCTTCGGGCGCGGCCTCGATCACGAGATCGGCGTCGGCGACAGCCGTCTCGAGCCGGACAGTCGTCGAGATACGTTCGAGGATAGGGGCCGACTCGTCTATCCGCCCCTTCTCGGCCAGCTTGCCGAGACTCCACTCTATCTGCTCGTAACCGTCCTGGACGATATCTTCCTCTACGTCGCGGAGGACGACGTTGTAGCCGGCGATCGCGGCCACCTCCGCGATACCGTGGCCCATACTACCGGCTCCAAGGACCGCAACGGAGTTAATCTCAATACCCATCGTTCACAACCTCCTCATCACCCTACTTGAATATTGTGGTAGAACATGTCGTCTCGCTCGGTAGATACGTCGCCTCGGTCACGACTGAATCACCCGTGCGAGCGATTTTCTATTCGATCCGGCACAACCCAGCCGGTCATTCGATCCGCCAGGACCCGATTGGCCCCCACAGGCGTTCCACTATTTCGAATGGACACTACGTCCTCAGGAGGGCGTATTTCTCGGCCCCACGGCCCATCGTGAGACAATAGCACACAGATCGGTCCCCGGATATCTCGGACGGGCCAGCACGATGCCCAGTTCGACTCCTGGGTTTCGCCGTCTTACTGGTTCACCGGTCGAACTGTGAGTTCCGAGACAGCGGTCGCGAGGCCGGAGTAACGGCGGTCTGAACCCACACGGGCCAGTTGACTGATGTTGCTGGTATCGTCGGTTCCCACTACGAGACGACCGCGTGAGACTGCCATTACATACATAGTACTGTAATCCCCTTCGAGGACGCAATCTGTGAGAGCCGACCGCTGCTTGATGCCCCAAATAACATTTGTAGGATCGTAATCAATCCTAGCTGCACCGCTGAAAGAGTGCTCGATCGACATTCGAAATAACCGCACTTAGTCTATCGAAGCACGGTGGAGATCCGCTCAGAGCCGTCTCACGTCGTGGGTGAGTCTCTCGGAACACCGGCGTCAACGTCGAGAGAGTAGCCGCTGCCGACCGAGGACTGTGAGACCGGACGGATTCGAGTCGGCACTCAGTAGCATCATATGAAACTAGCGTCATGTACGGCCAGAGATGTCATCAGGACAGGGTATCCAACAGGACGACGGAGAGATCGGTTGTCCGAAATAACCGAAGCGTTTACATCATTCACTGCCACACTACGTTCTATGAGTTCGGAAACGCTCCCACTGAAAACGATACAGCGAGCGGCCGAGATAATGGAACTACTGAGCAAGAAGGAGTGTTCCGGGGTTGCTGACCTTTCCGAGCGGATGGACATGCCGAAAAGCACCGTTCACGATTACCTCAAGACGCTCCAGACGCTGGGATTCGTCGTCAACGAGGACGGGACCTACCGCCTTGGGTTTCGCCTCCTAGAACTGGGAGGGGAAGTGAAGTACCGCAATCGGTTGTATCACGTAGCCAGGCCGGAACTCGAGCGATTAGCGGAGACGACGGGAGAGGCGGTCAGCGTCAACGTTGAGGAGTGTGGCCGGTTCGTCATCCTCCACACGGAGCAAGGGGACGAATCGCTCCAGTTAGGCATCTACCCCGGTCTCGCGATTCCGCTTCACACGCACGCGGCTGGCAAGGTGATGCTGGCGGGGTTCTCGCAGGAAAAAGTCGACCGGATAGTCGACGAGCACGGACTCACGCAACAGACTGCGGATACGATAACCGACTACGACGAACTGATGACCGAACTCGAACAGGCTCGCGAGCAAGGGTACGCTGTCGACTCCAACGAGCAAATCGTCGGGATGGGCGTCGTGGCCGCACCGGTGGAAGTCGAGAACCACATCATCGGGTCGATCGGAATCGTCTGCCCGACGGACCGTCTGGAAGACGACGAGTTCCGGCGGGAACTCGTTCGGGAAGTCCAGAAGTCGGCCAACATAGTCTCGGTCAACTACCAGTACTCGTAGGCGGGTTCCCCGCGTTCGAAGCGCCGGACGGCGACGGCGGTCCGGGTACGCTTGGATGCACTGCCCGTTCGCAACCGCCCACCACGGCCGCTGACGGCAGGAAAAGGAGTCCAAAAATTTGCACAACGTTTATGCCAGCTCCGTTTCGAGATTCGGGCGAATCATGGGAGACAGAAATCCCGAGTCTGACGGCGAGGCGTCGGAATCGTCGGCGGTCCCCGCCAAGATCGGGCCAGATATACTGCACGACGACCCTGCAACCCCGCCACAGTTCCAGTCGAGCGGGAAGTTCCGGGCCGACCCCCTGCTCGTGTCCGGCGAAGACGCCTACGTCGGCGGCGAGTACCTGTACCAGGATTACGTCTACGACGACAAGGGTGCGGCCACCGGCGACGTCGCGTTCCCGCCGCCGGACGGCCCGATACAACCCGTTCCGAACCCGAGCATCGGGAGCCACTCGACCGGCCGGTTCGTGTATCCCGAAGACGACGAGAAATACGGATACAACGCGGCGGACCTGCTGGAGTTCCGGGCGACACTCGACGCGGGCGAACTCTCCTACCGGATAACTCTCCAGACGATGAAACGGCCCGAAGTCGCCGCCGTGGCGATCGGGATCGACACGGGAAGCGACGGGGGGACCGACGACTGGGGATACGGGATCGGCGAACTCGGCGAGCTCGGACTCGACTACGTCCTCGTCACGTGGGGCACCGGCGCCGAACTGGTGCGAATAGATGGCGAAGACCGGGAGCGCGAAACACTCCCGACGTCGCTGGACGTCGACGCGAACCAGATAACGGTCCCGACGTCGCTGTCCCCGGACGGCGAGACGTGGCGCCACTACGCCGTCGTCGGCCTCTGGGACGACGCCGAGGGAGCGTTCAAGGAGATACTGGATCGACCGACGTCGGACGATCCGGGCGGTGCTCGCGGCACGAACCCGCCTCCCGTGTTCAACGTCGCGTTCCGCTTCGACGAATCAACCGGGTTGATCTCCCACTCCGGCCCGGTGCCGGGCGCGCCCGAGGACATGGAGGACGGGACTGTAAAATACGGGCAACGTCGCGACCACGCGCAAGCGACGGCGCTCGCGGACCGCGATATCAGTCCGTTCTACGCCGACATCGACGCCGCCAGACTCGAATCGAACGCCACCGAGGAGGCCACCCGCGAGTCAGGGTTTCTCAATCGACTCTACGCGTCGCGGTACTCGGTCGGCGAAGGGGTACAGGACCAGTTCGGCCGGGCCTCGGACGCGCGACCGTCCGACGACCGGGGCAGCTACGACCTCTTCATGAACGAGGTCCAGCCCTATGGGCTCTACGTCCCAGAAGGGTACGACCCTTCGGAGCCCCACCCGTTGCATCTCCATCTTCACGGCGGGTCCCAGTCGTGCAACACCACCACGGTCCGGGAGAACTTCCACCAGCAGTTCGGCGACGAGCGGGACGCACTCGTCCTCGTCCCCGAGGCGCGGGGGCCGGGAACCTTCTACCAGCGGGAAGCGGAGCTAGACGTCCTCGAAGCGATGTCCGACGTCGCCTCCCGGTACAACATCGACCTGGACAGGGTCACGGTGAGTGGCGTTTCCATGGGAGGATACGGCGCATTCCGGTTTTCGTCCCGCTATCCGGACGTGTTCGCGAAGGCGGTCTCGATAGTCGGCGCACACTGGCCCGACTCCGAGGCGCTGCTCGACAGCCTCCGGACGGTCCCAGTTCTGATGATAAACGGGCTACAGGACGACCTGGCCATTCCCGCGAACTTCCTGCCGTCCGCTGTCGGCCTGGAGGACCGGGGGTATCGTCACGAGTTGAACATGTACCTGCACGACAACCACGGCGGAGCAACGAAGCGAGACGAGTGGTCGTCGGCGATCGCGTTTCTCGAAGGCGAGTACCTCGGCGGACCGACCCGGGACAGGTCGCCCGACCACCTGACCTACACCCGGATCCCGGACATCGAGAGTCCGGAACTCGACCTCCGACACGACGGGGCCTTCTGGATGTCGGTGATCGAGGTCGCCGAGGACGCAGACGAGGGAACCGTCGACGCACGCCTCGGCAGCGACGATGTCTCGCACGAACACTACAGCGATCTGGGCGACGAACCCGCCGAGCACGTCGTGATCGGAACGCGGTGGGAAGCCGCGGAGTCGGACGAGGAGGAGACGGTCCACGTCAGTCTCGAAGACGTCACGGCGGTCACGTTCGACCTGGACTGGCTGCTCGACGGTCGCGACGCTCCAGCCGATATCTCAGTCGAGACGAACAGAAACGCCACGATAACGCTGGTCCAAGACGGCGAGACGACGGAGCTATCGGTGCCGGCCGGGACGCACAGACGAGAGCTCCCGTCGGCCGGGGACGGAGCCTGAGAAAGGAGTCGGCGACCGTTGCTCGCTCACTGTCCAAACGGGACAGCCGCGTCGATGGACGCCGGTACGAGTTCGAACATGCTGACACTACCCGTTGCAGCGTAGTGCGCCGAAAAGTTCAACAACGATCGTTCGATATATCGGTGCTTTCATATACTATGGTGATGATTGTCGACCGTGATGGGCGAGAAGCTGTCACGGCGACGTCTCATACAGAGTGGAATAGCGGTCACAGCCCCCCTCCTGGCGGGATGCTCGAGTCAGGACAGTGACCCCGACCAGCAGTCCGACGGTTCGGACGCCACGCCGACGAATACGGAGGGCGGATCTGACGGGAGTACGGGGGGTGAGACGGACGAACAGAGCGGGACCTCACGAGACCCGGGCTCGCAGACGATCCACATCACGCAGGGCACGTCGCCCCTGTACCGGTTGGACCCGCTCAAGGACCCGTTCGCGTTCGGGCTACGCATCCTGAACAACGTGTTCGACGCGCTTTACGAGTACGGTGAAGGGATCGAACTAAACCCGGTTCTGGCCACGGGAGAGCCGGAAGTGGAAAGAGACGGGCAGCGGTACATCGTCGAGATCGTCGACGATGCGGAGTTCCACAACGGGGATCCGCTGACGGCTGAAGACGTCGTCTACACGTTCCTTGAGCCGATCAGAGCCGAGTCGCTCAGCAGTGGGGGCCTCAGCATGATCGACGCCGAGAAGACTCAGGCGATAGACGAGACGACGATCCAGTTCGACCTGAAGTACCCCTACGCTCCCTTCGACACAACCGTCCTTCCGACGATGATAGTGAACAAGGAGGAGAGAGAGGCGGACCCGAAGGCGTACAACAAGAACCCGATCGGGTCGGGCCCCTTCAAATACGTCGACCACGTGCAGGGCGAGTACGTCGAGCTCGAAGGGTGGGACGATTACTGGGGCGAACCGAAGCCCAAGCTGTCGAAAGCGACGTTCACAGCGACCTCGGACAACCCGTCTCGGGTCTCGCAACTCCTCGCCGGCGATACGGACGTGATAACGGGAGTACCGGCTTCGTCGTGGAAGAAGATCGAAAACGACGAGAGCGTGAACCTGTACTACAAAGAGAACATCGCCACCGCATATACGACGTTCAACTGTAACGAAGGGCCCACTGCGAACGCCGACGTGCGCCGCGGCATCCTGTACTCGGTCTCCGAGCAGGCGTATATCGAGTCACAGTATCCGTCAGCGGTGCCCGTAACCGACAAGATCTCGCCGGTTCCCAGGCCGATCCTGGAGAAATGGGACATGCCCGCCGAGGAGTACGCGGAGATCGGGAAGTACGAGTACGACCCGGAGAAGGCAGCCAGTCTGCTGGAGGGGAACGTTCCGGACCCCTGGAAGCCGACGCTGGTGTCCCTCGGTGAGAGTTCGTGGCACGAGTGGTTGAGCACGCGACTCCGGGGCCTCAGTGAGTACGGACTGACCATCGAGCCGGAAGTGCAAACGTTCGGTATCCCCCAGTTCAACGAGACAGTGTTCAGCGGGAACGCGGACGACTATCAGATCTACTCGATCGGCCACACGGGCGCGCTGGACCCCGACACCTACATGTACGACATGTTCCACAAATCCCAGGCGGGAGTGCCCGGTGGACAGGGCCACTTCTACGGAGACGACGAGTTCCACTCCAAAATCGAAGAGGCCCGTCGAGCAATGGACCGGGAGAGGCGCCGTCAGTTGTACGACGAGCTGATACGGGAGGTACTGACGGAAGCAGTCTGGTACCCGCTCTCCCAGACCGGAAACAGCACGGCGGCTCGGAGCAACGTCCAGGGCGTGAGTGTCCCTGTCAACCCGAACTGGGGCCTGCGTCTCTGCTCGACAGTCAACAACGTGAGCATCCAGTAGCCGCTCAGCGAAGCTACTTTAAGTGCCCTCAACATTGTGACTCAGAAATGCTAAGATACACACTCAAGCGTATCTTCCAGGCGGCCTTTACGCTGTTGGGTATTACCCTACTGACATTCGTCCTCCTCGAGTTGATGCCGGGAGACCCGGTCAGCGTGATGGTGCAACGACAAGATGCGAGCCCCGAGGTTATCGAGAGCCTCCGCGCAAGATACGGGCTCAACCGTCCACTTTACGAGCGATACATCAGTTACCTGGGGGGCATACTGCGCGGTGACCTCGGTTACAGCTTCTACTGGGAATCGCCCGTCGTGGAAGTGATCAAACCGCGGATAGGCCCGACACTCATGCTCGTGCTATCGTCCTATCTGTTCGCGCTTACGGTCTCGATTCCACTGGGCGTCCTCGCAGCGGCGAATCGGAACAAGCTCCCCGACCACCTCTCTCGACTCATCTCACTCGTCGGTATCTCTACCCCCGAGTTCTGGGTGGCGATCCTTCTCGTATTGGTCTTTTCCGTCCAGTTCAACTACCTCCCGGCGTCGTCTCTCGTCTATCCGTGGCGGTCCCCCGAGTTCTACGGGTACCAGTCTCACCTAGAGTTGTACTTCCAGACGGCCCGCCACCTCTTTCTTCCGCTGATAGCCCTCGGTACCGCACAGATGGCCACGCTGATGCGGGTCGAACGGTCTTCGACGGTCGAGACGCTGCAGGAGGAGTACGTCCAGTTGGCGCGGGTCTACGGGATACCCGAACGGCGGATACTCCGAAAACACGCGTTCCGACCCGCTCAGTTGCCGATCATCACCCTTGCGGGGATGAGCCTGTCCGGGGCGCTGGGCGGGTCTGTCGTGATCGAGCAGATCTTCCAGATCAACGGGATGGGGACGCTCTTTCTCTCGGCCGTCCAGTCGCTCGACTATCAGCTCGTCATGGGAATCACAGTGATACTGGCGACGATGTTCGTCGTCGGAGTCGTCGTCACCGACCTCGCGTACGCCTACGTCGACCCACGCATCAGCTACGGAGAACAATCGTAACTATGGCCACGACACAGAACCTAAATCAGGAGCTATCGGGAGACTCGAGCTGGCGGCAGGTTGTCAGACACGTCAGAAACGACACCACCGCCTTCTTTGGAATGATCGTCGCCGTCGTAACATTAAGTATCGCGATATTCGCGACGATAGACGCGAATCTGGCCGCGCTGACTGCCGGCAATCTCGGAGACTATACCCTGGCGAACGCCCTTCCGTTCCTCGAAAATCCGGTCCGGACCCCCCATCCGACCGAACTCGACCCATTTCTCCCTCCGGCGTTCGCGGAAGGCGGCACTTGGGACCACCCGTTAGGGACCGATAGCCTCGGCCGCGATTACTTCAGCCGGATCGTGTACGGGAGTCGAATATCCATCGGCGTCGGTATCATCGCGACGACGGGCGGGATGATCTCCGGTATCGCGTTCGGTGCGGTCGGCGGCTACTACGGCGGCTACGTCGACGACCTTCTAATGCGGTTCATGGAGACCTTGCAGTCAATTCCGGGCCTGGTGCTGATCATCGTCTTCACCATGTTCGTGAGCGGTGGGAACCCAGACATTCGGTACGCTGTCGTCGGAATGGCTATCGTCTCCGCACCGACGTTCGCGCGGATCATCCGGAGCCGGGTATTGAGCGTACGCGAACTCGATTACGTCGAGGCCGCACGCGCCGCGGGGGTAAAGGACAGGAACATCATCTATCGACACATACTCCCGAACAGCTTTGCTCCAGTGTTGGTGTACTCGACGCTTCACGTCTCCGGGACGATCCTCGCCGTCGCGACCCTCTCGTATCTGGGGTACGGCGCCCAACCACCCACGCCCGACTGGGGGGCGATGCTGAACACAGCCCAGGGACAGATCCACTCCCACCCTTGGCTCAGTCTGTGGCCCGGGCTCTCCATCTTCTTCACGATCACCGGTCTGAACCTGTTCGGTGACGGTATCCAGGACGCACTCAACCCGAAGATCAGAGACTAAGCATGACAGGAGACACCATCTTCTCGGTCGAGGAACTCGCGACAGAGTACCGGACGGACAGCGGAAACATCCGGGCGGTCGACAACATCTCCTTCGACGTGAACGCAAGCGAAATCGTCGGCATCGTCGGGGAGTCCGGGGCAGGAAAAAGCGCCGTCGTGAAGAGCATCTTCCGGTCACTCGGCGACAACGGCGATATCGTAAACGGCCGGGTGCGGTTCAAGGAGCACGACATCGTCGACATCGGCGAGGACGGTCCGAACCCGGGCATGCTCTCCGACAGGGAACTGCGCAGGCAGGTCCGGGGGAACGAGATCGCCATGATCATGCAGGACCCGACCGAGAGCTTGAACCCCGTCTACACGGTCGGTTCTCAGATTCAGGAGATCATCCAGATAAACAGGGACATGGGTGCCCACGAAGCCAGAGAGGAGACGATCAGCATGCTCCGGGAGGTCGGGATCCCCGAGCCCGAGACCCGGTACGACGACTATCCACACGAGTTCTCCGGTGGCATGCGCCAACGGGTCCTCATCGCGATGGCGCTGGGTTGTCGTCCAGACCTGATCATCGCGGACGAACCGACCACGGCTCTCGACGTCTCCGTCGAGGGGCAGATACTCGAACTCGTCCGCGGTCTGAAAGAGGAGTTCGGGACGAGTTTCGTCTGGGTCACACACGACATGGGCGTCGTAGCCGAGATCTGCGACCGCGTGAACGTGATGTACCTCGGAGAAATCGTCGAACAGGGGCCCGTCGACGATATCTTTCACAACATGCACCACCCCTACACTGAGGCGCTGATAGATTCGGTTCTGAGTCCGGACGAGAAAGTAGAGCACCTCGAACCGATCCGCGGTGTCATGCCGTCTCCGATGGACGCACCCTCTGGATGTCGCTTCCACACCCGTTGCCCCGATGCGCGAAAGGTGTGCCAGCGGGTCAATCCCGATATCGACGCGACGGTGGACCACGACGCTGCGTGTCTCAAGCCCGATGAACACGGATACGAAGAGAGCCAGTCGCTAGAAAACGCCGCGAGGCAGTAATCCCACCACAGAAACACAATGACGATACACACTCAAGACGCCGCCCTGCAGGGGGGGAGCAAGTCGGATTCGGACGAGGAGTCGCTGTTGGAGATGGAGAGCGTCACGAAACACTTCCCGGTGAAGACGGGATTCCTCGCGGACATATTCGGGACGGACTACGTCCACGCGGTCGACGACGTTTCGTTCGACCTCGACCGCAAGGAGACGCTGGCCATCGTCGGGGAGTCTGGGTGTGGGAAATCCACCCTGGCGAGGACGATCGTTCAACTCGAAGATCCGACGGACGGTTCGATCCGATTCAAGGGTCAGGAACTCACCGACCTCTCGAGCAGGGAAATCCGCTCGTTGCGCCAGGACATGCAGATGATGTTCCAGGACCCCAAGTCCTCGCTTAACCCGCGAATGACCGTCGGGTCGATCATCGAAGAACCGATGAAGGCCCACGACCTGCCCCGAATAGACGGGTCCGCAACCGACGCGGCCCCGGAGTCGCTGGACGAGGAACTCGTCGCCGACGAGGGCGTCAGCAAGTCTTCTTACCGGGAAACGCGGGCACGCGAACTTCTTGACCTCGTCGGTCTCAGTCCAGACGCTTACGCCCGCTATCCCCACGAGTTCTCGGGCGGTCAGCAACAGCGGATCAACCTCGCGCGGGCACTCTCGACAAATCCAGACCTGATCATCTTCGACGAACCCGTATCTGCGTTAGACGTTTCCGTTCAGGCACAGGTGCTGAACAAGATACAGGAGATCCAAGCGCAGATGGATCTCACGTATCTCGTCATCTCTCACGACATGGGGGTGGTACGGTATATCGCGGACCGGGTCGCTGTGATGTATCTCGGTCACCTTGTAGAGCTTGGCGAAGCCGAAGAAGTGTTCGAAAACCCCCAGCACCCCTACACGGACGGGTTACTCAAGGCAATACCGCGACCGGACCCGCGAAAGCGAGGAACTCGTAACTCGCTGGAGGGGGAGGTCCCGAGTCCGGAAGACCCCCCGTCGGGTTGTCGGTTCAGGACCCGCTGTCCGGAACTGATCCAGCCCGGTGTCGGGGAAGCCACCCTAGAGGGACTCTCGGAAAGTGTCGCTCAGGCTCGACTGGACACGTACGAGATGGACGACGAGAAGTGGAAGTCGACACTTCGATTCCTCCGGGCGGTAGAGCGGCGGGAATTCACGTCTGAAGATGCCGACCATCTGGAACAGGAATACTTCCCCGAAGGGATCCCGAGCGGAGAGCCCGGAGACGTCGTCTCCGAGGCTCTCACGCTGGTTCAAAAGGGTGATATAGAAACTGCCGCCACGTTGTTGATGAACACGTTCGAGGAGAACAGCATCTGTGCCCTCGAACGCCCGGAATACACCGTCGAAGCCGAGATCGAAGGCGAAGAACACCTCGCCTGTTGCCACCACTGTCGGAGCCAGTGAACCTGCCGAAGTAGGGGTTCGCTCGCGAGGAACCGACCCCCGATTCGTGTCGAGTGACCCTCTAGTCCATCACAGTCATAACCGGGACCGACGCGTTGAGGAGCACTGTCTGCGTGGTATCTCCGAACAGGGCCTTCCCCGTTGGGGAGCGTCGCTTCCCACCGATGACAAGATAACGCACGTCCATGGTCTCTGCTGCAGAGATTATCTCGTCGGCGGGCTCCCCGACACGCCCGACCGTCGACAGCGTCGCTGAATCCGAGTCGGACAGGCTGCTCTGGGCAACCTGTTTCGCAAACCGGCTTGCGCTGTCTTTTTCCTGATCGAAGGACGGTCCGGAAATGTCGACAGTGTCACTCACCGACTCTCGGTGTTCTTCGAACTCTTCGGTCGGGACGACGTGGAGCACGACCAGTTCCTCGTCGAACGCCGTCGCGAGGTCGTTTGCGACCGAGACGACCGGACTCGGTTCGGTATGCTCGTCTATCGCGGCGAGGATCGTCATTGGCACACTTACGTATTTCGCCCGTACATAAATAATCCCCCTCCGTTCCAGCGCCCGGATCCCCCTCCGTTCCGGCGCCCGGCGAGACGTCGTCCCCGACCCGGATCCGGACCGCTAATACTCGACAACGTGTTCCGATCTCCCCGCCTCGACCTCTATCGAACGGACGCCCGCTCGACTTCGTAGTCGGATCGTGGCCCCGGAACTGGCGTCGACGTCGAGGAGTATCGGTTGGTCGCGGTCGAGCGACGTTTCGTCGACGTGGACGGTGACCTCCGCGACGCCGTCGAGTCCGATTTCGAGCGTATTCTCCGGCGACACGGGCGCGGAACTGCGACACCAGCGGGTCCCGATCGTGACGTGTTTCCCCGGGAATCTCCCGCTGTCCGTGTACGCTTTCGGTTCCGGTATCGGCTCTGTCGACGCGTGATCCATGACGTCGACGAGGGCCTCGTCGAACCCGTTCGCGACCGCGATATCCTGGACCCAGTAGGCGCCGTCACAGACGACATCGAACTCGGGGAGTTCGTGTTCGGGGACCCGACGGTACGTGACGCGAGCCGGTTCGTCGGTCTTCGACTCGTCACCGAGATACTCCCCGTCGAAGAAGGACCTGATCGGCCCCCACTGGTCGCGCGCGGAGAACGTCATGTGGCCGAACCCGAGGAACTCGCTCTGTTCGTGCCGATATCCCAGTTCCCGGAGTCGGTCGGCCGTCGGGTTGTACATCGAGGGCGGGGCGATGTTGTCGTCTCGCCCGTTCCAGAGAACGACAGGGACGTGACGCAGGTTGTCGAGGAGGGAACCCTCGCTATCGCTGACGGACGCGAACGCCTTGGAGAACAGGTCGGGATACATCGAGGCGATCTTGAGCGTCCCGAACCCGCCCATCGACGCGCCGCTGACGGTGATCCGGTCCGTGTCGATGCTGTACTGGGAAACCGCGTCATCGATCACCTCGAAAACATCAAGCAAACCCTCGTCGTCGTAGAAGAGGTTGGGTCCGCGGGCTTCGGGAACGACGACCACGGCGTCCCGTTGCTCGCCCAACTCACGGAGGTAGTTCTCCCGTCCGACGTCCGTATAGACCCCGCCGCCGCCGTGCAGAACGACGTGAAGCGGGTTCTCCCCCTCGGGCTGGTACCCCTCCGGAACGTACACCGAGTACGGTTGTATCCGATTCAACAGGACGTGGACCGTCGAAGTGCGCTGGGACTTGTAGTCCCGCTCCTCGACTCTGACGCCCTCGCCCAGTTCGTAACGCGACGCGTACAGGCGGGTCTGCAATCCGGAGTCGGGAACGCTCTGCTCGCGGACGCCGGCCCGGAGTTTCCCGAAGTCGATGTCCGCCCCGAACTCGGCGATGTCCCGCTCGGCGAGGGCGTTCGCCTGGGCGTGTTCCCGGTACTGACCGTAGCTTTCGGAGGCATCACCCGGGCCAAGGTCCTCTATCCTGACCGGGTCTCCGATACTCGGTTCGCGGGAGCTCTGTTCGAGCGGCTCGTCGAAGCGGAACGCGACGTTGAAAACCGGCGGCGGGTCGACGTCGCCGCTCACACCGGGTCGGTCCTCGTCCGGCTCGTCCGCGATCTGTCTGAACTGCTTCTGGTCCCCGTCCCAGAGACCGACGACGGCGTAGTGGCGCCACGTCTCGTCGTCGGGTTCGAGCGACGTCCGGACGTCGATCCGGTTTCTGTCCACGTCGACGGTAGACGGTATCGGTTCCGTCGATCCGTCCGCAGCCACCAGTTCCGCCCCGGAACCCCAGGAGACAACGACGTAGTCGAGGTTCAACTCACCGAGCGACCCCAGCCCGTAGCCCCAGTCGTCTGTTCCGGATTCGCCACCGGTGTCGATCCCGATCGCGACGGCTGCGACCTCCGGTTCTTTCATCGTCTGGAGAGTGAGTCGGTATCGGACTCCGTTCTCTCCGAGTCCCGTCCGGAATTCGAGCAGGTCTGCAGCGTTGTTCCCGTACCGGTCCCAGTCGTCGGGGTAGACGAAGTTCCCGGTCGGTCCGTTCATTCCCTCCAGCGACGGTTCGGGCCAATACGGCTCCGGATCCGCTGTCGTGTTCGCACCGCTGTCGTCGTAGACGTAGTCCTGATAGAGAAACTCCCCACTCCTGTAGGCACACTCCCCGGAGACGAGTAGCGGATCCGCTTCCCACTCGCCGACGTTCTCTAGTTGAGGGGGGACGACTGGATCGGTATACAGGAAATCCGGCCCCGGTCGTGGCGGTTCGTTTCTGGTATCCCTGCGCTCTCCGTCAGAATCCGCTTCTGGTCCCGTCATTCAGCGTTCGCATATCTTGAAACCAGGGTATATATTTTTGGGAGTTTCCGATCACCGATGGGAAACTCCGGACGGCAGGGTCAGGGGTTGGTCCTGGTCGCTCGAAGCCAGTAGGGTCGCTGGTTCCGGCCGCCAGGAGACCCGGCGACGAGGAAACCGACGTCGCGGATAGTGACGGCGACGTCGACGAGAGCGGCTCACCCGATAGTCCGTTCGAGGAACTGCCGGATAGCCTCGGGACCGGCGGGCGAGAGATCCGCGACGAGGGGGGCGGGCGACCCGCCCTCCGCAAGGTGTGTCGCCTCGTAGACCGACTGGGCGTGGGTCGGGTCCGCCGCCAGCAGGTCCATCGCCACGCGTTCGCCCTCGATGTCCTCGACGTTCTCGACCCAGACGTGGTTCAGGTCGTGTAACTCGTAGAAGACCGCGTTCACACCGGCCTCGTCGAGCGCGTCGAAAAAGCGGTGGCTGTGTTCGACGTCGACCACTTCGTCCTGGCGGCCGTGCATCAGCAGCGCCGGCGGGCTCTCGGGCGTGACGTGCGTGACGGGACTGGCCTGTGCCCACCGGTCGGGGTGTTCGGACCTGGGACCGCCCAGCAACAGCGGAATGAGTCCCTCGCTCTCCTCGGTCCCGTCGCTCTCGTCCTCGACGAGTCTGAAGTCGGCGGCGCCGTACCAGCTGACGACGGCCTGGACCGCCCCCGACGCCTCGGGCGCGACGGTCTTTGCGACCTCGTCGGCGAAGGCGTCGCCGAGGTCGGTGACGTCCTCGACGACGCCCGCGAGCAGCGCGAGGTGTCCCCCGGCCGAGGCCCCCCACGCGGCGATCCGGTCGGCGTCGTAGCCGTACTCGTCGGCGTGAGCGCGAAGCCACCGGATCGCGGCTTTCACGTCGACGAAGTGGTCGGGGAAGTTCCCCCGTGGCGTCGGGTTGTCCGGGTCGTACATCTCTTCGACGGGCGCTCCGTCGGGCGCCTCCTGGAGACGGTAGCTGACGCTGGCGATAGCACACCCCCACTCGGCGGCGTACTGCTCGGGGTCGGGGATGTTCGAGCGCGTCGCCGCGATCCAGCCGCCGCCGTGGACGTAGACGACGAGTGGCGGGTTCTCCCGGTCCGGAAGGTACAGGTCGAGCTTCATTTCACCGGCCTCACGCTCGGCGTAGGGTATTCCCTTCTGAATGGTGATATTCACCATGCTATCGCGAACGAGATAGTGTGAGATAATAAAGATTTAAACATCGAATCCCGGTTCGGCCGGCAGCGGCTACATGCGACCGGCCGGACAGACCGATTACGACGGCAAGCCCCGACCTGTCGGTTTCGACGGCCGGTACTCGCGGTCCGGAGACCGTCAGACCGTCGCGAGGAACGCCCGGAGTTCCTCGGTCGCAGCTTCCCGCTCGTCCCAGAAGACGCAGTGTCCGGCGCCGTCCACGTGTACGATTCGCCCGTCCGGGAGGAAGTCAGCTATCTCCCGTTCGTGCTCGCGTTCCGCCTCGTCCGCGTCGGCTTTCAGAATGAGCGTCGGCGCCGCGAACTCGCCGTACGTCTCGGTGGGGTCGAGCAGTCCGTCCTCGAACATGCGACCGATCTCGGGTCGGAGCCGGCGCCTGGCTTCGGCCACGCGGCGTGCGAGGTCGGGCTGTCCCCGCTCGGCGAGGTCCCGAAACATCGTCTCGGCCTCGAGGAGTTCCTCGACGCTGTGGTCCTGCCACCACGCGATCTGCTCCGCGATATCCTCGTCCGGTGCGTCCTCGCCATCCTCGTCTGGCCCATCTTCGATCACCTCGTTGACCCCGTCGATCGGCCAGACGGGGTCTTCGAGGACGACGGCTCGCGGCCGGTCCGGTCGGTTGACCACGGCCTGCGTGACCGTGTCGGCGCCCATCGAATGGCCGAACAGGATCGGGTCGTCGAGTGCGAGCACGTCGAGCAGTCCGTGCAGGTCCGCCGCCCGCTCGGAGGCGCCGTACGCCGCGTCGGGGGCGTCGGAACGGCCGTGCCCGCGAGCGTCGTACAGCACGACATCGAACTCGTCGCCGAGTTCGCGGGCGAGAACTACGAGGAGGCCCACATCCCCCCGGAAGCGCGCGAACTGCTCAGCCGGTGGGAAGACGGGGCGGTCCACTACGAGCACCGGGGCGGCGACCGCGTCTGAAGCGGGCCCCCGGTGAGCGACTCTAGGGGCTGCTGGCCGACGTCGACCACCGGAAGCGACACAAGCCTGCGTCCCTAGCACTCACCCATGGTCGGACTCGGCAGCACCGCACAGAAGCTTCAGACCGTCGCGGAGAAGGCGGAGAAGGTGTACAAGCGGATGAACGAACTCCGGGAGGAGGTCCAGGAGACCCAGGAGGCCGTCGACGAGACGAAAGAGCGGGTCGGCACCGTCGAAGAGGAGTTGGCCGAACAGCGCGCCGTGCTCGACGCTATCGCCGAAAAGCACGACATCGACGTGGAGGCCGTCGCTGCCGAGGTCCACATCAGCGAGGCCGAGGCCGACGGCGACAACGTCGACGACGCCGCGGCCGGCGACGACTGAGCGTCCGAGCGCCCGGACCCCTTCTCGGAGATGGTAAGCTACACAAACGCCAGCCTCCATCTTCGGGTATGACGACGAATCGGGAGCCCCTCGACTCGGTTCTCGACGCCATCGGCGAGACGCCGCTGGTCCGAGTCCACGACAGCCCCGACGAGGTCCCCGTCTACGCCAAACTGGAGTCGTTCAACCCCGGCGCCAGCATCAAGGACCGCATCGGGAAGTACATGCTCGAAGGGATGCTCGAGCGCGGGGACGTCGACCCCGGCGGCACAGTCATCGAGCCCACGGCCGGAAACACCGGGATCGGCATCGCGGTCGCCGCGGGCCAGTTGGATCTGGACGCGGTGTTCGTCGTGCCCGAGCGGTTCTCCGTGGAGAAGCAGACGCTGATGCGCGCGCTAGGTGCCGACGTGATCAACACGCCCAGCGAGGACGGGATGGGCCGCGCCATCGAGCGTGCCCACGAACTCGCGGGCGAACTCGACAACGCCGCGGTTCCCCAGCAGTTCTCGAACCCGCTCAACGCCGAGGCCCACTACGAGACCACGGCTCCGGAGATCTACGACGCCCTCGACGGCGAAGTTGGCGCACTCGTGGCTGGCTGCGGGACGGCAGGCACCCTGATGGGGCTGGCCCGGTACGGACGCGAGCAGCACGGGGACACCCACGTCGCCGCCGTCGAGCCCGAGGGGTCGCTCTACGGGACGCTCCTCGGCGAGGAGCGCGAGGAAGGCGAGTACAAGACCGAGGGTATCGGGACCCACGACACCTCGACGAACGAGCTGTTCGAGCCCGACCTCGTCGACGAGGTCCACGCCGTCCCGGACGAGGAGTCCCACGCCGAGGTGCAGCGCCTCGCCGCCGAGGAGGGCCACCTCGTGGCCTCCAGCTCCGGCGCGAACGCGATCGCGGCGAAACAGGTGGCGGAGCGGATCGCCGACGGCGAGATCGACGCGCCCCACGACGCGGTGGTGACGGTGTTCCCCGACTCCAGCGAGCGCTACCTCTCGAAGGGGATCTACGGCGAGTACGAGGAGTGGGAGGGGTAGCCCCCCACGGCTGGCCGGGAGGCGCGGCCGAGCAGATCTGACGCCGTGCTAACGAGCCCCAAATCACGTCGTACGTGGCCGCTGGCGACGGATCGCCCGTCGCGTTCGCAACGGCGCCGATGGTGAACTACACGTTTGTGCATGTTTTCCTCGCCGTGGCCGAAGAACTCCCGTGACGCCGGCGAAGACGTACCCAGTTTGGCTGCAGACAGGTTACTTTGCTAACCCAACCGAACAGCGAAACGATGGGCTTAACCTCCGTTCCAAGGGAAAAACCGGTAACGATGCGCGAGCACATCGACCGGCGGACGTTCGTCGCGGGCGCGACCGGCGCAGCACTGACCGGGCTGACTGGCTGCCTCGGCGGCAGTGGCGGTGACAGCGCCGAGGCTCACGTCGGCATGGTCTACTCCCTGGGCGGCCTCGGGGACGAGGCGTTCAACGACATGGCCCACGCGGGTATCCAGAAGGCCGAGGAGGAACTCGGCATCGCCTACGACAACACCGAGCCCGAGGGCCAGAGCGAGTTCGGCACCTTCCAGAGCCAGTTTGCGAGCTCGTCGGACCCCAACTACGACCTCGTGACCTGTATCGGGTTCTCCCAGCGGACCGCGCTCCAGGAGAACGCCGGTGAGTACCCCGATCAGAACTTCATGCTCGTCGACGCCGGACTCGACGCCGACAACGTCGCTTCCTACCGCTTCCGCGAGCACGAAGGCTCGTTCCAGGTGGGCCACCTCGCCGGCCTCCTCTCCACGCGCGAGTTCAGCCACGAGGGGAGCTACAGCGGCACCGAGAAGACGTTCTCCAGCGACCCCGACACCAAGACGGTCGGCTTCGTCGGCGGGAAGGAGAACCCCCTGATCAAGAAGTTCGAGGCCGGCTTCATCGCCGGCG
>ENA-ORCS01000534-ORCS01000534.1-marine-metagenome-genome-assembly--contig:-NODE-534-length-25015-cov-3.772636_pt1 | contig 25015 bp, 22 predicted proteins | sample MGYA00237781_ERZ508513 | MGnify/ENA primary metagenome ERZ508513 (study PRJEB26184, sample SAMN06268793) | marine metagenome | isolation source: Eden Landing Ponds, San Francisco, CA, USA | place...
CCCGACGTCGGCGAAGGCCGTGGCGAGTACATTGCCGACGGGGACCCGCGGGTCCGTCGACCGCGCGCTGAACTGTAGCCCGTCGTCGACGATGCCGAAGACGACGGCGGTCTCGACGCCCTCCAGAGTGGCGAGGTAGTCGACGGCCTGGGGGAGCGCGTCGCGTTCGGTGGTGCGACCGACGTGAGAGATCAACACTGCGTCCCGGATCCGGCGGTTGTCGATGGCGGTCGAGATAGCGTCGACAGTCGCACCGGTGACCGAGGGGTTCGAGAGCTTTCGGACGAGGTCGCGGTCGGCGTGGCCGTGGAGAAGCGCGGCCGACTCGTATTCCGCGGGGGTCGTCCCACGGAGGAAGGTCAGCGTCTCGCGACGGATGGCGAAGGCGAGGGCCGTCGCGAGCGTGGTGTCGAACTCGATGTCTAACGTGTGCACGTACTGGGTCATGATCGTCGCGGTCGCGCCGATGGACTCGCAGTGGTCGACGAAGCGGGCCTCGATCCCCTCGACCGGGTGGTGGTCTATCACGATGTCGACGGGTGTCCCCTCGGGCACGCGATTGTTCTGGCCCGGGACCGCGTGGTCGACGAACGCCAGCAACTGGTCGGAGTCGCGGTCCGTGACGGCGTCGGGTTCGAACTGCCTGAGGTCGATGTCGAGCAGGTTGACGAACGCGCGGTTTTGCTGGTGGGAGATGTCGCCGCTGTAGAGGATCCGACGCTTGTCGATGCCCGCAGCGGCACCGATCCGTCCCAGTGCGAGCGCGCTCGCCAGACAGTCCGGGTCCGGGTTGTTGTGACAGACGATCGTGAGCTCACTCCCCGCGGCGAGTAACTCGTTGAGTTCGTGAGCGGGGTCCATTGGCGGGTGCTACGTGAGCGGGGCGGATAGGCGTGGGTGGTGTCGCGTGATACGGTCGGTTGTCAGTCAGTTCCGGATCTCGTCGGATCGCCCGGCGAAATACCGGTACATCGTTACAACCGACCGTACGAGTCGTATTCGCGACAGGCGTGTTCACTCTTCGTGCAAGAATATCAGTTGGTTCAGGGTGTAGTAGTGTAGGAGAGATTCCAGCTGACGGGACCGAAGCCGACAGGGATCGGTGAAAGCTCTCGGCCCGCTCGCGGTCGTTGCGTGACCCCTCCGGCGCGACCGCGCCTCGCCCTTTCGATCCGCCAGGAGAGCAAACTCTCCTGAGCCCTGCCTCACTCCGTTCGGCAGGACGCCAGGCCCGCACAGTACCGCAGACAGCCATACACCTCCCCATCCGATCGCGGTGCTCGCTACGCTGCGCTCCTCATCCCTCGCACGACTTCGTCGCTCGCATGAACGCGAGCCAACGTCAGAGCTTGCTCTGACGGCCCTTGGAATCGTTCGCGATTCCAAGACGACAGCGCGCGCCACCGCGATCGCTCACTCTTTCCCCGGTACGGAATGACGAACGTTCCCGGCACCTGTCACCTTTCGTCCGCGACGACCGTGTTCGAGAGCGTCCCGACGCCCTCGTAGGTGATCTCGATCGTGTTTCCGGGTTCGACCGTGCCGGGGTTGGCGGGGCTGCCGAACGCGATGGCGTCGCCGGGCCGGAACGTGAATCGACGGGAGAGATAGGAGACTATCTGGTAGGGGTCGAACAGCATCAGTTCGGTGGTGGCTTCCTGGCGCTGTTCGCCGTCGATGACCGTCTCCATGTCCATGTCGTAGGGGTCGACGTCAGTCTCGATCCACGGGCCGAGGGGCCCCGAAGTGTCGAAGGCCTTCCGTGCGGTGCGGCCGGGCTGGTCTAACGCGTCGACGTCGTCGAGGATCGTGTAGCCCCGCACCACGTCGGGAACCTCCTCGGGGTCGACGTTCCGGCAGCGTTCGTCGATCACGGCGACGAGTTCGCCAGCGTAGGTGAGCTCTTCGGTCCACTCGGGGTATCTGATCGGGTCGCCGGGGCCGACGAGCGACGCGGGCGGCTTGATGAAGAAGTCTGGCTGGTCGGGCCGGTCGTAGTCCATCTGGTCGAGGGTTTCGGCGTAGTTGCGCCCGACACAGTAGAGCGCGGACGGCGAACAGGGGTAGGTCAGTTCACCGTCGCGGCCGACGACGTACTCGCCGTGCTCGGTCACCACGACGCCGTCCTCGTAGCGACCGCTGACGACGCCTTCGGGGGTCTGCAATCGAGCCAGTCGCATGCACCTCGCTCGCGCGTCGTCGGGCAAAGGCCTGCCGGTCGGCGCCGTCGAAGAGTCACCGTTTTGTGGGCTCCAGCCTACCCGTTCGCTGTGTCACGTCGTCTCGGCTATCTCGGGCTCGTCGTCGCCGCTGTCTCGCTGGTCGCCAGTCGGGTCGTCGGCCACGTCGCCGGCACGTTCGTGCCCGAGACTATCAGGGGCGTCGCAGTGGCGCAACTGGCGACGACGCTCCTGCTGGGACTGGCGGTCGTCTTCGGGACCTACGGCGCCTACGTCCTCGTCGAGCGGTGGCTGTCGGCCCACACCGAATCGCGACGCCGCGAACACGACCTCAAGAACGTCCTCCGCCTCGCGTTCACGGTCGTCGGCCTCGTCGCGCTCGCGGGGGTCGTGACCGAGCAGTGGCTCGGCGTCCTCTTCTCGCTGGGTGTCGTCGGGTTCGGCGTCACGTTCGCGCTCCAGCAACCTCTGTTCTCGCTCATCGGCTGGGCCTACATCATGACCAAGCGACCCTATCAGGTCGGGGACCGCGTCGCCATCGACGAATCGAAAGGCGACGTCGTCGAGGTGGACTTTCTCGTGACGACGCTGTGGGAAGTCGAGGGCGACCTCGTCTCCACCCACCAGCCCTCGGGCGGGGTCGTCACGCTGCCCAACTCGGTCGTGTTGTCCTCGCACGTGCGCAACTACACGCGCGACGAGTTCCCTTACGTCTGGAACGAACTCAAGGTGGAGGTGGCCTACGAGACGGATCTCGCGTTCGCCCGCGAGACGATGTGTGCTGTCGCCGACGACTATCTCGGCGACGAGATGGAACGCACCGTCGAGCGCTACCGGAAGGAACTGGCCGAGACGCCCGTCGACATCGACATCAACGCACGCCCGACGGTCAACGTCACCCAGCAGGCCTCCTGGGTCGAATTGCGACTGCGCTACATGGCGGACCCGCGACGGATGCAGACGACTCGAAACGAACTCTACGAGCGGGTCCTCGCTGCGCTCAACGACAACCCCGACCGCGTTCAGTTCCCCATCGGCCGGACGCGGTGACTGGTGACCGGCAATCCGTGCAGTCGGCCAGTGCCGACCACCCGAACCCCCACGATCCTTCGTGTCGGATACCTTTACTGTCTGGCAGGTGTGAGTCGGTCGTATGCCCAACGAACCGCCCGACTACTGTGGCTACTGCGGGAGCGAGTTACGCCCGGTCGACCCGCCGAGTACCCAGTACTGCGAGGCCTGTGAGGCGTACGTCTTCTTCAATCCGGTCCCAGCGGCCCGACTGGCGATACTCGACGGCGACTCGATACTGCTCGGCCGGGTGAACCTCCCCGACAGGCGACTGTGGGCGACGCCCGGGGGAATGGTGGAAGCAGGTGAGGACCCCGACGTCGCCGGGGCGCGGGAACTCCACGAGGAGATGGGGGTGGACGTCGACTCCGCCGACCTGGTGCTGTTCGACGCCCGCACGTTCGTCAAGTTCGAGTCGACCCACAAGACGAGTCTCTGTTACGCCGTCGACGCGGCCGACGTGACGGGGACGCCCGAAGCGCGAGACGAGGTGGTCGACGCGCGCTACTGGACCGTCGAGGAGTTCCGGAACTCGCCGGCGACGCTGGGGGACGGGACGAACGTCCCGGAAGCCCACGCGAACCTGTCGTGGTGGGTCGAGGAGGGGCGGGCGGCGCTGGAGCGGGCGGAGTGACCGACCGGTCGTAGCTTACTGCTCGTTTCCCGACGACCGATAGATGTGTTCCCTCGTTGGTCGATATCCCGAGCGTAGAGGCGCATGACCCGAGAACACGGGGTCGTCGTCTTTCTCTTCCCGCTCGCGGCGGCGACCGGCCTCCTGCGCACCGAACTGATCCTCGTGACGGTCCCGGCCCTGGCGCTTTGACGCTGCTGACGGCGCCGGTCCCGACGGCGCTGGTGCCTTGCTCGGTGCGCTCGGGATCGGTCGGCTGGTCGGGTCGTTCGTCGCCACCGGGCTCGAACGGGTCCCCTACGGCCGGCTGAAGCCGGCAGCTACCTGGCGGCCGCCTGCGCTGGCTCGGCGCAGTCTACGCCCCGTCGGTCGGGCTCACCGTCGGGCTGTTCGCGCTCGCGTGGGTCGCCGCCGGGGCGAGCGCCGTGCTGGTCCAGACGATCAACCAGCGGGTGTTCTCCGCGAGCTTGCTCGGTCGCGTCGCCGCGATCACGGGGCCGCGTCGACGGGCACGCTGCCGGTCGGGTCGCTGGTCGGCGGCGTGGGCGCCGACCGGGTGGGCGTCGTCACGACGATGGGGCTGGCCGCGCTCGGGTTCGGCTTCGCCGGGTGTTACTTCGCCGTACGCCGGCGACCCCGGAACCTGCCGGCAGTGGCCGACGCCGATCCGTCGGATTTCGGCGTAGACGCCGACGCTCCACCGTCGACTCGCGGTCAGAACTAATCCGGTCACGACCGCTGGTCTACGAGGAGACGCCGCCGCTCGCCGCGCTCACCGCGATTCCAGCCGCATCGTCATCTCCTGGCGGGGGTGCATCGTCAGCGACGGCATGAGTTCCAGCGGCGTCTCCCCCTCGAAGACGAGGTCGTACTCGCCGACGACGGTGGCGACGATGAGTTTCGCCTCCAGCAGTGAGAGGTGCTTGCCGATGCAGTGACGGGGCCCGCCGCCAAACGGGAAGTACGCGAACCGCGGGCGGTCGGCCCGCCGCTCCGGGCTGAACCGCTCGGGGTCGAATTTCTCGGGTTCGTCCCAGAACCGGTCCGAACGGTGGACGCCCCACTGGGGCAGCATCAGCGTCGCCCCCTCGGGCATCTCGTAGCTCGATAGCTCGACCGGCTCTTTTGGCGTCCGGAAGATGGTGAACACGGGGGGATAGAGGCGCATCGCCTCGTTGATGACCCACTCCAGGTACTCGAACTCGCGGACGTGGTCCATGTTCGGGCGGTCCTCGCCCACGACCTCGTCGACCTCCGCCTGGACGCGGCGTTTCGCCTCGGGGTGCTCCGAGAGCAGGAACCAGGTGTAGGTGAGCGTGAGCGCCGTCGTGTCGTGGCCGGCGAGCAACATCGTCATCAGTTCGTCGTGTAACTGCTGGGATGTCTGGTCGCCGCGCTCGCGGGCGCGCAGGAGAATCGAAAGGAAATCCATCGGGACGTCGCTCTCACTGCTGCCTGGGCCGCCGCTGGCTCCGCTACCGACTCGGTCGATGTCGCTCGGCCCTTCGGTGCCGCGTCGTGCCTCGATGATCTCTTCGAGAACGCCGTCGAGCGTGTCGAGGGCCGACTCGAACTCCTCGTCGCCGGGCATGGGAACCCAGTCGGGCATCGCGAACCGGATCGGGTCGGGTTCGAAGCGCCGGCCGAGCGGTTCGAGCTGGTCCTGTACCGTCTGTACCCGCTCCTCGGAGAGTTCCACGCCCATCATCAGGTCGAGGATGACGTCGAGCGTGACGCGGGCCATCTCGGTTTCGGCGTTTATCCGCTGGCCGGGCGACCAGCGCTCGACCATCGACTCGGCGTGGCCGGTGACGCGGTCGGCCATGCCCATGAGTCGCCCCATCTTGAACGCTGGATTGGCCAGTTCCCGCTGTTGTTGCCAGGTCTCGCCGCTACTGAGGAGGAGACCATCTCCCAGCAGGTCACCGAGGGCGTCGTCCTGGAAGTCCGGTTTGCGAAAACGGTCGGCATCGGAGACGAGGATCCGTTCGATCGCCGTCGGGTCCGTGACCATGTACGTTTCCATCGGGCCCATCTGGAAGCGCGCGACGTCACCGTAGACGTCTTCGAGTGCCTCGATGAACGCGAACGGGTCGTCGGCGTACTTCCGGCTGGCCCCGAACAGTGGCTCCCCTTTGGGTCCCGGCGGTGCGTCTGCCATCACCGGTGTTACGGCTATAGGGACATGAATGTCTCGGCGGACGTCTACTCGGTTCGCGGCGGTGACACCCGCGAAAGCCGGCACGCCCTGCCGGGCAGGCGTGACTTTTCCGGGCGCCCGTCGAAGGCCGGGTATGGCACTCGAAGAGACGGTTCCCGAGACGGTGGAGGCGTACGCGACGGCGATCGGTCCGGACACGGACGAGTTGATCGACGAGATGGGCGCCCAGGCCGAGTCCCAGGGGTTCCCGTACGTCGGACCCGCGGTGGGTGGCTGGCTCGCAATGTGTGCCCGCTTTGCCGACGCCGAGCGGGTCTTCGAGTTCGGCTCCGGCTTTGGCTACTCGGCGTACTGGTTCGCACGCGAACTCCCCGAGGGCGGCGAGGTCGTCCTCACCGAAGTCGACGAGGACGAACTCGACGACGCTCGCGAGTACTTCGAGCGCGCCGACGTCGACCCCACCCCCCGATTCGAACTGGGCGACGCTATCGAGACCATCGAAGCGTACGAGGGCCCCTTCGACGTGGTGCTCATCGACAACGAGAAAGAACGCTACGCGGAGGCTTTCGAGTCGGTCCGGGAGAAGGTCGCGCCCGGTGGGATCGTCGCCGCGGACAACGCCGTCGCCGGCGGGTCGATCGACGCCGAAGCGTTGCGCGCCCACTTCGAGGGCGAGGCCGCTGACCTCGATAGTATGTCCGCGGGCATCGCCGAGTACGTCGAGACCGTTCGTGCCGATCCCGAGTTCGAGACGGTGCTCCTGCCCCTGGGCGAGGGCGTCGCCGTCAGCCAGCGCGAGCACTGACTCCGGATCCGGTCACTGTTGCTCTCTGGACGCCTCGGCCCTGCCCCGGGACTTGCCGACGAAGTACGCGAGCACGGGGAGGACGAGGAAGAAGCCAGTACCGACGAGGAAGACAAGCAGTATCACGAGCAGTTCGGGGCCGCCCGGGACGCCGGCCGGAAACAGGGGGACGGGAGGCATATCGAGATTTCGACCCCCGACTTCTTGTCACTGGCGCTGTCAGAGTGAGGCGATGGCCGTCAGGCAGCACAAATCGAAACACGAGCGCATCGGGGACCTTCCGCTGGTGACGGAGTCGGCGACCGTCGTCGCACGCGAGGCGATGGACCGCGACAGGAAAGCGGAGGTCCGCGAGACGGTCGACCACTGGTTCGAACAGGCCGGACTGGCCGACCGCTACGACGCTGTCAGCGACTACGACGACTGGGGGGCGCTGGTCTCGGAACTCCACGCCGACGGCTACCACCGGTTTGCCCGTCGCTGTGACACGCTCCGCGAACGCTACGAGCGGCCCTATCCGATGCTCACTCGTATCGAACTCGAACCCGAGGGCTCTCTCGAGTATCTCGCCGGCCAGTACGTCGGGTTGCGCTATCGGGGGAACTCCCGGGCGTACTCGCTGGCGAGTTCGCCCACCCGCGACACGGTCGAGATCTGCGTCCGCCGCGTACCGGGAGGGGACCTCTCGCCACAGCTCGTCGCGGACCTTGCGGTGGGCGACGAGGTGACGATGCGTGGCCCGCGAGGGGACCTGGTGTTGAACGACCCGTCGCCGCGGGACGTGGTCTTTCTCGCCACCGGCACCGGCGTCGCGCCGCTCAAGGGCATGGTCGACTACGCGTTCGAGACTGGCTACGACACGTTCGACGGGGCTGACAGGGACGTCTGGCTCTTCCTCGGGACGGGCTGGAAGGACGACCTGCCCTACCACGAGGAGTTCGTGACCTACGCCGAGGAGCGTGACAACTTCCACTACGTCCCGTGTCTGAGCCGGGAGTCGTATCTCACCGACTGGGACGGCGAGACCGACTACGTCCAGCACGCGCTGTTGAAACACGTCGACGAACACTGCGTGCGAGCAGGGTTGAGCCAGCGCCTGGAGCGGTGGGTCGAGCGCACACCCGACTCGGGCGAGTCGGCGCGCATCGACCCCGGGAACTGCGAGGTGTACGCCTGCGGGATCAACGCCATGGTCCACAGCCTCGTGACCGCCTCGGCGTCGGTGGGCGTCCCCGACGACTGTATCGACGCCGAAGGGTTCGGATAGGCGTCGGGGCTGGGAGTCGTCGACTGGACAGTGGTGTCATCGAAACGATTGTACAGGTGGGCCGTGAACGCCCGTTCGTGGCCACAGCCCTCTCCGCGACGCCCGTCGAATCGGTCCGCCGTGTCGACCTCTTCGCGTACGTCCTCGGCCTGCTCGGGCTGTCGTTCGTCACCGAGTTCGCCGCCGGCAGTGGCGGCGGGTCGACAGAAACGTTCGTGTCGGCCGGGGCCGCTCTGATCGGCCTGTGTGCCGTCCTCGGGGCGTTCCACGTCCGGCGACACCCACAGAACGTCCGCCGCGGGACCGAACCCGCACCCGTGTTCCTCTACGCGCTTGCCGGGGTGGCGTCCGTCGCTTTTCTCGCCGTGACCGCCGTTCGGTTCGGATTCGTCTGAGGCGAGTGTTCGCGATGGCTTTTCTGGTTTATTGACTTCGTCTGCGGCTGTACTCGACAGTGTGCACCGAAAGCCCTCGACCCGCTCGCTAGCTGGGACCGGAAACGCTCTCGACGGTGTGTGTCGAAAGCCCTCGACCCGCTCGCTAGCTGGGACCGGATATCCTCCCTCCGGTCGGATAGAGCCAGTGTAGCGACTGAACTGCACGCGATCGGGTCTCGCCCTTTCAGTCCTCCAGGACCCCACAACACTGCAGACAGCCACACACCTCCCCAGCCGATTCCTTCCCTCACTCCGTTCGCTCAGTCATCCCTCGCACGATGCTGTCGCGGCATGAACGCCGCGACAGCGCGCGCCACGACGATTGGTTCATCGGCTCTCGTCCTCAGAGAACAGTCCCGTGTTTCTTGTCGGGACGGTCCTTCTCGACGGACTCGTAGAACGCGAAGCGGGCCGCGAGTTCCTCGCGGAGGTCGCTCGGCGGGACGATGTCGTCGATGACCACCTCGCTGGCCATCCGGTGGGCGTCGATGTCTTGGCGGTACTCCTCGCGGAGTTCGGCCTCGCGCTCGGCCCGCTCGTCGGGGTCGTCGATCGCGTCGAGTTTGTTCGCGTAGACGGCGTTGATCGCCGCCTCGGGCCCCATGATCGCGATTTCGCCCGACGGGAGCGCGATAGTGGATTCCGGGTCGTAGGCCGGCCCGGACATCGCGTATATCCCGGCACCGTAGGCCTTCCTGACCACGACACACTGCTTTGGGACGGTGGCGGCGGAGGTCGCGTAGATCATCTTCTTGCCTTGCTCCAGGATACCTTCCTTTTCGACCTGTGACCCGGCCATGAACCCCGGCGTGTCGCAGAGATAGAGCAGTGGGACGTTGAACGCGTCGCACTTCCAGACGAACTCGGCGGCTTTGGCGGCCGAATCGGGGAAGATGGCCCCTGCACGTTTGGCGGGCTGGTTGGCGACGATCCCGACCGGCCGGCCGTCGATGCGAGCGAAGGCAGTGACGATCTCTCCACCGTATTCGGGCTGGAGTTCGAAGACGCTCCCGGCGTCGGCGACCCGCTCGACGACGCGGTGGATGTCGTAACTCTCGTTGGGGGCTTCCGGAACGACCGAGTCGATCCCGTCCGGGGATTGCTCGGGTGCACGGCCCTCGGTCCGGGGCGGTTTCTCGTCGCTGTTGTCCGGGAGATAGGTCATGAGTTGGGCGACCAGGTCGCGGGCGTGCTGTTCGTCTCTCGCGACGAGGTCCGCGGAGCCGGAGTGGCGGGTGTGGATCTCGGGGCCGCCGAGTTCGTCCAGGTCGATCTCCTCCCCGGTGACCATCTCGACCATCCGGGGGCTGGCGATGGCCATCGCGGACATCCCCTCGACCATGACGGTGAAATCGGCGAAGACGGGCGTGTAGGCCGCGCCGGCGATACAGGGGCCGTACAGGACACATATCTGTGGCACTCGCCCAGAGAGCATCGAATGGTTGTAGTAGTACTTCCCGATGCCCTCGCGATTGGCGAAGAAACCGCGCTGCTGGTCGATGCGTCCGCCCGACGAATCCATCAGGTAGAGGACGGGACGCCCGGTGTCGAGCGCGCGCTGTTGCATGCGGAGGAACTTCTCGACGCCGTGTTCGGCCATCGAGCCCGCTTTGACGGTGAAGTCGTTGGCCATGAAGTGGACCTGTCGGTCGGCGAACTCGGCGGCGCCGGTGAGCAACCCGTCGGCGGGGAGTCGGTCGTCCGGATCGGCGTCGGGGTCGGGCGAATCGGGATGCCACCCGTCGAAGTTGGCGAAGCGGCCGTCCTCGAAGAGGAGTCCCGCGGGCGGGTCGACGTCGGTGTCGGCGTCCCAGTCACGCTCGCCCGGGACCGGGTCGGTCTCGCCGAACCAGAGTTCGAGGCGGTCGCGGACGAACAGTTTTCCTCGCTCGGCGAGGCGCTCGCGGTACTTCTCGGGGCCGCCCGCGTAGATGTCGGCTATCTCTCCGCGGAGTGTGCGCTCGCGGTCGGTCGGTCCCGTGGCGTCGGCCACTGTGTCGCCCGAGTCCGCGGCGTCGCCCACTCCGGAGCCATCTCCCCCGGCGGCCGCCTCGTCGGGGTCGTAGACGACGGCGGGTTCGTCTGCGTCGCCGACGTAGACCTCGACAGGGTCGCTCCCGGGGCGATGCTGGCCGAGCGCCGACGCGATCGCTTCCGCCTCCTCGTCGCTCGCCGTCCCGGCGATCCGGACTCTCATGTCCAGCCCGTCGTCCGGCACGACCAAAAGGCGTCCGCCGCCTTCGAAACCCAGATGTCCGTCAACGCCGAAACCCAGGCGCTGGCCGCCCCCGGACGAACGGACGTCTGCCGTGACGGCCCGGGCCACCCACAGATCGCTATCAGCGTTGATATTCTCGGGAGACAGGTTAAGTAACGGTTCGACTAAGCCTGACCCAATGAGTCGTCTGGGTGTGGTACTTCTCGCGGTTATCGTCGTCGGATCCGTACTGGGCGGTGTGGCCACTGCGGGGTCCATGGCGTCGGGCCACGCGGAGCCGTCGGTAGCGGTCACGGTGAACGGGGAGTCGGTCGCCGACGATGGCCGCGTCGAGACGGGGATCGAACTCGACATCACTGTTTCGGGGTCGGTCAGCGAGAACGCGTCCGACGGGACGGAACTCTCCGAGATCGTCGTCCGAGTCGAGGGGGAGTTCCGCGAGAGCGTCGACGTCAACGGGACGAGCGTCGAGGAGACGTTCAGTCCGAACCTCGCCAACGGCAACAACACGGTGCGGGTGATAGTCACCGACGACGCGGGGAACGTCAACGCGACAGTGTTCACCGTCGACAGGGACGAACAGCGTCCGTACGTCTACCTGACCTCGCCCTACGAGACCCGCCCGTACTACCGGATATCCGACGGCACCACGACGGGGTCGGACACCACACTCTCGGGGTGGATCATCGATGACTCCGACGTCGAGAAACTCCGTATCATACACGACTACGGGAACGGAGAGGGTGAGACGTACGTCCGGCGGGACGTCGGTGCCAACTTCTCGATCCCGATGGAACTGGGGTATACGTACCCCAACGCGACGAACTACTTCGTCCTCACGGCGGTCGACGAGTTCGACAACGTCCGCCGGCAGACCTTCCAGATAGACGTCGGCGACGGTGCGCCCCCGGAGGTGTCGCCGGAACCGTACGCCGACGAGACGACCGACGGCTGGGTGTACTTCGCGGGGACGGTCAGTGACGATGTCTGGGTCAAGGAGGCGTCGGTCAGTCTGCGACCCGTCGTCCCTGAGGGGAACGAGTCCTCCGCAGCCCGGAAGATCAACCAGAAGACGATCGCCGACACCCGGGATTACGACTACCAGGGTGGCCGGCGCTCGGTCTCGTTCAACGAGTCGTTTTTCATGGAGCAGTTCGCCACCTACGAGTTCGTCGTCACGGTGACCGACCTGGAGAACAAGACCACCACGCGTACCTACCGGATCACGCGTCGGCGGTCCGAGATCGACCCGAGTCCGGAGGTCGTGCTCGACCGCGACCGGACGGTCGTGCTCGACCATGAGACGCTCTTCGTGAGCGGGGCGTCCCTGGAGGGCACCACACAGCGACTGGTCGTCGAGACACGCGACGCCGCGACGGGCGATACGATCGACTACGAGCGGATCCACGGCGGCGAGTACACCGACCGCGTCGACTTCAGCCGCGACATCGGGATCGGTTCGGGACTGACCGAGGTGATCGTCCGCGCGACGGGGTCCGACGGTGTCGAGGTGACCGAGCGCTTCTACGTCAACGGCAGCTCGCTCGACGTGTTCGTCGGGAACGATACCGGTGACCCGTGGCCAGCCGTCGCGGTCACGTCTTTGACCGACGACCGACCGAAGACGGGGAGTGCGGCGGTGAGCGTCAGACGCGCCAGTGGGGGTGAGACGGTCCGCGTGCCGGGTCACACCGGCGACCTCGTCGTCGCGACGCCGAATCTCACTCTCGAAGGGCTCGACCTCGCGCTCGCCACGGACGGGAACGCCACGGCGACCGTCGCCGTCAGCGAGCGCGGCGCGGACACACTCCGGGGACCGCCGGGTGTCGACGCCCTGGGGACCGTGCGTATCCAGCACTCCGTGTCGGCGGACCGCGTCGACGGCGTGACACTCCGGGCCAGCGTCGACCGCGCGTACCTCGAAGCGGCGAGTATCGCGCCCGACGACCTGACCCTGTACCGGCTTTCCGAGGGCCAGTGGAACGCACTGGCGACCAGCGTCGTCAACGAATCCGACGAGACCATCCACTACCGGATCCAGTCGCCCGGGCTCTCCGTGTTCTCGTTCGCCACGGAGGGTGCGAGCGGCCCGGCGACAGTGGAGTCCCCCTCGCCCGGCGGCACGCTCGTCGGCCGACCCGGGGACCTCTCGGAAGTGACGGCGACCGGCGGGCCAGGTGCCGACTGGAACCTCGGGTCACTCCCGGGAGGGGCGAGCGGCGAGGGGTCGGCCGAGAGCCAGTCGAACGGCGACTCGACGGGCGAGGCACAGATATTCGTCTCGAACCTCACGCTCAACCGGACGCAGGTGGCGGTCAACGAGAGCGTACTCGTCACGGCGACACTGGCAAACGCCGGCGACGCGAACGGGAGTTACGTGGCCGGACTCACGGCGATTCACGAACGCAACCGTACGTCGGTCGCGACGCGGCCGGTACAGGTTTCGGCGGGCGGCCAGGAGACCGTCGAGTTCCGGGCGGCCTTCGCCGAGTCCGGCAACCACACCGTCTCGGTCAACGGAACCCGGGCCGGACCGGTCGTCGTCTCTGCCGGCGGTGGCGGTTTCCTCTCGGTGTTGTCGTTTCTCCCCGTTCGGCTCATCGGGCTCGGGCTAGCCGGACTCCTCGGGCTCGGCGTCGTCCTCATGCTCGCCAGGTTCGTCATCCGCCGGGTCGGCGGCAGCGGCGAGGCCGGCGGCTGATACTGTCGGACACAAGCGGTGCAACCGTTCGGTGGTGATTTCGGGGTTTTCGGGACGTCACTCTCGGACACGCCACTCAGACGGGGATTCACGCTCGCTCGCGGCCGCGCTCGTCGTCGGACTCTCCGGACGTTCGTTGTCCCGGCGTGAACTCCTCGTCGTGTACGCCTGCCGACTCGCGCTGGCGTTCGGCGAAGGATCTGGCGTCGGAGATAGATTCGGTTTCGAGCAGTCGCTCGACTCTCGCTTCGAACTCGTCGTCGTCGAGTTCACCCCGCGCGTAGCGCTCGCGCAGGTCCGCCAGCGCCGCGTCGGTGTCGCTGTCGCCGCTCCGGGATGACTGCTCGCGTTCGTGACGTGACTCGTAGTACTTCGCCAGTCCGACGGCGAGGGGCATCCCGCCGCCGAACCCGACGACGAACGCGACCCAGAAGTAGGGGTTTCCGAGGGCCAAGAGTCCGAACGCGACGGCCAGCGTCAGAAAGGTGACCGCGCCGGCCGCCACCGACTCCAGCGGCGTCTCCTCGTCGTCTTCGTCCTCACTCCAGTCGGGGTCCCCCGCGGCCATACGTGAACGTAGACCCTCCCGGGTGTAATAGTTGTCCTGCGTAGACGGGGCCCGAGCGGGAGTCCCGCAGCGTGTCAGAGAACTGGTTTCACACTCTTCCTCGCTCGTCCACGAGTGATCGGTACAGGGGAAGGACATAACACACCAGCATCCGCCGAGCGACCAGTGGGAGCGAGGCGGTTCACCGGACGCGAGGGAGCGGTGCGAGGCCGACCGGAGGGAGGCCTCGATGCGAACGGGGAGGAACGACCCGTGAGCGAAGCGACCGCTGCGTCCGGCCTTTTTCACCCATGTTTGTGCCGCGAGCGGGTCGCGGGCCAGCGGCCCGCGACCGGATGACGTGGCGGCGGAGCCGCCACGCTGTGCCCGCAGCGAGCGAAGCGAGCGAGGACATCCGAGCGGCAAAAAGATGGCTATGCAGAAAGAGTGAACAGCGAGTTTCTTCGGGTCGTCGAGAACGGACGCGCACGGCCGCCCACCCGAAACACCCGCCGAATCCGTCACGTGGTGCTATCGACGCCGTCGGACGAACAGGGCCACGAGCAACGCCGCGAGAACGCCGGCCGCAGGGGTGAACCCGGGGCCATCGCCGGCTGTCGTCGTCGGCGTCGGGTCCGGCGTCTCGGTCCCCATCGACTCCGGGGTGTCCGTGGGCGTCGTCATCGAGTCGGGCGTCGCCGTCGGGGTCATATCGGTGGTCTCGGCGGGCGTCGGCGACGGCGACGGCGTGGGCGTCGGCGTCGCTTCGAGTGCGGCCTGTGCCTCCGCGTAGGCGTCCGGGTAGACTGCCCGCGTCAGGTTCTCCAGGGCCAGCACGGTCCGCGGGGCTGGCTGGTTGAGGTAGTTCTCGTTCAACACGACCGTCTGGTCGTTCTGGAGCGCGTAGGTCTGGTTGTAGACGTCACCCGAGGGGTGGCCCGCGGGGTTGTCGTTGAGCACGAGCCACTCGATGGCCGCACTGTTGTTGGCGACGACCTCCTGATTTACCGGACCGAACCCGGCGATCCCGGCCTCGGTGGCGACGTTCGTCAGTCCGGCGCTCGTGATGATGGAGTCGACGAACGTCCCGTTCCCGGCCGTATACCCGAAGAAGACGTAGAGGCCACCGGTCGACTCCTCGTCGGCGACGGCGTCACGGATGGCCGTCACGCGTTCGCGCATATCGGTGACGGTGGCGTCGGCCGCCACACACTCACCCGACAGGGCGCCGATGCGCTCGGTCTTGGCGTAGACATCGGCGAAATTTGTCGACGCGTTGACGTTGTAGACTGTCAGCCCCGCCGACCGGAGCTGCTCGACTTTATCGTTGGGGATGATGTCGGGCGCGATCACGAGGTCGGGTTCGAGCCCGACGATGACCTCCGTCTCGATCGTCTGTCCGTCGGTGACGACCTCCTTCTCGCTCGACCCCTCGAGATAGCCCGCGGTGTCGGCGACGCCGACGACCTTCGCGCTCGCACCGAACTCCCAGAGCGTCTGGGACGCACTCGGCGACAGCGTCACGATCCGCTGGGGCTCCTCCTCGATGGTCATCTCGGCCCCCGTCTCGTCGGTCACCGTCAGCGGGTACGAACACGCCGCCTGTCCGTCCCCCGAGACGGCCCCGACGCCAGCACTGGCATCGCCACTAGCGCCAGCAACGCCACCGAAGCCGGCCGCTCGCGCGTCTCCCAGGTCGGCTCCCCCAGCGTCGGCCGCGAGATTCGCTTCCGCCCCGATACCTGCGCCCGCCGCCGGAACGACTCCGAGCGCGGCGACGAGCACGACTACCGCACCGACTACCGTCGTCTCTCGCATCACTCGCCCGGTGTGGCCTTGTCCAATAAATATTTACCTACTCCAAATAGAGTTGCGTTCCACATGGGGACCGGCACGGATACCGGACCCGGGACTGGACCCGACGCTGGAACCGGATCCGGGACCGGAACCGACGTGGACGCGGCCACGGAGAGCGGCGCCGAGACGCCGGGCGGGCGGCCGGCGACCGCGCGTGCCCTCGCCTGGTCGGCCGGACTGAGTGTCGTGCTCGTGGCGGTCGTGCTCGCGAGCGCGGCCATCGGGCCGGTGTCGCTGTCGATCCCGGCCGTCGCGAAGGCCTCGCTCAACGCAGTGGCTCTCCCGACGGGCCTGCGACTGGTCGCGACGAGCGTCGGCCTCGGGACGGCGACGGCCACGGTCCCGGTGCCGGATCTCACCTACACGTACCTCTTTGCGTTCCCGGTCGACGGCACGGCCGAGACGATCGTCCGGAGTGTCCGACTGCCACGGATCGCGCTGGGTGTCGTCGTCGGGGTCGCGCTGGCCAGCGCCGGGACGGTCATGCAGGGCTTTTTCAGGAATCCGATGGCTGACCCGTCGATCGTCGGCGTCTCCTCGGGCGCCGCCGTGGGGGCGGTCGCGACTATCGCACTCTCGCTGTCGGTGCCTTTCGGCATCCAGGGAGCGGCCTTCGCGGGCGCGCTCGTCACCGCCTTCCTCGTGTACCTCGTCGCGACCGAGAACGGGCGTACGCCCGTCGCCACACTCCTCCTGGCCGGCGTCGCGGTCCAGACGTTCCTGGGAGCGGTCGTCTCCTATCTCCTCTTGCAGGCCGGCGAGAGCATCGAACAGGCGCTGTACTGGCTGATGGGGCGGCTCCACACCGCGACCTGGACCGACGTCGAGGTGACGCTCCCGGTGGCAGCGGTCTGTCTCGTCGTATTGCTAGTCTACACCCGCGACCTGAACGTCCTCCTGCTCGGCGAGGAGGACGCCCAGACGCTCGGGATCGAGGTCGAGCGAACCAAGCGGGTCCTGCTGGCCGTGTCGAGTATCGTCACCGCCGCGGCGGTCGCCGTCGCCGGCGTCATCGGGTTCGTCGGCCTGGTCGTCCCGCACATGCTCCGGCTCGTTGTCGGCCCCGACCACCGCGTGCTCCTGCCGACGAGCGCCATCGCGGGCGGCGCCTTCCTCGTTGCCGCGGACACGCTCGCCCGCGCAGGGCCCGCGGAACTCCCCGTCGGCATCGTCACCGCGGCGGTCGGCGCACCCTTCTTCCTCTACCTGCTCGTCACTCGGGAGGTGCACTCGCTGTGACGGACCCAGGGGAGAAAGCCACCGGTGGCGGGGACGGCTCGCCGCTCGTCGACGTCCAGGAGGTCGTCGCCGGCTACGGCAACGGACCGGTCCTCGACGGCGTTTCGCTGTCGGTCGCCCGCGGCGAGTTCGTCGGGCTGGTCGGCCCGAACGGCGCGGGCAAGACCACGCTCCTGGGGACGATCAACGGTGTCCTCGACCCCGACAGTGGCCAGGTGCTCGTCGACGGTGCTGACGTCGACGAACTGTCCTCGAAGGCGGCGAGTCGACGGGTCGCGACGGTCCCCCAGGACACCACCGTCGCCTTCGAGTTTCCCGTCGAGGACGTCGTCGAGATGGGGCGAACTCCCCACCGAAGCCGGTTCGGCGGCGACCCGGACGCGAGGGAAGCGGTCGAGCGCGCCCTCGACCGGACGGACACGGCGCGGTTTCGCGCTCGGTCCGTGGAGTCGTTGTCTGGCGGCGAGCGCCAGCGGGTCGTCCTCGCACGGGCGCTCGCCCAGGCGACGCCGGTGCTCGTCCTCGACGAACCGACGGCGAGTCTCGACGTCAACCACCAGGTGCGAACGCTCGAACTCGTCCGCGAATCCACCCGTGAGGGGAAAGCGGCGCTGGCGGCCATCCACGACCTCGACCTGGCAGCGCGCTTTTGCGACCGGCTGGCGGTCCTCGCGGACGGTGACCTGCGAGCCGTCGGGCCGCCCGAGGACGTGCTCACCGGTGAACGCGTCGCGGCTGTGTTCGATACCCCGGCGGCAGTCGTCCCAAGCCCGGTGACCGGAGCACCGACAGTGACGCCGCTTCCCGACCCCGCCCCGGACTCGGCGGCGGTCGACCGCTGTGTGCACGTCGCAGGCACCGGGACGGCGGCCGCGCGGACGATCGCGACCCTCGTGTCGGCGGGCGCGACGGTGACCGTCGGCGTGGTGCCAACCGGGGGTCTCGCGGCGAGTGTGGCGTCCGAACACGGCGTCGACCCGGTCGAGACATCGCCGTTCGCGCCGGTCGACGCGGCGACGGAGGTGGCGGCGCGGGACCGCCTCGCGGCCGCGGACGTCGCGGTCCTGGCGGGCGCGGTCACGCCTTCGCTCCGCACGCTCGTCCGTGACCACGACGCCGTCGTGCGTGTGACCGGCAGGACGACGGGCCGACGTGAACCCGGGGACGCTCTCGGAGCAGAAACCGGAGACGCCGAGGAATTCAGACCAGACGCCTCCGCTACGCCGTCGACAGTCGTCGAAGCGGTCAGAGGAGTCGCGAAAGCGCCCGTCGCAGCCGACGACTGACCGAGGCAGCGGTCGGTCGCACCGACGGACCGACGCAAACATTATACCCCACCGAACAGACCCGCCGGTATGAACAGGGCAGCGGTGATCGTTCTGGGCGGAATCGTGCTGGTGGGGGTGCTGGTCATCGGCGGCGGTGCCGCCCTCGTCCTGGGCGGTGGTGACGGCGGGGTCGGGGGGACACCGACGGCGGTCGACGCGACGCCGTTGCCGATGACGCCGACCCAAACTGCGACTCCCACCGCGAGTCAGACGGTAACCTCGACAGAGATGGCCGCGTCTACGGTCACGCCGACTCCGACGGTTCGACCGGAGACACCGGTCCCCCTGGCGGCGTTCAGCGAGCGCCGGATCGAAGTACTCGTCGTCGAGGCGCTCAACGAGTGGCGGGCCTCGGAGGGACTCGAACCGTTCGTGGGTAACGGGACGACCGCCGAGCGACTCCGCGAGATGGCTCGCGAACACAGCGTGGCGATGGCCGACGAGGGAAAAGTCACACACGTCATCGACGGGACGACGAGCGCCGACCGGTACCAGGATCGCGACCTGCACCGACTGTGTTCGTGGAAAGCCGCCGGTCGCGACGCGACCATCGACCCCGGCAACAACGGCTACCAGAAGACCGACAACGCGTTCGAGGCGGTCGGACGGACCTACGCCGGCCGCGAGTACGACGACGGGCAGTTCAACGGCGACGAGCAGGCCGTCGCACGAGCGGTCGTCGAACGGTGGCAGTCGGACCTGTACTTCCCGCGTCGGTTACTCCTGCCCAACGCGACCCACGTCGGCGTCGGCACGGAGATCACCCAGTCGGGCGAAGTGTACGTCACCGCCGACGTCTGCCGGCCGCGGTGACACGGCAACGGGACAGGCCCAGTGTGGAAACCGCCTGTCGGTAATCAGGGGTCAGGACCCAGAAGTCAGGTGTCGGAAGTCAGGACCCAGGAGTCAGCTGTTGTCACGTCCGATCTCTTTGAACGCGGCCGTCGCGTCGTCGAACTCGGTGAGCGTCTCGTCGAGTTCGCGCTTGAGCTCGGCCGCGCGCTCGCGGAGTTCGGCGACGTCCTCGCTCTCGTCGAGTTCGGCCGCGGTTTTCTCGGCTTCGAGCAGCCCGAGTTTCGACGTGACTTCGAGATAGTCGGTGAGACGTTCGTCGTAGCGGGTCGCGGTCAACTGCTGTTCGATCGCCCCGACGAGGTCGCGTTTCTCGACTGGTTTGCAGAGGTAGTCGTCGAACGGCATCTCGACGATGTCGAAATCCGGGTCGACCGCCGTTATCATGATGACACGACAGTCCACTCCCCGGTCGCGGATCCGTGCGAGCACGTCGTCGCCGGAGACGTTCGGCATCCGCCTGTCGAGTAACACTACGTCGAGGTCGTCCTCGACCCGTTCGAGCGCTTCGGCCCCCCCGTATGCCGTCTCGACCTCGTACTCGTCGCGGAGTCGCAGCGCGTACACGTCTGCGACTTCCGCCTCGTCGTCGACGACGAGGACTGACGGCTTCTCGCTCTGCTCGGTCACACTCACGTGTTGATGGGACTTCCTATATAGTGGTGTCGGGGAATTCGAGTTTCCCCCCATCACAACCCCTTTGACAGGCGGGACCCAACGACGGATAATGTCGAGGTGCGACGAGTGTGGGAAACAGGAGAACATGCCCTACCAGTGTCGCCACTGCGGGGGGACCTTCTGTGCCGAACACCGCTTGCCCGAGAACCACGACTGTCCGGGGTTGAACGACTGGCAGGACCCCGGCGGCGTCTTCGATAGCGGCTTCGACGACACCGTCACCGACCAGGGAGGATCGGACTCCGGGATCGCCGCCCGACTCGGACTGAACCGGGCCGGCGGCCCGCTGGGCTATTTCCGGGGCAACATGACCTACGTCTTCCTCGGGGCGATGTGGGTCACGTTTGCACTCCAGATGGTCTTCCAGCTCGTGACTGGGCTCTACCCGCTCAGTCTCGCGACCGTCAACGCCCATCCGGAGGCCTATCAGCTCTACAGCGCCATCTTCACGCTCTCGCCCGACCACCCCGAGTACGTCTGGACCTGGTTCACGTCGATTTTCGCCCACGGCGGTTTCGGTCACATCGCCGTCAACAGCATCGTCATCTACTTCTTCGGCCGCCTGGTCGAGGACTACGTCGGCTCGCGGAACTTCACGCTCCTCTTTCTGGGTAGCGGTGCGATAGCCGGACTCGGCCAGATCGGCATCCAGCTCCTCCAGTCGGGGGGTGGCGGCCCCGCGGTCGGCGTCCTCGGCGCCAGCGGTGCCGGGCTGGCCATCATGGGCGTGTTGACCGTCCTGAACCCGAGTCTCCGGGTCTACCTCTATTTCATCCTCCCGGTCCCGCTGTGGCTGCTGACGATCGGGTACACCGGTTATACCGTCTTCCAGGTCTTCGCCGCCGGCGCCGGTGCCGGCGGCACCGCACAGGTCGCCCACCTCGTCGGCCTCGGGATCGGTCTCCTCTATGGCCAGCACGTCAAGGGCCGCCACCGCATCCCCAACCAGCTCCAGTTCGGGGCCGGCGGCCGACGGGGCGGTGGCGGTCCCGGCGGGCCCGGCGGTCCTGGCGGCCGGTTCTGACCGTATGGAGCCCGTTCACCCCGAATTCGTCCCCGACGCCTCGCTCTCCCGCGAGGAGATGGAAACCCTCCAGCGCGACATCGCCGTCGCCGCGACGTTCGACGACGACCTGTCCGTCGACCCCGCGAGCGTCGCAGTCGACGGGCCGGTCGATCTCGACGCCCTCGGTAGTAGCGGGCCGAGCACGGACGAAACTGCCGGTGAACAGCAACGCCTCGGAACCGGCCCCGACGCCGACCCACCGCTACTCGCCGGCGTCGACCAGGCGTTCGTCGACGACCGGGCGGTCAGCGTCGTGGTCGTTCTGCAGGAGGGGCGGGTCGTCGAGCGCGTCCACGCCGTCGAACCGGCGGCGATCCCGTACATCCCCGGACTGCTGAGTTTCCGGGAAGGTGGAGCGATCCTCTCGGCGTTCGCGGCCCTGGAGCACGAGCCCGACCTCGCGCTCGTCGACGGCAGCGGCCGGATCCACTACCGCGAGGCGGGACTGGCGACCCACGTCGGCGTGACCCTCGACCTGCCCACCGTCGGCGTCGCCAAGAGCCTCCTCTGTGGCACTCCTCAGAAGTCGCTCGACGGGAAACACCCCGTCGGGACCCGGATCCCCATCACTGCCGACGAGCAGGTCGAAACCGCCCAAGCGGGGACCGTCATCGGCCACGCGCTCCAGACCCGCCAGTTCGAGAGCGGGTCGCGCCACGTCAACCCCCTGTTCGTGAGCCCGGGCCACCGCGTGAGCGCCGGGACGGCGGCCGACCTCGTCGAACGGTGCTGTGCGGGGTACAAGCTCCCGGAGCCGACGCGGCTGGCCGACGCCTACGCCGACGAGGTCAAGCACGACGCCGACGCGACGCGCTGACGGGGACGCGGCGGTCGACGGCACCGTGATGAGCGTGACGTCCCCGACGACTCGCCGGCGGGAAGGCCCTCTGGGCGCGGCCGAGGCCTGGCTGGTCCGCCGCCTGGCCAGTCCCAAGAGCAAAGACTCCACAGTCCCAGTGTCGGACGAATGTCGACAGAGACGTGGTCGATGCGACAGTCTATCGCCCCCGAGGGGTTCGTCGTCGCGGCGGTCGGCTTTCTCCTGACTCGCGGCACCGTCGCACTGGTGGCCGACAGTGGGCCGGTGGCGTTCCTGCTGACCGGCGTCGTCCCGCTGGTCGCCGGCCTCGGACTGGCCGCGTTCGGTGTCGCACTGGCGTTCGGCCCGTTCCCGCGGTCGTCCGTGCGCCGCATCGCGTTCTGGTCGGTCGCGGGGACGGCGTTCATCGGCTTTTTCGTCGGACTGGCGCTGCTGGGCCGGGCCTCTCAGATGGAGTCGGTCGGGCAACTGTTGTCGACCCTCCAGGCGAACGGGCTGTTGTCGAGCGTTCTCGTCGGCGGGAGTATCGGCGGGACCGTCACCGGAGTGTTTGCGGCGCGGAACGCACGCCAGCGTGACCGCCTTCGCACGCAAGCCGAGCGCCAGCGAGTGCTGAACCGCCTCCTGCGCGACCGGGTGCTCAACGCCGCCAACGTCATCCAGGGGCGGGCGGAGCTGCTCCGGCCGTCACGCGAGGGCGGGGCCGACGAACGGACCGTCGACGCGGTCGCCAGCGGCTCCCGCAGGATCTCGGACGCTGTCGAGGACGTCACCTACCTCGCGGACGACGACCTCGACGAGACGGGACAACTCCGGTCGAGAGCGGTCGGGCCGGCGCTGGAGCGGGCCAGCGAACGGACCGCTGAGCGCTACCCGGAAGCGACCGTCGACCTCGCGACTCCGTCGTCGTGTCGAGTGCTCACTGACCCGACGCTCGAACGGGCGCTGTACCTGGTACTGGCGGCGACCGTCGACGTCGGCGCGAGCCCGGTCACCGCGACGGTCGACGTCGATGGGCAGAGGGTGTCGCTCGTCACGCGGACGGCCGACGCGGACGGCGGCGTCGACCCCACGGACGACCCGGTCGCCGGGACGAAACTCGAACTCGTCGAGCTGCTGGTCGAGCGCTACGAGGGCGAGGTCACGGCGGGACCGGACACGCGCGACGAGTCGGCCGTTGTCGACCTGTCGCTTCGGCGGTTCTCACCGGAGGCCCCCGGGGGCGCCGCCGAGACGACCGCGGGCTACGGCGTCCCCGCGGCGGGACTGGCCGCGGTGACCGTCGCCGCGCTCGTCGCCGGTGGGGCGATGGGCGTCGTCATGGGCCACCTCTCGGGGGTCGTACCCGTCATCGGCGCGCTGTACGGTCTCACCGACCCCGTCGTCGGCTGGATCACCCACGCGTTCCACAGCGTCGTGTTCGGACTGGTGTACGCCGGGCTCTTGACGGCCGCACCGGCGCGCTACGCCGACCGTTTCGACGGCGCGGTCGTGGTGGCGCTCGCGTGGGCGATGCTCCTGTGGGCGGTGGCGGCCGGCGTTGTCATGCCGCTGTGGCTCCGGGCACTCGGGAGAGCGGCGCCGTTGCCGCAACTGACCGCCGCGTCGCTGGCCGGCCACCTCGTCTGGGGGCTGACCCTCGCGAGCGTCTACTGGCCGCTCAAAGACGCCTACGCCCGCCGTGACACCGGTCGCTCGTCGTGAGCCAGTAGTGGCACCTGCGCACTCGCCGCGAGCGGTCGCCGCCTCGACACGTTCACTCGCGTTGGGCGACGACGAGGAAGGTTTCCGAGCGAGTAGCCTCGTGGACGACCGAGAAACCGGCGTCGCGGAGGTGTGCGGTGGCGTCGGCGGCGGTGAACCGTTCGTCAAGCGGCGGCCCGCTCTCGCCCGCACCGTCGGCCGACCAGTCCGCGATCACGAGTCGGCCGCCGTCGACGAGCACGCGTGCGAATTCCGCGAGCGCCGCCTTCCGCGGGAGTTCGTGGTAGGTCATCGTCGTGTAGGCGGCGTCGATACTCGCCGCTCGCAGGGGGAACTCGGCACCGCTGCCGGCGACGAGGCGGACGTTCGCGGGGACGCCTTTCTCACGGTAGTAGCCGTGCATCGCGGGCTGGACGTCGAGGCCGACCACGCGACCGGCGTGGGTGGCCACGTCGTCGACGTAGAAGCCGGTGCCACTGCCCACGTCGAGGACGGTGCCGTCGGTGGGGAGTCCGAGCGCCCAGTAGAGTTCCTCGGCGGAGACGCGACGGTAGCGGGTAGCGGCGTCTTCGAGTCTGTCGGCGTTCTCGGCAGGGAACGTGTGATGGCCGTCCGCCGCGGGGTCGTGACCGTCGTCCGTGTGGTCGCCGTCTCGGGATTCGTGACCCTCGTCCATGGGGGGACTGGGCGTCGCGGGTGGAAGTAGCCACCGCTCTCGGGTCCCCGACCGGGGCGCGGCGGGGCGACACCGGGCCAGCGAAAAGTCGACACTTAACTACCGGGCGGTCCACACCGCTCACATGACGAAGACGGCGCTGATAACGGGGGCCTCCTCGGGCATCGGGCGGGCCACCGCGGCGGCCTTTCTCCGGCGGGACTGGACGGTCTACGCGACCGCCCGCGACACCGACGACGTGGCAGACCTGGTCGACGCCGGGTGTCGGACCGCCTCGCTCGACGTGACCGACGACGCCGCGGTCGACCGTGTCGTCGACCGGGTGATAGAGGAAACGGGGCGCATCGACTGTCTGGTCAACAACGCCGGCTACGGCCAGTACGGCCCCGTCGAGGACGTCCCCCTCGACGCGCTCGACGACCAGTTCGACGTGAACGTCTACGGCCCACACCGCATGATCCGGGCGGTCATGCCCCACATGCGCCGGCGTCGTACCGGCACGGTCGTCAACATCTCCAGCCCGCAGGCCCGCGTCGCCACCGCCGGGACCGGCCCCTACGCCGCCTCGAAGGCCGCGATGGAGTCCCTCTCCGACGCCCTGCGTGTCGAGGCCGACGAGTACGACGTGAACGTGGTCGTGGTCGAACCCGGCCCCGTCCGCACGGAGTTCGGGGACCACGCCGAGGACCAGTTACGCCGGCTGGAGCGCCGGGGTAACTACGAGTCGGTCTACGACCTCATCGCCGACTCGAACCTGCTGGCCAGCGGTGGCGA
>ENA-ORCS01000539-ORCS01000539.1-marine-metagenome-genome-assembly--contig:-NODE-539-length-24585-cov-3.617798_pt1 | contig 24585 bp, 23 predicted proteins | sample MGYA00237781_ERZ508513 | MGnify/ENA primary metagenome ERZ508513 (study PRJEB26184, sample SAMN06268793) | marine metagenome | isolation source: Eden Landing Ponds, San Francisco, CA, USA | place...
CCGATGCTCGTGAGCGTCCCGTGGAAGCCGTTCGAGACGAAGTAGCGGCGGGCGATCGGCAGGACGTCCTCCCGTCCGAGCAGTCGCCGGACGCGGTCGGCGAGCGAGGCCATTACCCGTCCTGGAGCGTCGGGCGGTCCTCGACGACGCGCTCGCCGCAGGCGACCTCGTCGACGGAGTGGACCGTCGCGCCCAGCCCCTCGACGGTCTCCTCGATAGCGTCGAACTCGAGATCCGTGCCCTCGAAAGTGAGTTTCACGTTCTGGACCTCCTGGTCGAGTTCGATGAGCGCAGAGGTCACGCCGTCGACGCTCTCGACCTCGGAGACCCTGCGAGTGAACTCTACCAGCGGTGGGTCGTGGGGTTTCAGTACGTCGATGACCAGTCGCCGAACGGTCGTCATGAGTGTGAGTGGGGGGCGGGTGCTCCTAAAGTGGTCGGGAACCCCGACCGACTCTCCGACCGTACCGACCCCGACGGCCGTTCGGTGTGGTTCGACGTCACACCAAACATAAAACAATTGTCCAAAGCGATCTCCATCTGTCGTATAGCCACCAGAGGATTTAGAACAAACGCAGTCGTTTTTATCTACATAATGAGACATTTAGACAGGGACGAGATCGACGAACTGCTCGTGCGGAGAGGCATCGGTGTCCTCTCCATGGTTGACGACGGGCAGCCGTACGCTATCCCGATGTCTTTCGGGTACGACGCCGACCAGATGGTGTTTCCGATGCAGTGGGGCGGGGGCTACCAGAGCCGAAAGAACCAGGCCCTCGACTCGAATCCCCACGTCTGTCTGACAGTGTACGAGCAGGACACCGACGACGAGGCTGTCTGGCGAAGCGTGGTCGTCACGGGCGAGATATACGAGATACGGGAGGAAAACAGAGAGCGGGCCTACGCGAGTCTGGCCGCGAACGCGGAGTTTCCCCCCGACTTCGGTGTCTGGGGGATCCCGTTCGAGGACGTCGAGTTCCGTCTGTTCGGGTTGAACACGACCGATTGTACGGGGCGTGAATTCGCGGCGGAATACGGGGGATGGGAGTGACAGAGTCGGTCCGGGCCCACGGAGTACCGCACTACCTGTCGTTTCAGTACTGATAGCAGCGTCGTTCGCGTCTGATTCGCTCGCGATACCGGTCTTTTTGCTGTTCGGGGCGGGGAGAGCGGCGGTCGCAACCGCCACGCTCAGACCCCCTACGCTTCGTCGAACGAGGCGAATCAGCGATTCGTCGGCTCGATCCCACTACACCGGGTCGAACAGCGTCTCCCCGTCTTTCAGGTTCGCTTCGGCGACGTCGCGGTCGAGCGTGACACCCAGTCCGGGTTCGTCGGGGAGTTCGAGGCGGCCGGGTTCGAGCACGTCCTCGTCGACGACGTCGCTCCACCAGTCGACCTCGCGGGCGTGCCACTCCAGCGCGAGGAAGTTCGAGGCCGACGCGCCCACGTGGGCGCTGGCGACCGTCCCGATCGGTGAGGCGACGTTGTGCAGGGCGAGCGGGATGTGATACGCCTTGGCCATGTCGGCGACCTTCTTCGTCTCGAGCATGCCACCCGTCTTTGGCACGTCGGGGTGGATGATGTCGAGGCCGCCGTTCTCGATGAGACGACGGGCCCCTTCGACGCGGTAGGCGTTCTCGCCGGCACAGATGGTGGTGTCGGTCGCCTCCGTGACGTCCATCTGGATGTCGTGGTTCTCGGGCGGGACGACGTCTTCGAGCCACCACACCGGGTAGGGTTCGACGGCGCTGGCGAGGCGGCGGGCGGTGTCCGGGGCGTACGACCAGTGACAGTCGAAGGCGACGTCGGCGCGGTGGCCCACGCGGTCGGTGACGGTTTCGACGATCTCCTCGCGGTAGTCGATCGCGCGGGCGTTCATGTGCTTGTTTTTCGGGTCGATCTCGAACCGGTCGGGCGTGTCGAGGTCGAACTTGATACCGTCCCAGCCCTCGTCGACCACCTCTTCGGCCTTGTCGGCGTAGGCTTCGGGCCGGTAGGGGTCGTCGCTGTCGGCGGACTCGGCGTCACGGAGGTGTTCGCCGGCGTGGACGTCACAGTAGACCCGTACCTCGTCGCGGTGTTTCCCGCCCAGGAGCTGGTAGGCGGGCACGTCGAGTAACTTGCCCGCGAGGTCGTGCAGGGCGATGTCGATGCCGGAGATGGCGGTGACGCCGATGCCGTTCATCGAGCCCAGATACGAGAGCCCGTCGTACAGTTCAGTCAGACGGGCGTCCAGGTCGACGGGATTTTTCCCGACGAGTCGCTCCTTGGCGAAGTCGACGTAGGCCTCGGCCTTGGGGCCGATGACGAACTCGCCGGTGCCGGCGACGCCGGCGTCGGAGTAGACCCGCACGAGCGTCCACGTGAAGTTGCCGCCGATCCGCGTCGTCTGGACGTCCGTGATCGATACGTCGCGTACTTCCCCGGGGTCGACCATAGCGGACCCATCGACCCCCGGACCAAAAGCCTCAGCCTTGGGGAAAGGTGCGCTGGGTACCGCCAGCGGCGTCCACAGTCACGTATCGAAATCGGTGCGGTCGGTCACAGCGTCTCGTAGCGTTCCCAGACCTCGGTGACGCTGTCGCCCGACCTGAGGTCACGGCGGACCTTGTTCTCGGTCTCCAGTTCCTCCTTGCCGCGTTCGATGACCTCCGCGACGATGTCGGGGTCGATGATAGCGACCGACTGGTAGTCGGCGAAGACCACGTCGCCGGGCGAGATGGTGACGTCGTGGACCTCGACGGGGACGTCCCACTCGCGGAACCCGACGCGACCGAACGACTCGATGGCGCTGTGTCCGTCCGACCAGACCGGGAACTCGTGCTCTTCGATCATCGTCGAGTCCCGTGTCGGACCGTCGATCAGTGCGCCCGTCGCGCCGTTCTCCTGGACGACGGTACTCAGAATCTCCCCCCAGAGGCCGACTTCGGTGTCCTTGGGCGCGGCGACGACGACGAAGTCGCCGTCCTCGGTGGCCTCGAGGTACTGGAAGAAGTCGTTCTCCGCGGCGTCCGAGGAGTCACCCTCGGGTTCGTAGCCGATGTCGACGCGCTGGGCCGTGTGGGCTGTCCCGACGGTCGGTTCCTGCGACCAGACGGGGCGGATCCTGGTCCCCGGGATGACGTTGTCGTCGATCCCCATCTCGTCGGTGATGTCGTTGATGAGGGCGCTGTGGAAGTTCTCGAGTTCGTCGCGCTGGTCCGCCGTGAGCGTCATACCGGGGGAAAGTCGAAGACGGATGAAAAAGGTGCGTGTGTCGGCAGGGTGCTCGACACGAGGAGTCTCGACGTACGGAGTCCCGATACGAGGGGTCCCGACACCGGGACGACTCAGAGTTCCGCGAGGACCTCGTCGGCGAACTGGGCGAGTACGTCCCGGACCTCCCGGTCGGGGTCGGTCTTGCGGACGTTGACCATCACGTGGTCGACGCCGGCGTCGCGCAACTCCCGGACGTGCTCGCGGAAGAAGTCCGTTCCGGCGGCGAAGCCCTGGTGGACGCGCACCGGCTCCGCGGCGGGGTCGGGGTCGAGCGCGGCGTGGAGCACCTGCACGTAGGGTTTCTCGCCCGCGAGGTCGCGCCAGTCTTCGACCTGGGCCGCGACGTCTGCGGGGTCGCGCTGGTAGTAGACCCACCCGTCGCCGTGTTCGCCGATCCAGTCCAGCGACTGGCGGGCGTGGCCGGTCACCAGCAACGGGAGCGCCCCCGTGGTGGGCTTGGGGACCAGGTCGAGCGACCCGTCCAGCGTCCCGAAGGGGGAGTCGACCTCGGGATAGGACTCGCTCCAGAGCCGGCGGATGACACGGACGTGCTCGCGGAACAACTCGCCCGTGCCGTCCTCGTCGATACCGAAGGCGGGGAACTCCGGCGGGCGGTCGCCGCTGGCGACCCCGAGGACGAGTCGACCGTCCGAGAGGCGGTCGACGGAGGCGGCGGCCTTGGCGACGTGGACCGGGTGGCGCACCGGGAGGATGATGCTGCCGGTTGCGAGTGCCACGTCGTCGGTGTGGGCGGCGACCTGTCCGAGGAAGACCCACGGGTCGTACACCTGCCCGGCGTCGTCGAAGTTCGGCCAGAACAGCGGGACGTCCCGGAACCACAGCGCGTCGAACCCCAGCTCCTCCGCGTAGGCGCCGAGTTCGACCTGCTCGTCGATGGGCACAAAGGGCCCCTCGGCGGTCGTGATCGGGAAGAACAACCCGACGAAGAAGTCGTCGTCGAACAGGCGGCGATACCCCGCGTTCGCACAGTCCTCGACCGACCCCGGCTCCGTGTACTCGGTCATCACTCCGGCGTTCGACGCGAGCGCCCCTGTACCTGATGATCCCGGCCGACCCGACGAGGAAAACCGAAGCACCGTGATCCAGAAAATACCGCAGGTGGCGATGGGTTTAAATATTGCACACCCCAAATTGTAAGTGAAGAGTAAATTAAATCCAAATAATAACTTTTTTCCGGTAGCGTCGGCTATCGTCTGAAGCCGCCAGTAGGGCACGACATCGGCGAACACGGTCGGTACGCACTGTTCGACGACCAGCCACAGCTACGATATATGACAGGAAATCCGCGACAGACAACGACCGGAGCCGAATCGACGACAGACGCCATCGATCCCGGATCACTGGCCGACGAGTCGGGGGTCGACTACTGTGAGACGACGTTCACACACGAGGGGGCCGACCACTGCGAGGCGGGGGCGGTGGGACGAGCCATCGTCGGTATGACTGACTCCGAAGGAGAGGTGTTGCTCTGCGTTCGCGCGGGCGGGGACCACGCCATCCTGCCCAACGGGATCGTCGACGGCGACGGGGAGTGGAGAGACGCCGCTCGCGAGGCCGTCGAGACGCTCGGGGTCGCCGTCGAGACCGAGGGGATCGAACGCGTCCGTCGGATCGACCACGAACGCGAGGACGGCACCCACCTGGAGACGACTCACCACGTCGTCTTCCGCGGGACACACCCGGACGGGGGGAGCGAACGTGACGAGCCCTCGATCGCCTGTGACGACGAGTGGACCGCACGGTGGGTCGCCGACTCGCCCGTCGACCTCGACCGCGAGGGAGACAGCGTCGCCGAAGACATCCGACTGTTCCTCGACTGAACCCATGACCGAGACGACCCACCCCGGGACCATCGACTGGGAGCAGTACTGGAGCGAAGCGGGCGACAGTGACCACGAGAGTGCCACGCCCAGCGCCCACCACGCGACGGACGTCGTCGGGTGCTTTCTCGACTCGCGCGCGCCGGACCTCGGATCGTTCGCCGACGTCGGCTGTGGCACCGGCCACGTCGCCTTCGACGTCGCCGAGCGGTATCCCGAAGCGACGGTCGTCGGCTACGACGCCGGCGAACCGGTACTCGCGGAGAACCACGAGCGGGCTCGTGCGGAAGGCGTCGAGAACGTCGACTTCGAGCGCGCGGTCCTCCCGGCGTTCGACCCGGACAGGGAGTTCGACGTCGTCTTCTCGTATTTCACGCTCTGTTACGTCGCCGACGTCGAGGGAGCCCTCCAGAACCTCTACGACGCCGTCGCCCCTGGCGGGTACCTCGTGTTCAACTACCAGAACCGCCTCGCACGGGCCCACTGGCAGCGCATGGCCGAGGACCCCGACACCTACCTCGGCGAGGACTCGTCGTTCGACCCCGAGCGCTTCGAAGAGCGGTTTCGCCTCTTGCTCGAGGGCGAGAACCTGCTGTCCTACGACCGGATCCACGACGCGCTCGGTACCTGGCCCCACAGCGTCTGGTCGGTCGTCGAGAAACCCGACGTCCGGTGGGCCTGGCGTCACCACCCGCTGGTGTTCGTGCCGAAGTAGGACGGACCTCAGACCGGGGAATTCCCGTTGTGGCGCGCGCTGTCGCGGGTCTCGTCTCGCGACAGCACCGTGCGAGGGATGAGTAACGCAGGGAGAGAAGCGACCGAGTAACGCAATCGGGCGGGGAGGTGCGTGGCCCTGCGGTGGCGATACGGCCCTGGTGGATCGAAAGGGTGAGGCGCGCTCGCGGGGAGCGGTGCGTGGTTCGAGCGAAGCGAGAATCACGAAGTGAACGGCAAAGCCGTGAACGAAGCGACCGGAGTCGCTGAGTGGGCACTATCCGAACGGAGTGAGGATATCCCGCTCAGCGACTCCACTCACTTCGTTCGACGCGAGCGCGTCTCGCCCTTTCAGTCCCCCAGGCCCGCGACCGCACAGCACCGCGAGCCACACGCCTCCCCACCCGACTGCGCTCCTCGTCGCTTCGCTCCTGCGGTGCTCGTCCCTCGCACGGTGCTGTCGCTCGCATGAACGCGAGCGACAGCGCGCGCCACGGCAGAAGTCGAGTGGGCAGACGAACCTCGCTCACGGCGTCAGCCGACCAACGGACACCCACTCGACCGTGTCGCCGTCGACGAGCGCGAAGACCATCTCCTTGCGGACGCCGTGGGCGAGTCGGACGTCGAGCGCGAGGTCCCGGGGCGCGAACTCGTGGTCGGCGGCGAGGACGCGCACGAGCAGTTCCGAGTGGCCCAGGTCGTCGACCGACTCGACGTGCGCGTACGTCCGGAAGTCCGCGCCGAACTTGAACCCGGTCTTGGGGACGACGCCGCGCTCGCGCAGTTCCGTGTACGCCCGGAGTCGACGGTCGAATCGGTCGCCCTCTGCGTCGCGCCCGCACGCGAGAACTGCCTCGACGCCGCCGGTCACCGCGAGCGCGCCCCGGTCGGCGAGATACGCCGCCTCCAGCAGGGAGAGCTGCAGGACCTCCCCGTCCTGGTCGTCGAGGCGCTGCCCGTAGAACCCCCGCCCGTAGAGTTCCGCGGGCGGGTTCCACACGAAGGCACGCTCGTCCAGCAACTCGGCGGCGACACCCTCGGGGAGGTCTATCGCGCTCGTCCCCTCGATGTCCGGTCGAGCGGTTTCGAGGTAGGTTATCTCGCTCTCTTCGTCGACGACAGCGAGGACGATATCTCCGAGGCTCGCCGCGGGGACGGGTTCGCGCTCGCCGGCGACCGCGACGCAGTAGGCCACCTCGCCGTCCCACGGGCCCGACCCCCTCGGATAGACGACGAAGTCGACCGCGGCGCCGCCGCGCTCTATCGCGACGCCGTCTGCGACCCACGCCCCCCGGGCGGGCGAGAGGTAGAACCCCCGGTCACGCAGGTCCTTGTAAACGAGGAAGGCGGTCTCGGAGACGGCGGCGGACGTGAGAAACGTACGGAACGACTGGCCGTCGACGCTGTTCAGGTCGCCGCGATAGAGGAGGTGGGCGGCCTCGACCGGCGCGAGTTCGAGCGCGCCGCCGTCGACCGGCCGGCCGTAGCCCCGCGAGTCGTAGAAGCGCTCGCGGGCGTTCTGGCCGGCCCGGACGACCCCGTTGGTGAGCGTCGCGTCCATACCACCGCTGGCCGCTCGCGGGGCAAAGCCCCTGCGGTCGGCGGGCGAGAGAGTCGTCGGACAAGCGACGGAACACAAAGGTTTCAGTCTCGACCCGAAACTGTGGCCCATGGAAGCGGTCTGTTTCGACATGGACGGCGTCCTCGTCGACTCCGAGGACTACTGGGTCCCCTACGAACGCGCCGACCTCCTCCCCGAGGTCGGTCTGGCGGAGCTTGACATCGACGAGATCACGGGCATGAACTACCGGGAGATCTACGACTATCTCGTCGAGACCTACGGGATCGAGATGCCCAGAGACGACTTTCTCGGCTGGTACGAGACGACCGCCGAACGCATCTACGGCGAGGACGTCACGCTCCTGCCGGGCGCACACGACCTGCTCGGCGACCTCCGGACGCGCGAGGCGTCGACGGCCATCGTCTCCTCGTCCCCGCACGACTGGATCGACGTCGTCCGCTCGCGCTACGACCTCGGAGTCGACGCCATCGTCAGTGCCGACGCCATCGACGGTCCCGGGAAACCCCACCCGACGGTCTACGAACACGCCGCAGACCAGTTGGGCGTCGACCCCACCGCGACCGTGGCGGTCGAGGACTCCGTCCACGGGATCGAATCCGCGAGTCGCGCTGGCATGTACGTCATCGGCTTCAGACACGGAGAGACAGACGACACCGACCGGAGCCGTGCCGACTACGTCGCCGGCTCGCCGACCGACCTCCGAGAACATCTGCTGCGTACCGTCGAGGGCTGATGGGGCGCCGAGAGCACCGGCCGGAACCACCGGTCAGACGTCTTTGGCGACGCTGTACCACTCGCCGTCCCAGGAGAGGGGGTACTCCACCGTCGCCCTGACCGCGACGAGCCCGTACAGCGGGAGGATGGCGGGTGCGAGGAGCCACCCGAACCCGACGCCGTCGAGTCGACCGATCCGGGAGTCGTGGAGTCGCAGGGCGAGCGCCGCGCTCGCGAGCGTCGCCACCGGGAGCGCGAGCCAGACCAGCGCACCGACCTGGACCAGCACCGCGGCCTTCGAGACGAGTGAGAGCAAGAAGAGGTTGCCCAGCACCGAGGCCCCGCAGATGAGCGGCGAGAGCAACGACCGGTAGTCGCGGCGCTCCGACTGGTCGCTCTCCCCGTCGTCGCCGTCGGTGGCCCCCCTGCCGTGTGCGCGGACGCCCGCGTCCTCGCCCGCCGCCGACCCGGTCGGGAGCAGGTCTTGGAGCACCTGTGCGTAGCCGGTCATCCAGCGCTTGCGCTGGCCCCACCAGTCGACGGCGGTGTGTGCGCCCTCGATGGTCGAGGCGTACGCGAGCTGTTCGCGCACGTCGAGGTCAGCCTCGTAACACCGGAACGCGAAGTCGTAGTCCTCGGTGAGCATTCCGGGGTCGTAACCCGCCACCGTCTCGAAGGCATCGCGTCGCATCACGACCGCCCTGCTCGCCGCCATCGTGAATCCGGTCACCGTGGTGAGCACCCGCTGTGAGAGGTCCCCCAGCAGTACCGACTCGTAGTACGCCACCGTCTCGACGACGCCGTCGGGTTCGGGGAGGGTTCGACCCTGGACGACGTCACAGTCGTCGAGGTCGGCGACCGCCGCCGAGAGGAAGCGGGGGTGGACGCGCTCGTCGGCGTCGAACACCGCGAGATGTGGTGTGTCGGTCGCCTCGGCAGCGTAGTTTATCGCGCCGGCTTTCGACCCGGGATAGCGGGTGTTCACGAGCAGCGTCACGCGGTCGTCGCTCGTGTACTCCCGTGCCCGCCGGATCGAGGCCTCGTCGCCGGGTTCTGCGACGACGTAGACGTGCAGGTCCTCGTAGTCGGCGGCGAGCAGGCTCTCGACGCTCCGGTGGAGCGCCCCGGCGTCGCGGTGGACGGGCACGACCGCCGCGATCTCGGGCCCGGTCGTCGGTAGCGACTCGTCGCGCACCGAGCGGGCCAGTTGCCCGAAGAGGACGAGCGCCGAGGTACAGAACAGCCCCGAGAGGGTCAGACAGGAGACCGCGGCCTGTGGGACGACCACCGGGTCGCTCGCGACGGCCGACGGGACCGCGTCGGGGAGCGGGACGGTGACGGTCACCAGTCCCTTGACGTAGCCGACCGCGAGCACGAGCGAGACGACCATCCCGAACGCCACCGCGTCGGCGACCGCCCGCCCGGAGTCGGGCACGAGCACGCGGGCCGCGGCGACGACCCGGTCCGATGCCCAACTGACCTGCTGGCGGGTCGCGACGCTCGACAGCGGCGGGTGTGAAGAGGGCATGTCAGTTCGATCTGATCTGTGACCTTTCATAAAATCCTTGTGTGACTGGCGACCCCGCTGTGACCTGTCACGGCCGGTTTCGGCCGTCTCGACGCGTCGTTCCGGTGCCATAGGTGCGTGTCCCCGGGTCAGCCCCGGTCGCAGTCGGCGTCGAGACAGCGCCGACCCGTCGGCGTCTCGAAGACCGGGAGCCCACACTCGCAGGTCCCGTCGACGACGCCCGCCGGGAGGCCGAACCCGGTGTCACAGTCGGGATAGCGCTCACAGCCGGCGATGAGGCCGCCACGGCGGAGAATCCGGAGGTCGTCGCCACACTCCGGGCAGTCCCACTCGCGGTCGAATACCTCCGTTACGCGCTCGTCTAGCGACTCGCAGTCGCGGTCGAGACACACCTCGAACGCACGCCCGCGCTCGGCGCGCATCCGCGGGAGGCCACAGTCTTCGCAGGACTCGTCGAGAATCGCGGCGTCCCGGGGGACGCTGTAGCGCTCGCCACAGTCCAGACAGGTGACCGTCCCCGATGCGAGGACGAGCGACCCCGCACAGTCGGGGCAGTCCCCAACCGGAACGCCGGCCGCCGAAACCGGGTGACGGGCACTGCCGTGTTCGTCGTGGACCTCGACGCGGAGGCGCTGGTCGCCGTCGCGGGCGTCGAGGCGGCCGTCGACGAACTGGACGCTCTCGGCGCGCGTGAGCCACGCCACCGGTTGGTAGCCGTCGGCGTCGTGGACCAGTACCGTGTTGTCCGGTTTGACTACCGCCAGTACGTCGCCGCGATGCTGTCGTTCGTCGCGTCCGTCGAACGTCGCCGTACACTCGCCGGCGACGACGCGCACTTCGTCGTGCATGGCCCCCGCTGGTCGCGGACTGGTACTTGAATCTTCGTGACCGGTGATTCGGTTCGTTGATCGAGAGGGCGACATGGAGGGCACTGCCGGTCCAGAGAGACCCGACGAGGTCGACCGCTGTTACTGCATTTCCAACGTATGTCGGCCGGAACACGCGATACATCCCCGCTCGAGTGGCGTCGATGGGTGCCACGCACACAGAGCAGAGGGAAGAGGCAGTTGACTACGGCCACAACCCACGGGCCCCGTGCGCCTCGGCGATACGGGACAGCGCCACGATATAGGCTGCATCGCGCCAGGAACCGTCACGGTGCTCGAACTCCGATCGAACCGCATCCCATGCGGCCTGCATCTCCGTTTCGAGTTCGTCGTTCACCCTATCGAGGGACCAGGCCCGCCGATTGATGTCCTGGAGCCACTCGAAGTAACTCACGGTAACCCCGCCTGCGTTGGCGAGGATATCGGGGATCACTGCAACGTCTCGTCCAGCGAGAATCGAATCAGCCGTCGAGGTCGTCGGACCGTTCGCACCCTCGACCACGATATCCGCGGTGACCGCTTCCACGTTCTCTTCGGTGATCACGTTCCCGAGAGCGGCCGGAATGAGGACGTCGACGTCGAGTACGAGCAGTTCGTCGTTCGAGATGACGGTGTCGGCGTACTCCGTGACAGCTTCCGGCTCCTCGTCGTGTGACGGCACAGCAGCCGTATCGATCCCATCTGGATCGTACATCGCTCCGTTCACGTCGCTGATTGCGACGACGGTTGCGCCCCAGTCGTCGAGGAGTCGGGCCGCGTTCGCCCCGACGCTCCCGTACCCCTGGACTGCCACGGTGATATCTTCGACTGGGCGGTCGTAGTACTCACAGACCAGCTGCGTGATGAGTGCGACGCTCCGTCCAGGGGCCTCTTCACGTCCCTTGCTCCCGCCGACGACGGGCGGCTTGCCTGTGACGACTCCCGGTATCGTCTCGCCCTCCTGCATCGAGTACGCGTCCATCAACCACGCCATCGTCTGGGGATCCGTCCCCATATCCGGTGCGGGAATATCCCGAGTGGGACCGATATTGTCGCGCAGTTCCTGTGCGAACCGCCGGGTGAGTCGCTCCTTTTCCTCTGGACTCAACTCCTTCGGGTTGACAGCGATACCACCTTTGGCACCGCCGAAGGGGAGGTCCATGACGGCGCATTTCCAGGTCATCCACATGCCGAGGCCGACACACTCGTCTCTCGTCACGTCGGGGTGATACCGCAGTCCACCCTTGTATGGCCCTCTGACACTGTCGTGCTGGGCACGATAGCCCGTGAACACTTCGACGGTCCCGTCGTCGCGTTCGATCGGGACTGTCACCTCGTGGACCTTCTTCGGATAGTTGAGTCGTTCGACGATATTCGGGTCGATATCGAGGTGTTCGGCTGCGTGATGGAGCTGTCGTCGAGCGGTTTCGAGTGCCGATTCCGATTCGGTCGAATCTGTCGTCGCGTCGGCTGACTCTTCGAGGGGACGTTCAGGTTTCGATGCCACGGTCATTCCAGCGGCATGCGCCGGTTTCGTATCGGTCCGCTACAGTCGGGACACTGGCCGGGGCTGGTCTCTGCCAGGATGATATTGCCACACTCGAAGCACTCGTAGGGGGTTCTCTCGTCCGGTTCCGGGTTGACGTCTTTCATTGTGAGTTCACGAGTGCTGCCAGGTGGAGTGGCGCACTCTGTATTATGTATAATAAGTGTATAAGGAAGTGATCGAGGGTTGACCAACGAATAACTACTGAGCCACTTGGTTTGTTATTCAACCCTCCACTCAGGAGCGAGCGACGGCGGAGTCGTTCTCTTCGAAGAGCGCTGTGAACAGCTTCCGCTGGACAGTCCTGGCGTGTTGATAGAACGCAGTCGGGGAGATGTCCAGTAGCTCCGCAACCTCTTCGCCGGTCTTCTCGCGCGGCGACTCGAAGAAACCGCTGTAGTACGCTGTCTGGATCACCTCCAGCTGTCGTTCGGTCAATACGTCGAGGAACTTCGAGGAGAGGTCGCGTTCTGCGGTCTGATCGAGCGTCTGCTTGGAGCGGAGTTCGACACCAGCGAAGGCCTTACGAACGAGTTGGCTGATCGTACGGACGTCGATGCTGTCCGGGATATCGATGACGAGTGTCGTCGTCGTCGGGCCGGCAGTCGCTTCACGGAAGACGGCACCATGATCGGCCAGTTCGAGTGCGAGAAACGCCTGTGTAAGCCGGAGTCGCAGAACGCCCCCTTCACCCCCTGCACTGATCTGCTGGACCCTGTCGATACCGACCATCTGCGAGGCAGCGTCTGCGACGTCAGCAACTGTCCCGTCCTCGACGGTCACGAACACGTAGCTGCCTTCCGTGGATTGCTGGACACCACCCTGATACGAGAGTGTACATCCCGCGTCCTGTGCGAGCCGTGAGAGGACGAACGACGGGTCGTCGATCGTGAATTCGAGACGCGTCTTCGAGGGCGTGAGCAGGGCATTCTTCCGTTCGATCGCGCTGAGAGCAGAGGCGATCGTTTCGCCGAGTTCAGCCAGGACGGCTTTCGTCGTCTCGTCGAATGCATCCCGAGTCGGTGCATACACAGTCAATACGCCGTGCTCGAGGTCGTTGTACACGAGTGGGATGCTCAGAACGGAGAGATAATCCCGAGAGATGGCGTCTTTCCGCCACGCTTCGTCGCGGAGCCCGGCAGCGACGTTCCCTACCATCGTCACAGCACGGGTGGCCGCTGCTCGTCCTGCTGGCTCCGCACTTTCGGGTCGAACGGCGAACGTCTGGCTATCTAGATAGCCCCGGTCCACGCCGGCCCAGGCCCGTGGCTCGAGGGTGTCGGTCGGTGGATCGACGGTTCCGATCCAGGCGAACCGGAACCGGTCGCCGGCGGTCAACAGTTCACAGACCGTGTGGTCGATTTCCTCACGTGTCTCCGCCTGTACGAGGGCCTGATCTATCTCGCGAATCGTCTCGTTGATGCGATTCAGAGCGGTCAGTTGCTCGTTTTGCGTCTGGAGTGTTCGGTCCTGCTCGCGGAGTCGCGACTCCCGTGTGACGCGGTCGAGGGCCGCCTCGGCGGTGGCCGCGAGCAGGTCGGCTAGTTCTCGCGTTACATCGTCGAACACTCCGATCCGGTTCGAACCTGCGATGAACACGCCGTGGTTGCCGAGCGGGATGTACGCCGCGCTTCGAAGGTCTGTCGCAGGGTTCTCGAGTCGGTCTGCGTCGTGGACATCGTCGAAGAATAGTACTTCGTCCTCGACGAAGCTGTAGCCCGGGAGCGTTTCGCTGTCTGCGTGGACAGCCGGGAGCGGTCCGTTCAGTTCGGTCATCGTCGCCGAATATGCTGCAGGTCTGAGGTCGTTGGCATCGGCGTCGAAGAGGTAGACCGCACTCGCATCCAGATTCAGTACGCCAGGTGTATCGTCGACGATATGCTGGGCGATTTCCCGGTGGGTCTCGGCGTAGAGGAAATCACGGGCGGTTTCGTGGAGTGTTGCGAGTGCCTCCTCGCGTTGCTTGCGTTTCGTGATATCTCGACAGCTGAAAAGCAGCGTCCCGTCCTGGATCGAAACCTCGCGAACGTTGACGAGGAGTGTATGCTCACGTCCGGCTTTGTCCGTCGCCGTGGTTTCGATGTTCTTGAGTACGCCGTCCTCCGCGAGTGCCGCCCGGTCGAAGAGATCCTCGCCGAGGAGGTCGTCGATCGTCCCTCGCTCACGTATCTCCTCGGCCGAATACCCGAATATGAAGTGGACGTTGGGACAGACGTAGGTGTACTCGCCGTCTTCGTCGGTGATGAGGACGGTGTCGGTCATATTGTTGAGCGTCACGCGGTGCAGTTCCTCCGAACGCCGGAGGTCTCGTTCGAGATCGACGCGTTCGGTGATGTCGACCCCTTCGACGACGACCGAGACGAGGTCCCCCCGTTCGTTCTGGACAGGACGGACGGAGAGGTCGATGACACGCGGTTCGTCGACGGCTGGCGGCCGCTGGACGACCGCGTTACCGAACGACCCGTCGAGTGCCTTCTCGACGAGTTGTTCGACGTCAGCGTTCGCCGCGTCCGTCTGGGACCACCACGGGAGCGACCAGAACGGTTCGCCCACCATCGTGTCGATATCCTCGTCGATCATCTCCCGTGCAGTCTGGTTCACACGGGCGAGTGAACCATCCGGATCCAGCACCCAGGTCGCCGTCCGCGAGTCGTGGAACATCGCGTCGAACTGTCTGGCGCGGTCTCGCTGGGTGGCCGACCGCTGTGCGGACCGGAGTGCACGCTCGGTTCGTTCGACGAGTTCATCTGCCAGCTGTTCGGCTGAGTCCGTGAGCGCGATGTAATCGGTGACGCCGGCTTCGATAGCCGCACTGGCGATGGTCTCGCTCCCGGTGGCAGTACCGAGTAGAAATGGAAGTGTGGCAGTTCTGGTGCGAATTTCTCTGAGAAGTTCGATTCCAGTCGTCTCCGGTAGCGTGTACTCGCTGACGAGACAGTCCGTCTCACCCGCCTCGACGACGTCGACCGCTTCAGCTTTGTTCCTGCTCGTTCGCACAGTCGCGTCGGTCCGTGTCTCGAGCGTCGTCGCGAACTGTGTGATCCACTCGCTTGTCCCGACAAGCAAGACGGTCGACGAATCGAGGACGGTTGCGGAGGATACCATTATGGGAAAGCTGAGAGGCAGCGGGAACGCGACTCGATGCCCGCTGGAGTCTGGGCCCTGTTCGGCTGTGGGACTGTATCGAGACGTCCGCTCATAGCTGGTTAATAATCAAACCATACAGAGCAAAAGGTGTTTGCCACATAACCCTGGAATCGAACACGAGTACAAATCGATGTGGTGGTGCCACGTGTTGGCTCCGGGGTGGGGGTGATACCCGCCCGCCGATACGAAGGCCGCGGCTGGGAGGGTCGTTTGCACTTCGAACCCGAGCGTGTCCACGTAGAACTCTCTGAACGCCTCCAGCGACGAGACCTCGAGATGGACGTGCCCGACGTCTGTTCCAAGGGGTACGCGCTGGCGACCTGTTCCAGCGGTTTCGATACTGTCGTGGTAGAGTAGAGGAGTTCGGGGCCGCGTGGCGTCAGGGGGACCGGGGGTGGAGAGCGAGTGGAGGGGGTGGAGGAGTGTGCGCTCGTCGCTAGTCCTGCTTGTGTGCGTGGCCGACGCGCAACGCGACGAGGTTTGCGACGACCAAACCGACGAACAGACCCACGTGCTGGACGGCCGAGCCGGTCACGACCAGCCCGAGCAGGAGGAAGGGGATCGCTACTGCCGACCAGAAGCCGGCCGCGCGGACGGGGCGGGCGAGGAGGTCGAACCACTGGGCACCTGGGGTCGTTCGGGTCGGCTGCGAGCGCCGGAACGGGGAAGCACTGGACATTGGGCGTCACCTACCTCACCCGTGCACCGGATACCCCATATAAAGGGTCGAACGCTAGGGTGTTTTCACTCCGGTTAGCTCGATTAAACGTGGATACCGGTTTCGACCGGGACCTTTCACCGGCTTTTCCGACGTTTTACGAGCGATTCGGAACCGGTTAGAGACTTTATAACGGTCTGAAAACCTGTTACGGCGACCCAGCGGCGATCGGGGACGGGGACAGTCCCGGCCGTCGGTTCACCCTCCGGTCATCGGTGTCGGGGTCGATATCGTGGCTCGCGTCGTCGGGCGCGGGAACCGCCGTCGGTACACGACGGGTCGGTGGGGAATCACAGCCGGTCGGGCGGACCGTCCGAGCGGGCGGTCGCTCACTCCACGCGGACGGTCCGCTCGACGGTGATGGGTCGGAGCGGGAGTTCCGGGAAGGCGACCTCGACGGCGTAGGTGAGGTCCTCGGCGTCGGCGCCGAACACGCCCACGGGCACCGTCGTCTCGCCGAGGTAGGCGTTCTTCGTGGTCATCTCGACGCCGTTGGCGGTGACCCGGACGCCGGCGCGGGCGTCGCCGCCGACGTTGCGGACCCGGACCTCGCGCATCGCGTTCGCGCCACGGGCGATCGAGTCGGGAAAGTCGCCCCACTCGACGACGACGTTCGGGAGGTCGCGCGCGCTCTCGACGACGCGTTCGGCGACGCCCTCGGTGAGCCCCGCCGAGACGAGTCCCGAGACGCCCGCCTCGCGGACGTCCGCCGGGGTACGGAGACCGTCGGCGGCGAGCTGGCTCGCCCGTCCCGAGCCGACGCCCTCGATGGCCGTGAGGCCGACGGCGTCGTCGCTGATGCCGTTCTCGATGCGGGCCTCGATGCGCGTGGCGAGGTTGGCCGCCCGCGCCCCGGCGAAGCGGTCGAGGAAGGCCCTGAGGGCGGCGAGCAGTCGGAGCGCGTTCTGGCGGATGACCCAGGCGTCACTCCGGAGTTCGGCCGGTGTCGTCCCCCGCATACTCGCTTCGAGGATCGCGAGCACCTTGCGAGCGCCCGGGTCGAGGTCGGACGCCGACCCCAGGACGGCGGCGACGGCGTCTTCTTCGTCCGATCGGGCGCTGACGCTGTCGAACTCCGCGGCGGTCGCCACTGCACGGAGGACGTCTCGTTCGGTGATCGACGTGCCGTCACTGCCGCCGCCACCCGTGTCCGCTGCTCGCTCGGCGAGGTCGGCGAACTCGCGGGCGGTGTCGAGTCCGAGGTAGAACTTCGAGGCGAGGCGTCCCACCGCGGTGGGAGAGAGTGTCATCTCCTCGCGGTCGACGAATCCGCGGTCGATGAGCGAGCGCAGGCGGTCGCTGACCTGCTCGCGCAGGTCCCCCTCCGAGGCGTACTGGTCGGGGGCGCTCCGGGCGCGAACGTAGTAGAACGTCGTCTCGAGCCAGTCCATCACGTCGTCGATGTCCGAGACCGTCCCGAGGACGACCTCCGCGTTGAGGTGCGCGTCGAGTTCCTCGGCCAGCCGTGACTCGATGTCCTTGCCCTCTTTCAGGAGCCGTCGATACCTGTCGGCGTCCGAGCGGTCACAGACGACCCAGGCGTACCCCTGGTCGTCGTAGCCCGGCCGGCCCGCCCGGCCGAGCATCTGCAACACGTCCAGCGGGCTCATGTCCACCTCACCTTCGAGGGGGTCGTGGAGTTTGGTGTCGCGAATGACCACACAGCGGGCGGGCAAATTGACGCCCCACGCGAGCGTCGACGTCGAGAACAGCAACTGGATCTTCCCCTCCCGGAACCACGCTTCGACGAGTTCCTTGTCCGATTTCGAGAGGCCGGCGTGGTGAAAGCCGACGCCGTCCAGGACCGACTGACGGAGCGTGTCGTTCGAGAGGTCGGAGGCGTCGTTGTGGAAGTCGTAGTCGCCGCGCGCACCCACGGGAACGTCGCGTTCGACGAGTTCGTCGCGGGTCTTCTTCGCGGCCTGGACAGTGTCCTGTCGCGAGGAGACGAACACCAGCGCCTGGCCCTCGTCGCGGACGTGCGGTTCGGCGATGTCCAGCGCCCGGTAGAGCCGGCGGTACTTGTCGGCGAAGGCGTTCTCGCCGTGGCTGTACGTGCGGACGTCGGCGTGCAGCGGGACTGGGCGGTACTCGTCGCCGAAGGCGAACGTACACTCGGGCGGGGCGTCGAGCCAGTCGGCCACGTCCGAGACGTTGGGCATCGTCGCCGACAGCGCCACCACGCGAGGGGCACAGAGCCGTCGCAGTCGCGACACCGTGACTTCGAGTACCGACCCTCGCCGGTCGGAATCCAGCAGGTGGACCTCGTCGATGACACAGCAGTCGACGTCCGTGACGAACGAGTACCGGGGCGAATCGTGCTTTCGAGTGGCGGAGTCGGCCTTCTCGGGAGTCATCACGAGGATGTCGGCGCGTTCGGCCCGCCTCGGGTTCAGGTCGCGCTCGCCGGTGACGACGTACACCGAATATCCGAGGTCCTCGAAGCGCTCCCACTCGCGTTCTTTCTCGTTGGTGAGCGCACGCAGCGGGGCGAGAAAGAGAGTCGTCCCGCCACGGTCGAGCGTGCGACAGATCGCCGCCTCCGCGAGGGCGGTCTTGCCGCTGGCGGTGGGCGCGCTGACGACGACGTTGTCCTCGCGTTCCACGAGGGCGGGCAGCGCCTCGGCCTGCATCCGGTTGAACCGCTCGAAAGGAAAGGCATCGGCGTACTCCGGCAGGGCGTCGGCGACCGCCAGTCCCGCCTCCTCGTCGGCGTGCCGTGACACGACAGACACCGGGGGTCCCGCCGGCTTAGGCGTTTCCATGACCCGCGAGCCAAACCGTTTTCTGTCAGTCCGTCGACGCCCCCGTATGGCAGACCCAGACGCCGCGAGCGTCGACACGGTCGTCGGTCCGTCCGCATGCCGCCGGACGGTCTGGCAACGAGTCCTCGCCCTCGTCCTGACCGTCCGCCGATGGCTCACGGCCCTCCGCGTCCGCGCCCACCTCCGGCGCACCGAGCGGGCACTTCGCCGCGCCGATACCCGTCACCTCGATCCCCGCCAGCGACGCCGTCGCGAGGCGGCTCTCGACGCGCTCCGTGGCTACCGCGAGCGCGGTGCTGTCTCGACAAACGAGGGTGCGAACGAGCGTGCCCCGCAGTTCGTCGGCGCGAACGGCGTCCCCTGTGCCGTGGCGGCGCTCGCACTCGCCGACGGCGAGGCGGACCTGGTCGAGCAGGTCGCCGCTCGCGAGAACGACCTCCGGGTCGAGGACCTGCCCGGGGACCCGGCACGCGCGAGCACCGGCGTCAGCTGGTCGACTGGCTCGATTCGTCGGGACTCACGCGGGCAGAGGCCGCGCGCATCCAGCCCGCCTACCCGACGGAGGTGCTGTTCGCGACCGACTGCGGGCCGGTGAGCTGTGCGGTGGCGCGGGCGCTGGTCTCGGCCGTCGCGCTGGGTGTCTTCGCCGCCAGCGAGTTCGTGGGCTACCGGTTCGCCAGTGATCTCTTCCCCGACAACCCGTTCAAGCGCCGGGGGACGCTGGCGTATCTGACGGTGATGAACTGCCTGCTCGCGCCGCTGCTCGGTGTCGTCCTCTACGCGCTGTTCCCATGAACGCCCGCGATCGACTCGCGGTCTACCTCGTCGGGCAGTTCGTCGCGGTGACCGTCCTCGCGACGCTCGTCGGCGCGATGCTCGGCCGGTTCCCGTTCGGCGGCCCGCTGACGCGCCCGGTCGCGACGACCATCCCGACGTGGCTCGCGATGCGCACGCTGGAGGCCGTGGGCGTCCTCGTCCTGCTGGGGTACGTCGGCGCGATCGCGGCCGTCCTCCTCGGCGGTCGCTCGCTCGTCGGGCGGGCCCGCTACCGGTCGGCCGTCGCCATCACGACGCTCTCGCTCCCGTGTCTGGTCCTCTTGCTGGTCGCAGGGTGGGTCGTCGTCGGTGCCCGACTCGGCCAGTTGCTCGCCGTCACCGCGCTCGTCGGGGGCGTCGGTCTGCTCGCGCTCGTCGTCGCGGTGACGCTGGGGCTCCTGGGCGGCGACAGGTCCGGCGATGCGGGCGTCGGCGACAGGTCCGACGACCGGAGCGCCGGCTCCGGGGACGGCAGTGGCCGTGACACAGCACCGCTGGTCGTCGCCGCGCTGGTCTGTCTGGGCGTCCTCGTCGGCGTGGTCGGCGTCGCGGGCGGGGCCGACGCGCTCGTCGAGGAGCGCGACCGGTTCGGCGTCCCGCAGGCCGCCTTCGAGACGACGTACGAACCCGTCAACGAGACACACGGCGTCCTCACGGTCAGACACGACGGCGGCGACGCGATCCCGCGGACGGAGTTGTACGTCCGGGGGCGGGCATCACGACCGTCGACGGCGTCGACCAGACCGAGGCGGGGGCGTGGGCCGGAGACGCGCGCCGGACGGACTCCGGTACGCGGGTCGGACCGGACGACGAGACGACCGTCGGCGTCAGTGCCGACTGCGAGGTCGACGTCGTCTACCAGCGCGCCGGGGACTACCCCGCGGCGACGGCGCTCGACACCTACGACTGTCCGGCCAGCGAGAACTGAACGACCGCCAGGGATCGGTCAGTCGACGAACTCGACGCCGGTGACCTCGAAGCAGACGCCGCCGTCGACGCCGTCGGTGACCGCGACCGTCCAGCCGTGGGCGGTGGCGATCTCGCGGACGATGGCGAGACCGAACCCGGTGCCCTCCCGGTCGGTGGTGTAGCCGGGTTCGAAGACGCGGTCGCGCTCGTCCCCGGGGATCCCCGGACCGTCGTCACAGACGGCGAACCCGCCGTCGATGGTCGCGACGCGGACCCGGACGTCGGGACCGCCGTGCTCGAGCGAGTTGCGAAAGAGGTTCCCGAGCAGTTCGACGAGGCGACTCTCGTCGGCGAGAAACGCCGTGTCAGCGCCGAGATCGAGGGTCGCGTCGGCGGTCGCGGTCGTCGCCCACGCACGCCGGGCGACCGCCGAGAGTTCGACCGGTTCCGTCTCGTCGACGGTCTCCCCCTGACGGGCGAGCGTCAGCACGTCGTCGATGATAGTCTCCATCCGGTCGAGCGCGTCGCCGAGCGTGTCGAGGTGCTCGGAGTCGGTCTCGTCGCCGAGCAGTTCGTGGCGTGCCCGAGCGACCGTCAGCGGGTTCCGGAGGTCGTGACTGATGACGTTCGCGAGGCGTTCGAGGCGCTCGTTCTCGCGTTCGAGCGCCTGTTCGTACTCCTTTTTCGCGGTGATGTGACGAGTCACGCCGAGGACGCCCCCGACCTCGCCGTCCGCGTCGTACCACGGTACCTTCGAGGTGAGCACCCAGACGTCGTCGCCGGCGTTGTACTCCTCGACGTTGTGGAGCGGTTCACCCGTCTCGGCGACGCGCAGGTCGTCCGCGAGGGTGTCCCGCTCGATCACGTCGCCGAAGTACTCCGGATCCGTCTTCCCCGTCGCCGCCACCCGCGAGGCGTGTTCGGCACTCATCAGCAGGTGGCGTCCCTCGCGGTCCTTGACGTACAGCGACACCGGGAGTTGCTCGAAGATCTGTTCGAGAATGTGCGTCCGCTCGGGGAAATCGAGGTCGGCGTCGAGTTCGACGTGCGTCCCGGGTGCCAGCGGGTTGGCGACCCCGACGACACCCGCCGCGGTCCCGTCCGGCCCCGTCAGTCGGGACAGACGCAGGTCGTGGGTCACCGGCCCATCGTCCGTTTCCAGGGCGGCGACGGCCGTCGCCTCCCCCGTCTCCAGCGCGCGCTCGACCCCGTCGGTCACCGTCTCGCGCTCGGTCGCGAGGAACAGGGACTCGACCGGGGCTCCCGCCAGTTCCTCGCCGGCCGCCGCCGCGAAGCGGTCGTTCCACGACCGGAGTCGGCGCTCCGTGTCCGCGACGAACCCGAGCCCTTCGACGGCAGTGAGCACCTGCCCCAGGTAGGGGTCGTCGAGTCCGTCCGCCGGATCGACGCTCCGATCTGGGCTGTCCGCCGCTCCGTCTCCGCTCACGGGTGCGAACACCCCGGTCGGTCGCTCGTGACCGACCAGTGGCCGGTGACGACATCTCCCGCCCCGGGACGGTGTCGCTCGAGCTGCCGGCCGTCCGTACAGTGCCCGTCCGTCGCGTGAATCACTGGCCACACGTTGTCCCAGACAGACAAAAAGTTGCTGGGTGGATCAGTCGGCGGTGCTCGCGGCGTCGGTCGCCCGGTCGAGCATCCCCCGGTCGGTCGAGTAGTAGAAGTACGCGAGAAGCCAGGCGGCGGCGGCGACGTTCGACGCCGTGACCGCCCAGAAGGGAGCGGCGACGCCGACAGCGAGGACGAACCCGCCGACCGCGGCGACCGGCAACCGGACCAGCCAGTACTGACACAGCGTCGAGTACAGACTCACCTCGGTGTTGCCGGCGCCGTTGAAGCCGGCCTCGACGGTGTAGATGGCGCCGAGCGCGGGGTAGCCGACGGCGAGGATCTGCAGGTACAGCACCGTGTTCGCGAGTGTCTCGCCCGAGAGGCCGGGAACGAACACGCGAGCGATCGGTACCGGAACGAACCACTGGAGAACACCGACCACGCCGAGGCCGACGGCCGCGAACGCGACCGCGACCCAGGTGACCCACTCGGCCCGCGAGGGCTGGTCGGCGCCGAGGTTCTGGCCGACGACGCTCGTGGCCGCGCCGGCGAGCCCCTGTGCGGGGACGAACGCGACCGTCGCGACCTGCGCGCCGATGTGGTAGGCAGCGATACCGGCCGGTCCGCCGACCGCCGAGACGATACCGACCATCCCCAGGCGCGCGACCTGGCGGCCGCCCTGCTGGCCGGCGACCGGGAGTCCGACGTCGACGACGTCCCGGGCGGTCGAGAGGCGAGGCCGGAGCGCGTCCCGGGTCAGCCTGAACCCGTCCCGGCCCCGGGCGGCGAGCGCGAGTGCGAGCAGCGCCCCGGCGCCGTACCCGATGGCGGTCGCCAGTGCCGCGCCGAACAGTTCCAGACGCGGGAACGGTCCCCACCCGAGGATCAACAGCGGGTCGACGACCACGTTGACGGCGATGGCCGTGAGGTTGACATACAGCGCCCCGCGGGTGTCTCCCCAGCCGGTGAATCCGGCCTCGAGCGTGTCGCTGAGCGCCGTCGCGACGACCGCCAGCGCGTACGCGGTGAGATAACTCGCCCCCAGTCGTGCGACGGTCGCGTCGTCGGTCAGGAGGCCGAGTACCGGGTCGGCGACGACGACGAGCACCCCACCGACCACGGTGGCGAGGACGGCCGCCATCGCGGCCGCGGTAAACGGGACTCGACGCGCCGCGTCGAGGTCGTCGGCCCCGACCCGCCGGGACGTGACCACCTGCGTCCCGGTGAAGACGGCCATGAACGGGACCAGCGCGAGCGCGCCGACCACCGTCGCGAGTCCGACCGCAGCGACGGCCGTCCGGCCGAGTCGCCCCACCCAGAACAGGTCGACCACCGACTGGGCCACCAGCGCGAAGTGCTGGGCGACCAGCGGCGCCGCGAGGACGACCAGCACCCGCGGGATCGGCCCGCCGACGATCTCCTCCCGTGAGACGTCGCGCATCGTCTACACTCCGGACGCCATACGTGTTAAATATTTGTCCCAGTTGGCAAACATCCAGTTCGAAAGTGCATCTGAAGCGATTGTTCTGTGTGGTCCGGTGGACCGAATTGCCCGAGCGGTTCCCGGGAAAGTATATCAGTCGGGCGAGGGCAGTACGGAGCGTGCCGATCGACGACCCGGAGACCGACTACGACGACTTCGGCGCCGGGGAGTGGGAGCGTCTGGACTCGTCGTTCGTCCCGCGCCTGGAGTGGGAGGGGACCGTCGAGCGACTGCGTCGAAATCTCCCGCCGGGCGGGCGAGTGCTGGACGTGGGCGGGGGCGCCGGCCGCTACGCGGTCTGGCTCGCCGAGCGGGGCTACGAGGTGGTGCTCGTCGACCCCAGTGACGGCCAGCGAGACGTCGCACGCGAGAAAGTCGAGGACCACGACGTCGCCGACAGGGTCACCGTCCGCGAGGGTGACGTACGCGACCTCGCGTTCGCGGACGGGTCGTTCGACGCGACGGTGTGTCTCGGCGGCCCCCTCTCGCACGTCCTCGCCCCCGACGAACGCGAGGGCGCCGTCCGGGAACTCCGCCGGGTGACGACGCTCGGCGGGCCCGTCTTCGTCTCCGTGATGGGGCGACTCCACCTGCTGGTGCTCTTCTTGCTCTCGCCCGACCGCGACGTCGAGCGGTTCGGTCTCCTGGCGGATCTGGCCGATTCGGGCGACTACGACGCCGACCTGCTGGGCGAGCGCGACTCCGAGTTCGTCGAGACACACTTGTTCCGGGCGGGCGAACTGGAGGTGTTGCTGACCGAGAACGGACTCGTCGTCGAGGAGCTCGTCGGCCTCGAAGGGCTCGCGTCGGTGTACGAGTCGGGCCGACTGGAGGGGGTGCCCGACGACGTCTCCGGGCGCCAGCGCGAGCACGTCCGTGACCTCGTCGAGACGCTGCGGGGCGACCGGACCGTGGCCGACCTCTCGGCGCACATCCTGGCCGTCTGTCGTGTCGGCTGCTGACACCCCACCCGAGGCCAACACTTACTTACCGCGCAACACCCGATTCGAGTACAATGAGTGAGCAGGAAGGAACAGACCGGCAGAAATACGAGTTCAAGAAGGTCATCGAGGAGCTGCAGGACTACCGCGGCTCGGGCACCCAGCTCGTCTCTATCTACATCCCC
>ENA-ORCS01000540-ORCS01000540.1-marine-metagenome-genome-assembly--contig:-NODE-540-length-24584-cov-7.081691_pt1 | contig 24584 bp, 23 predicted proteins | sample MGYA00237781_ERZ508513 | MGnify/ENA primary metagenome ERZ508513 (study PRJEB26184, sample SAMN06268793) | marine metagenome | isolation source: Eden Landing Ponds, San Francisco, CA, USA | place...
GTCTCGGGCGGCGGTGACCGCTTCATTTACCTCGTGTCGGCGCTGGCAGCCCTGAACGGGTTGTTGTTCGGTTTCGACACGGGCATCATCTCGGGTGCGTTCCTGTTCATCAACGAGGAGTTCGTGATGTCCCCGTTGATCGAGGGCGTCATTATGAGCGGTGCGATGGCAGGTGCCGCACTTGGCGCGGCCGTCGGCGGTCAGCTGGCGGATCGACTGGGGCGGCGGCGGCTCATCCTGATTGGAGCCGGCGTGTTCTTCCTGGGATCGTTCACGATGGCCGTTGCGCCGAACGTCCCGGTGTTGATCGCCGGGCGGCTGATCGACGGGGTCGCGATCGGATTCGCTTCCATTGTCGGGCCGCTGTATATTTCCGAAATCGCCCCACCGCGGATCCGTGGCGCACTCACGTCGCTGAATCAGCTGATGGTGACAGTCGGTATCCTCTCATCGTACTTCATCAATTACGCTTTCGCTGGCGCGGGAGCGTGGCGCTTGATGCTCGGGACGGGGATGGTTCCGGCCGTGATTCTGGCAGTCGGTATGTTGAAGATGCCGGAGAGCCCGCGCTGGCTCTACGAGCACGGCCGTGAAGACGAATCGCGTGCGGTGCTCCGGCGGACGCGTGACGGTGGCATCGAAGAAGAGATCGCCGAGATCGAGGAGACGGTTGCAAAGCAGTCCGGAACAGGCTTGCGCGACCTCCTGCAGCCGTGGATGCGTCCGGCACTTCTGGTCGGGCTCGGACTGGCTGTCTTCCAGCAGATTACCGGGATCAATGCCGTCATCTATTACGCGCCGACGATTCTCGAGTCGACCGGCTTTGGGAACGTCACATCGATCCTCGCGACGGTCGGAATCGGTACGATCAACGTCGTGATGACCGTCGTCGCCATCGCACTGATCGACCGTATTGGTCGGCGGGTGCTGTTGCTGGTTGGCGTTGGCGGGATGGTACTGACGCTGGGCGTACTCGGCGTCGTCTTCTACGTCCCCGGGTTCGGCGGCATCCTTGGTATTGCTGCGACGGTCAGCCTGATGCTGTTCGTGGCCTTCTTCGCCATCGGTCTCGGTCCTGTATTCTGGCTGCTGATATCCGAGATCTATCCGCTGGAGTTCCGCGGGAGTGCTATGGGTCTCGTCACCGTTGCCAACTGGCTGGCGAACCTTCTTGTCTCGCTTATGTTCCCGATATTGACCTCCAAGATTGGGACTACGTCGACGTTCTGGCTGTTCGGTCTCAGCAGTCTCCTCGCACTGGTGTTCATCCATCGGCTTGTCCCCGAGACGAAGGGTCGGTCGCTGGAAGCTATCGAAGATGACCTTCGCAACAGCGTCTCATTAGTCGACTGACATCGTCTCACTCGCGGGGTCAGACTGCAACTTCTGATCCGTAAACTACCTTGCGTAGTTTCATAGGAGATTTGAGTGGCTTAGAATGGCTAAATTTCGCATCGTAGGGGATAAACAACCCCTGCGTAAAGGACAGTGTATGCCGATATCTCGATCTGACGGCACGATCGCGTATTTTAGTATGGAGTATGGCCTGGAAAACGGAATGAACACCTACAACGGCGGGCTCGGGATCCTCGCGGGTGACGTCGTTCGTGGGTTCGCCGATCTGGACGTCGACGCTGTCGGCCTCACGCTGCTCAACGATCTGGGTCTCGGCGAGCAGTCGATCGACGATGCGGGTGTCCAGCATATCGAACCGGCTCCCTGGCCGGTCGAGGAGTTCTGTGAGCCGCTTGAGGAGACCGTCGAGGTGACGATCGGATCCGACGATATCACGGTCGGCGCCTGGCAGTACGACGTCGAATCCGAACACGGAGGCACCGTTCCCGTCGTGATGCTCGATACGGATCGGGAGGACAACCCCGACTGGGCCCGCGAACTGACACGCCGCGTCTACGCCCCTGGCAAGGACGATCGGTTCAAACTCGCTGTCTATCTCGTGTTGGGCATCGGCGGCCTCCGAATGCTCGAGGCACTGGACTACGACATCGATACGTACCATATGAACGAGGGTCACGCCAGCTTCCTCACGCTGGAGTTGCTCGATCGCCACGACCTGGATGCCGACGCCGTACGCGAGCAGTGCGTGTTCACGACTCACACGCCGGTCGCGGCCGCCCACGACGAGTACCCATTCGATATGCTCGATGAACTGCTCGCAGATGACATCGTCCCGATGGATGTCGTCCGCGAGTACAGTCCGAGAGGGAAAGTCCACACGACGCGGCTCGCTCTTAACCTCTCCCGGTACGTCAACGGGGTCGCCAAGCGCCATCAGGAAGTCTCTCAGGAGATGTTCCCCGAACACGCAGAGAAGATCGACGCCATCACGAACGGTGCGCATATCCCGACGTGGGTCGGCGACGAGATGGCCGAGGTCTTCGACGAGAATATGCGCAACTGGCGGCGCTTCCCGAACAAACTCCAGCACGCCACGCTCATCGACGATCAGCCGCTCTGGGAGGCCCATCAGGCCCAAAAGCGGGAGCTCATCGACTATGTCGAGAACCGGCAGGGCGTCGAACTCGACGAGGACGTGCTGACGCTCGGGTTCGCCCGCCGTGCAGTTCCGTATAAGCGTGCACCGCTACTGTTCGAGAACGTCGACCGCCTCCGAGAAGTCATCGCCCGCTCGGGCGACATTCAGGTCGTCTACGCCGGCAAGGCATTCCCCGGCGACCCGCGCGGTCGAGAGATCATCCAGCAGCTGTACGAGTACGCCGACGAACTCGAGGGCGAGATTACGATCACGTATCTCGAAGACTACGATATGGAGATGGGCCAGAAACTCACGTCCGGTGTCGACGTCTGGCTCAACAACCCTCGACGACCTCGCGAGGCTTCCGGTACCTCGGGTATGAAAGCCGCGTTCAACGGTGTCCCGCAGTTCTCGACCATCGACGGCTGGTGGGTCGAAGGACACATCGAGGGCGAGACTGGCTGGTCGATCGGCCCCGAACCCCACAGCCCACGCGAAGAGCGGATGACTGACGCCAAGGAAACGCTGGTCGATTCGACGGCGCTGTATGACAAGCTCGAAAACGACGTGCTACCGACCTACTACGACGACCGAGACAAATGGATTGACGTGATGCGCAACGCCATCGCGTTCAACGGCTCGCGCTATCACGCACGCCGGATGATGGAAGAATACCTGGCCGACGCCTACGCGTCGGAGTAACGGACACGTTCAGACTCCCTTTCGATACCGCCGGTGGACGTCGAGTCCGTCCGACTGCAGTACGTCCCCAACGGTCGGTATGTCAGCGTCGAAACTCTCAAACACCGTCTCACAATCCAGTCCTGTCTCTCCACCGACTGTCGCTTCGACGGCTGTTCCTGAAACACTGTAGACAACCCCACCCAGCCCTGCATACACAATCCCAGTTGCACACATCGGACACGGCTCCGTACTAGTGTACAGTACCGTCTCGGCCCGTGCCTCGGGAGACAGCTGGCGGCCCGCTCGTCTGGCGAGTGTCAACTCCGGATGCAACCCGAGGTCGTCGTCGGTGTGTTCGCGGTTTGTCGCCTCGTCTATGACTGTCCCGTCCCGGACGAGCACGGAACCGTATGGCCCGTCACCCCGCTTGCCGGCCTCGCGAGCCAGTTCGAGTGCCCGCCGGACGTGCCGTTCGTGGTCAAGTGAATCGAGTTTCATATCGTCTCTCAGGGCCCGGATTGGGTGGCCACCAGGACTGGCGTCTCGGCGACCCGAAGCACTCTGTCGGCGACGCTTCCCAACAGATGTCGCTTGAGTCCCGTCCGGCCGTGTGACGCCATCACGATCACATCGGCATCGATCTCAGTGGCGCAACTCGCGATTTCCTCGTGGGCAGTCCCCCGTTGAACGATCGTTTCGACGGACAGGCCGGGCTGACTGTTACGGATCGCATTAGCGAACGTCTCGACGGTTTCCCTCCCCTCGGATTGCAGGCGTTCGATGAACTCCTCGGAGACGCCGCCGGCGCTGAAACTGCTGCCAGCCGCCTGTATGTCGACCGCTGTGAACACCGTGATCTTCGCGTCGAACGCCGCCGCGAGGTTCGTCGCCGGACCGATAGCCGCCGTGGCCGCGTCGCTGCCGTCAGTCGGGACGAGTAGCTTCGAGACTGAGGCCGTCGTTACGTCGGTCCCGAGCGGCACGACTAACACCGACTGATCGGCGTGGCGGACGACGTGCTCGGTGACGCCACCGAGCAACCGCTCGCGGAGATTGTGCGTCCCCTGTCGCCCCATAACGATCAACTCAGCGCCGAGGTCGTCCGCGATTGCGACGATTTCGCGTTCCGGAGACCCTTCCCGAAGGTGTGTCTCGACGGTACAATCGAACGCCTGGCTTTTCTCGGCTGCCGTTTCTACGATCGACTCGCCGCGCTCCTGGCGTTCGGAGTCGGTCATCCGACCGCCGATGGTCGGCAGTGTCGTGTCGACGATGTGGACGATATCGACCGTCGCGCCGGTGGCCGCCGCGAACGCGAAGCCGTATCTCGCCGCGGCACGCCCACATTCGCTCCCGTCGACAGGAACGAGAATTCGCTCGTACATACGTTTGACTACGGCGGCCAGGGTCATAGTATTAGCCGACGGGGGACTCGAAGACCTGTCTCATAGTGATTACTGCCGGTCTGTCCCACATCGACCGCACGCAGTGTGCGGTCATAGCAGTACATTGCTACAGTAATCACTCTCAGGCGGTATACGTCCGAATCCGTTCGATCTGATCGTGCTCGAAGGTCAGCACGTCGACGAAGGCTGCAATCTGTGTTCGGTCGCTGCTAAGCACTCGACCTTCGACTGCGAGACGCCCGCCGTTCTCATAGACGGTGTCGATCGGGTGACTCGTGTCCGTCTGTGGCCGCTCTTCGCGCATAAACGTCACAAACCGGTCACGACCGTCGAGAGTTATGTCGGGTCGGTGCTGGCGAAACTCCGGCGACAGGATCGAGCGTAGCGTCTCGTAGTCGTGGTCGTCTAACGCACGGTAGTACGTCCGCGCAATCTCTACTCGATCGTCCATAGTTACTCTGCGTGCCCACTCCACTAGTGTCCGTCGACAGATCCCGGACTACGCTTCGTCTTCGAGTTCGGCGGCGATTTCCGCGACTTCTTCGTCAGTGACGTCTGTCGATTCGGACTCGGATGACTGTTCGTCACTGTCTTCGCTGTCGGCTGTCGTCTCCGCGTCGACGTCGCCGACGGCGTCTTCGATCTGGCCCGCTGCCGCGCCGCCGGCCTCGCCCATTTCGACGTCTTTGCCGCCGTACTCACGGGCGCGCCGCTCGGCGTCCGTTTCCAGCCCCCGTGTCTCGCTGTCATCGTCGTCTTCGACCGTTACTTCCTCGACTTCGAGATCGACGCCCCCTGCCGGTTCCTCACTGTCCTGGCGCTGTTGGTCGCGGATTTCGTCGATAATCGAACCGTCGGACTCCGATTCAAGCACGATTTCACCGTCTTCATCGACGATGTCGTCGGGATCGATCGGCTCAGCGAGATCACGCGCCGCCTCAAGCGGCGCCTCGGCGTCCGAGCGGTAGGATTCGCCGTCAGCCCCGTTCCCGCTCGCGAACTCGTCTGCAGCGGTCGCCAGCCAGTCAGCCGCCTGCCACAACGAGTTGGCCTTGCTTCGGGCGCGGTCGAACGGCTCGTCGAGCACGGTCGTCTCGCTGAACCGATAGGCGGTGTCGAACTCCTCGGCAGCTTCCTCGAACTCTCCCCGTGCCTGTTCGAAGTCGCCTCTGGCGAGCATCCACTCGTGATCTCTGAACGCACCCATCGCACTGGTGAACGCGCGCCGCCCTTCGACGTAGTGTGCGTGTCCGACCCGATACCGGGACAGTGCCGTCGAGTCGCCCCCGATCGCCTCGATCGTCACCCGGATCGGCTCCACTTCCGGCAACTCGTGTGGGTCGGTGCTCTCCCAGCGATACTGCACCCGCCCGTTGAGATCGATCACGAAGACCGCACGCTTGAGCAGATATCCCGCATCGCTGTCGTCGACTACGTCATATCGTTCCGCGACCGTCCGCCGCATGTCGCTCAACAGCGGCATCTTCAGATCGTATTCCTCGGCGAATTTCCGGTGGCTGTAGACGCTGTCAGGCGATACAGCGAGGACGGTCACGTCCTTTTGCATCGTGAACACGTCGAGTTCGCCGACGTCCGATCCGTCTTGATCGCACGCGGGGTTGAAATCAGCCGGATAGAACATCAGCACGACAACTTCCTCGCCCAGTATCTCCGAGAGAGCACGCCGCTCGAAGTCGCTACCAACTACTGCCGGTAGCTCGAACGTCGGCGCTGTTTCCCCCAGAGTGACCATATCTACGGACAGCCAATCTATCAAGTTAAGACTGCCGGGCGTTCTCTCGGCGGTTAACTGCTGTCTTACTCCTTGCTTTCGTCTTCCAGCAGTGCCCGGCCCGCACGGAGGCCGCTGCGGAGCGCGGCTCGGGTCCGACCGACACCCTCGACCCAGTCGCCGGCCAGCGCCAGATCGTCCTCCAGGGTTGCCTCGCGAAGCGACTCGTCGGGGCCGTGGGTCGGGACGGCGTCGCCCCACCGCTGGTACTCCCACCAGGCCGGCTCGCCGAGGCGGTCGTCATCCAGCAGTTCGACGACGCGATTGGTCGCCGCTTCCGAGGCGGCTGCGGGCGACGTCTGTGGGTGCGTGACGGCCCAGCTGGGACCGAACTGGACGATGAGGACACCCCTGCCGTCGGGGACGTGGTCGGGCTTGTGACCCTCGTTCGAGACCCACGCGATGTCGTAGACGTCCTCCTCGCTGAGGAGGCCGAAGAAGTCCGTCTCGATCTCGAAGGGATAGCCCAGCGCGACGGTATCCATCGCCCGGTAGGGGATCTCTTCGACGGCCTGGACGAGTTCGTCTTTGATTGGGTTGTCCCACACCGCAGTCTCGAACAGCACCGATGCCGACGCGCCGGGCACAGCCAGCACGACCGCGTCGAACGCGCGCTCGCCCTCGTCTGTAGTGACCAGCCAGTCGTTTTCCCGTCGTTCGAGACGAGTGACGCCGACGCCGACGTGCAGGTCGGCGCCGCTGTTCTCGAACAGTGCCCGCACGATACCGTCGAGCCCGTCGGGGGTCGTCCAGCGCGTGTTCTGTGGCACTACCCCCGTCTGGATCTCGCCGCCGGCGGTGAACTGTTCGACTGACGATTCGATCTCGACGGCGACGTCACCGGCGCCGTCTTCGATCACGGACTCAAGATCGCTATCGCCCAACTCGAGATAGTTCGCCCCGAAGTCAAACACACAGCCCTCCCGACGACGACTCGCCATCCGGCCGCCGACAGTGTCCATCTCGTAGACGGTCACGTCCGCCTCGTCTAATGCGTAGGCCGCTCCGGCCCCGGCGATGCCTCCACCGACGATACAGATCTCTTTGTCTGTCATACTCTCGCTTTGGTGAGCGCAACCAAAAACCCTCACGTGCACAGCGGGCCCCGGACGGTCGACCCACTGTCTCGACGCTGACCGTATGCTCGTGGCGATGCGTTCGCGATGATACGCGTCCTGATCTCATTTCTTACCGTGGTCGCTGGTATCAGCAACGCCTATCAACGCCGGTCGAGTACACTCGGGCGTGGAATTACACGTCCGCTATGAGGGCGATGACGACCCCGAGAAGTGTAGCGCCCGCAAGCTCGCGCGCTTTGACCTTGCGGAGCTACACCGATCGACCCGATCGACGCCCGCAGGTGTCGTCCTCAATCCCTTTGCGGAGCGAGCGCTGTCGCCCGCCGACGCCGACCACGACCGGCTGATCGCACTCGACTGTTCCTGGGAAACCGCCCAGCAGGAGGCGTTCGACCTGGATGGTGTCCATCGCGCGCTCCCGTTTCTGGTTGCTGCTAATCCTGTCAACTACGGCACTCCCTTCCAGCTCAATACGGTCGAGGCGTTCGCCGGCGCACTTTCGATCCTCGACGAGCACGAGCACGCCGAGCGACTCCTCTCGAAGTTCTCCTGGGGACATACCTTCCTTGAACTCAACGAAGAACCGCTCGAACGCTATCGCGACTGCGAGGATTCGACTGAGGTGCTTGCGGTTCAGGACGATTATCTTGCCGACGAGTAGGAAGTACAACTAATTAGAGTTCTCCGATCACCCACTCATAACCAGCATCAGTTGCCGAAACCGAAACGAAAATTCGATCTACAAATAAAATTCTTTCGCCGATTTTCGGAAAGCGGGACTGGCACCCCAGTTTATCGTTTTCACGTCCTGAGGCGTAGGAAAACGGATGCCTGGATCTATACAATCACTCCTGGACGTGGGAATAGCCCTGTCGTTGTTCGACGGGTCGGCAATGCAACTGTCGCCCGAGATCGCCAGTCGGGCACAGTTCGGGTGGACAATCAGCGTACACATCCTCTTTGCGGCTCTGTCGATCGGCCTCGCACCGTTCATCATCTATTTCACCTGGAAAGAGATTCGCACCGACGACGAGCGGTTCACGCGGTTGCGCTCGTTCTGGGTGAAGGTGTTCGCGGCAGGGTTCGTTATGGGCACAGTCACGGGAATCCCGATGAGTTTCCAGTTCGGGACGAACTTCCCGCAGTTCTCGTCGGTGGCTGGCGAGATGATCGGCGGCCCGCTGGCCTTCGAGGCGAAGATGGCCTTCTTCCTCGAGGCCGTCTTCCTCGGGATTCTCCTGTTCGGCCGCGACCAGGTCAGCGATCGGACGTATTTCCTCTCGTCGTTCCTGACTGGTTTCGGTGCCTGGTTGTCCGGCTTTTGGATCCTGGTCGTCAACTCCTGGATGCAGACGCCCCGGGGCTTCGAGATGATCACTCGCAACGGAATGGAAGTCGCAAAACTGACCGATCCCGTCGCGGCGTTTTTCAACCCGCGGATGACCTGGATGTACGTTCATATGATCAACGCGTCGGTGATCTCGGTCGCGTTGCTCGTCGCCGGTGTCTCCGCGTACATCGTCTGGAAGAAACGTGACGCCGAGGCCTGGGGTACCGCGCTGAAGATTGCGGTGCTGATCTTGCTCGTCTCGGCACCGCTGCAGGCGATCCACGGTGACGCCTACGGCCGCCACGTCGAGGACACCCAACCTCAGAAATTCGCGGCTATGGAAGGCCACTACGAGACTGGAACAGCCGATCTCCATCTCTTCGCGGTTCCGACGGATCCTGATGCGTTTATGCGGCCAAGCGAGGAGAATCTCTTTATGATTAGCTTGCCGCGAGTCGGCTCGTTCCTCGCTAGCGGCGGTGATTTCGATGCGGTCGTGACCGGTCTAGACGAATACGAGCAGAACCCGCCAGTTCCACTCGTGTTCTGGTCCTTCCGGCTGATGGTCGGGCTCGGGTTCCTGTTCATCGGACTCGCCTTGTGGGGTGGCTATCTGATGTACCGCAACCGGCTAACCGACAATGATCGGTACTTGAAGGCGATGATAGCTGCGTCGCCGCTCGGATACGCCGCCTTGCTCACGGGCTGGTATGTCACCGAGATCGGGCGCCAGCCGTGGGTGATACAGGACGTCCTCAAGACCGACAACGCGGTGTCCCCGACGTTGACGGGAACGGAAGCCACCCTGACGCTCGTCGGCTTCCTCGTCATCTACACGGGATTGGTCCTCTCGGCGCTGTACATCCTCCGCTGGCTGATCGAGGATGAACTCCGGGAACTGGGTGCCACGGAATCGAAGGGCCACTGGTACGGTCCGCTCCCAGGGGTGAGCGACGATGACTGATTGGCTGCCCGTCGACTCGTATCTCGTCGAGTCGCTGCCTGAGGTCTGGTTTGGCGTCGTTATGTTCGCGCTGACGATGTACATCGTCCTCGACGGGTTCGACTTCGGGATCGGAATGCTGTATGCGACTCGTGACAACGATCACGACCGAGAGACGTTTCTCTCGGCGTTCGGACCCATCTGGGACGCCAACGAAGTGTGGTTGATCGCGTTCGGGACGATGACGCTGGCGGCGTTCCCGGACGTCTACTCCCGGCTGCTGGCCGATCACTACTTCCTCGCGATCGGCTTTGTCCTCGCGTTGCTGTTCCGCGGACTCGGCCCGGAACTGCGCGAACAACGCGACGACGAACAATGGAAGCGTTACTCCGATTATTCGTTCATCGGTGGGAGCTTGTTCTCACCGCTTTTGTTCGGTATGCTCGCCGGTCGCTGGGTGTTCGACGCGGCGACGCTGTCGCTGCCGACGCTGCTGACCGGCGTCGGACTGGTCGCCGTCTCGGTGGTCACCGGTGCGGCGTTTCTGGCCGCCAAGACCTCGCCGGCGCTGGCCGAGGAGATCAGTGCGTACGGTATCTTCGCGACGCTAGCGTATCTCGGCGGGGTCGTCGTGTTGCTGGCGACTGTCGTGATAACTGACGCCGGCGGCCACGCCGGGACGATTCTCTCGGTGCCCGCAGCGGTCATCGTCGGACTCTCGGTCCTTGCAGGACTGGGCGGGATCATCCTGGCCGGTCGCGAGGAGTACCGTGCCTGGCTGGCCAGTGCTCTGGCACTGCCCACGCTGTTGAGTCTCCTCGTTGCGTTGCTGTTGTACCCGACGATTTACCCGCCGACTGGGCTGACCGTTCAGGACGCCGTCGTCTCCCCGCTCGCGCTCAATCTCACGACTGTCCTCGGGCTCCCGGTCTTGTTGATCGTGCTGTGGTACTTCAAGTTCCTCTACGGCGTGTTCAGCGGTCCGATCGAGGGCGAGGGCTACGGGGTCTGAGCGGCTTGCCGTCCGCGTGTGGATCTGTCACTCTCCACGAAATCAGGGGTGAGCGACGTGGTCGATGACACCGTACCCCCTCTGACAGTCACTCTTCAGGTCCGATGCCGGCGTCGCGCATATACTCGTCTAACTGCTCTGCCATTGCCAGCGCGAACGCCTCGTCGTTGATATCGGTCTCCATTTCGACCAGTTCGACCGATTCAGACAGATTCTCCTTGAGCGCCTCGAACAGCGCCGCGTCGGCCTCGGGGCCGTGGAAGTCCTCACCCTCGATGTCGATCATCGAGACGCCCGAAAGCGGCAGGTACAGCGCTGTCGGCCCGGTCGCCGTCGAGAGTTTCTCGGCGATGATCTCCCCGAGCTCGGCGTTCTCCTCGGGTGTGGTCCGCATCAGCGTCACCTGCGGGTTGTGGATGTGGAAGTGTCTGTCCTCAAACTCCGCGGGTACGGAGTCGCGCGGCCCGAAATTGACCATGTCCAGTGCGCCTGCCGAGACGACCTGTGGCGTGCCCGTCTCAGCGGCGGCGTCGAGTCGCTCCGGCCCGGCGTTGAGCACGCCCCCGACGAGTTCGTCGGCCCACTCGGTCGTCGTCACGTCCAGCACACCGTCGATGACGCCCTGTCGCACCAGGTCTTCCATCGCGCGCCCGCCGGTCCCGGTCGCGTGGAAGACGATCGTCTCGTAGCCTCGCTCTTCGAGATACTCCCGGGCCGTCTGGACGCACGGCGTCGTGACGCCGAACATCGTGATCCCGATCGTCGGTCGGTCCTCGACGGAGACGTCGGGCTCGTTGGTGACCATCCCGACCATCGCCAGCGCCGCGTTGGCGATCACCTGCCGGGAGAGCTGGTTGAGGCCCTCGATGTCGGCCACCGAGTACAGCATCATCACGTCCTTCGCGCCGACGTAGGGCTCGGTGTCGCCGGACGCCATCGTCGAGACCATCACTTTCGGGACGCCGACCGGGAGCGCGCGCATCGCGGTCGTCGCGATCGAGGTGTTACCCGATCCGCCGAGTCCGAGGACCCCATCGAGTTTGCCGTCGTCGTGCATCCGCTGGGCGATCGCGGCTGCACCGTCGCCCATCGCTTCCATCGCCTCGCCGCGCTCGGCCTCCTCGCGGAGATGCTCCAGGGTGGTGCCGGCGGCCTCGGCGACCTCGATCGCGGTGGTTTCCGGGTCAATCTCGGGCTCGCCCATCACGCCGGTGTCGATGACGTGCACGTCGACGCCCTGCGAGCTGAGGACGTCCCGGGCGAAGCCGATCTCCTCGCCTTTCGTATCGAGTGTGCCGACGATGACGACGGTCATACTTGCTCCTCCACGTTCTCGGGGGTCGGCAGTTCACCCGGCGGAACGATCTCACACTCCGGGAGATCCCGGAGTACCTCCTCGGGCCCCGGCGGCGCGTAGACCGCAAGCAACAGCAGCGGCTCCCAGCCCGTGTTGACCGTACCGTGTTCGACGCCTTCGGGGACGAACACCATCTCGCCGGCCGAGATTTCGCGCGCCTGATCGGCGACTTCCTGCTCGCCCTCGCCCCGGATGACGAAGAGAATTTCGTCGCTGTCCGGGTGCGTGTGACGTTCGTGGCCTTTCCCAGGCTCGAGTTTGACGACGCCCGCGCTGAAGCGCTCGCCGCCCGTCACGTCGGGCGTACTCAGCCACTTCAGGACGCCCCAGTCGAACAACTGGCTTTCGACGTCGTCGGGTTCGACGAAGTACTCGTGGTCGGTCATCTCAGAAGTCCATCTGCTTGAACTCGCGGGCCTGGTTCTCGATGGCTTCCTCTGTCGGGAGGCGCTCGATGCTGGAGGCGCCGAAGAACCCGACGACACCCTCGGTGTTGTTCAGGACGTACCTGGCGTCGTCGGGCCAGGCGATGGGGCCGCCGTGACAGATCACCATCACATCCTCGTTCACCTCTTTGGCAGCGTCGTGGTGTGCTTGGACTCGCTCGGCGGCGGCTTCGAGGTCTAACGCGGTCTCGGCACCGATGTCCCCCGAGGTTGTCAAGCCCATGTGCGAGACGATTACGTCTGCCCCTGCTTCGGCCATCTCGCGGGCCTGCTCCTCGCTAAAGACGTACGGGCAGGTGAGCATATCCTGCTCGGCGGCTTCCTGGATCATATCGATCTCCTTGTCGTAGCCCATCCCCGTTTCTTCGAGGTTCTGTCTGAACCCGCTGTCCTCGTCGATGAGCCCCACCGTGGGGAAGTTCTGAACGCCCGAGAACCCGCGCCGCTTGAGGTCCTCGATGAAGACGTCCATCTGTCGGAACGGGTCGGTCCCGTTGACACCTGCGAGCACGGGTGTGTCCTCGACGACCGGGATGACTTCGTGGCCCATCTCGACGACAATCTCGTTGGCGTCACCGTATGGTAACAGTCCGGCAAGTGACCCCCGTCCGTTCATCCGGTAGCGCCCGGAATTATAGATAATCAGCAGGTCAACGCCGCCACGTTCGGCGAACTTCGCTGAGATACCCGTCCCCGCGCCTGCGCCGATGATCGGGTCGCCGTTCGATACCGTCTCCTGAAGTCGGTCTAGCGACTCCTGACGTGTGAACTTCATACGTCACGTACTACCATCACACGATAACGTAATGAAAGTTCCTTATATTCTCAGTGAGTTGCTTGCGAACTTCGGATGAGAGAACCGGGCCGCCCGTTAAGTGAAGGTTCCACTCCGTTCCGGTCAGTTGCCCTGGATCGCGTCGATAACCATCGCGGCGGCGATGACTGGTTCCTTGGGCACGTCACTTGCGTCGTCGATCGTGATGTCGTAAGTGTCTTTCAGCGAGAACTGCCCCGAGATGTTCCCGACGTGATCCCCATCAACGTCGGTGATTTCGTACTTGTGTGGGATCCAGCCGCCGAACGGGACGATGTTCCGCGCAAGCGTGGTCGCCGCGCCCCGAGAGTTAATCTCGGCGAGTTTCCGTTCGTCATCCGCGTCGCGAATCTTCCAGGTGTCCTGGAGCATCGAGTAGTCGTTGTCCAAAATGACGATGTCCTCGCCGGTCTGTGCGTCCGTAAGAATGTAGTCCCCGGCTACGTCGATGATGCTTCCCGCCTTGACGGTGAACACAGCGTTACCGTCGCTATCGACGAACGGGAACTCCTCTTTCATTTTGAGCAGCTTCTGCTTGCCGCGCAACACGACGTTCCCGTTTGCGTCCTCCGCGCGGTACTTGTTGCGGACGAGCGACTGTACGACTGTATACTGGCTGTCCGAAAGGTCGATCCCTGAAATCGTGTACTCCCCACGCTGGCTCATATCCGCATTATCACGAACGTGTCACTTGAAACTACTGCCTTCAGTTCGGTCCCGCTGCTTACACGGTGAACGTGACGTAGAACTTGTGGTCGTTCGGACAGGAAATGGGCCTGACCTTGCGACTCTTTGCGTCCGGTTCGGGCGGTTTGCTTGCCGAGACGCCCTGGACGGTCGAGTCCCGAGGGAGCCCCATAGCTGTGTCGGCGCCACACTCGGGACAGCGAAGTTCGCGGATGCCCATACCTCTGGCTTTGAGACTCGGAGGCAAAATGACTACGGGATCGGACGCGCCCAACGTATTGGGTCCGCCATTAATATCGTGACCGAAACTATTCACGTATGATGTCAGAGCACGCTTCGCAATCGACGGTACGGCTCATCCCAGAGGTGGCGGGCGGGACGACGCTGGGGGTGTCCCGCGCAGCACTGCTGGCGCTGGTCGCTGTCTTTGCCGGGGCGACGCTGGTCGGCGTCGAGGTGCCGTTGCAGACACAGGCGGTCGTCTACCTGTTCGGGATGGTCGCGATGAACCTCCCTCACGGCGGGTTCGAACACTTCAACAATCTCCGTCGACGGACGACCGAGTTCCAGCTTCGGTATGTCGGGCTGTATCTGGGTAGTATCGCCGCGTTCGTGACGCTACTCTTCGTTGCACCGGTCGCTGGGCTGGCACTGGCGATCAGCGTTGCCGTCGCGAAGGGGGGCCACGGTGGACTGCACGTTATGGACGCCACCTACGGCACCGACCACCTCCAAACCACGTTTCAGCGGGTACTGGCAGTGGTCGTCCGTGGCGGGGCCGTGATGGCCGTCCCGATTTTCTTCTTCCCCGAGACGTTCCACGCGTTCAGCGCCATTATGGTCGATATTTTCGAGCCCGGCGCACTCGCAGCAGTGAGCCCGTACTTCGATCTCACACGGTGGCTGATCGGTGCCGGCTACGGGGCGCTGCTCGTTGCCCATCTCGGGTTGGGATACGTCCGCTCGACCGGCTCCGGCGCGTATCTCGCTGATGCTGTTGAGACGCTCCTGTTAGTCGTGTACTTCGCGGTCGTCCCTGTTGTGATCGCCGTCGGGCTGTACTTCCCGCTGTGGTACTCCGCCCGGCAGGTCGCTCGCACGACGGCCGTCGATGACGATACCGCCGGGGAGACTACCGGCGAGGGGCTACTTGCGGTGCTTGACAGCAACGACACGCGGCTGGTCGCGCTCGGTGCCTGGGGTGTGTTGATCGTCGGTTCGATTGCCACGTTCGGCCTGGCGGCACTGTTGTGGACGCTTTCGCCCCAGCCGCTCGGTGGCGAGAGCCTCGCGATCGGTCTCGTCGCGTTCTGGAGTATTTTCATCAGTATTATCGCACTCCCGCACGTCGTTATCGGATCGTGGTACGATCGTGACCGCGGGATCTGGTACGTACCCTGACTATGTTCGACGATACTCCACTTGACGGCGACGACGTGACAGTTATCGGCGGCGGTTTCGGCGGGCTCGCGTCGGCCGCGTATTTGGCCGATGCCGGTGCCGATGTGACCGTCCTCGAACAGAACGAACGGCTCGGCGGTGCGGCGAGCCTCATCGAAGAAGACGGGTTTCGGTTCGACACTGGGCCGTCCTGGTATCTGATGCCCGATGTCTTCGAGCGGTTTTTCGGCCATTTCGACCGCACGCCCGAGCAGTACTACGACTTAGAGCGGCTCGACCCCCACTACCGGGTATTCTACGCCGACAGCGAGCCCCAACCCGATAAGGGCTCGCCCTACAGCGAGACGGTCGACGCCGACTGCGACTGGGTCACCACGACACCCGACCTCGACCAGTGTCGGGATATCTTCGCGGCCTACGAAGACGGTGGCGGCGAAACCTTCGATGAGTATCTCGACACCGCTGAGTACTCCTATAGTGTCGGAATGGACAACTTTGTCTACGAAGACCGCTCGCGGTTTCGGGATATGATCGACCCTGATGTCGCCAGTGCCGGGCGCGGCCTCTCGCTGTTGGGGTCGATGCAGGAGCACGTCGAGTCGTACTTCGAGGAGCCGAAACTCCAGCAGTTGCTCCAGTACACGCTGGTCTTTCTCGGCGGCTCGCCGCACAATACGCCCGGGCTGTACAACCTTATGGCCCACGTCGATTACAACCTGGGCGTGTACTATCCCAAGGGCGGGATGTACAGCGTCGTCGAGGCAATGACCGCACTCGGCGAGGAGTTAGGTGTCGAATATCACACTGGCCAGACGGTGACCGACATTCAAGACACGACCACCGGCGTCGCCCTCCAGACGACCGCGGGCCGCCATCGGACCGACGTGGTCGTCTCCAATGCCAACCCGGCGTACGTCGAGCGAGAACTCCTCTCGCCGGCCAAGCGTGATCACGAGCCCGACTACTGGGAGGACAAGACCTACGCGCCCTCGGCGATCATGTACTATCTCGGCGTCGAAGGGGACGTCGGCCCGCTCGCGCATCACTCGCTTGTGTTCCCCGACGATTGGGACCCCCACTTCGAGTCGATCTTCCAGGAACCGGCCTGGCCTGAGGGCCCTGCCTATTATCTCTCGGTGCCCTCCAAGACTGACGACACCGTCGCGCCCGAGGACCACCACGCAGTCGTCATTCTCGTCCCGATTGCGCCGGGACTGGACGACGATGCGGAGACGCGCGAGCGCTATCGCGAGACGATTCTCGAAGAACTCGCCGAGAACGTCGGTGTCGACCTGCGCGATCGGATCGTCTTCGAGCGCTCCGCGTGTGTCTCAGAGTACAAATCCCAGTACAACTACCCCGAGGGGACGGCGCTGGGTCTGGCTCACACGCTACGCCAGACCGGTCCGCTCCGACCGGCACATCGAGCCGCTAACTTCGAGGACCTCTATTATGTGGGCAGCTACACCAACCCGGGGATCGGCGTCCCGATGACGCTAATCAGCGGCCAACACGTTGCCGAAGCGGTGGTTTCGGACCGCACGCGGAGTGGCCTGGCCGCGCGCTTGCCCCGAGTTGTCAAGGGTCGCTTTTAATGACCCCCCACTACTACGCGAGGGTATGAACGCGGTGGCGGAGACGCGACGACTCCTGCGTGTCAGCGACGATCCACAGTCCAGCCCGGTCGACGCCGAACGGCTCGAAGGGGCGATTCAGGGGTCCGTCGTCGTCGAGACCGACTTTGCGGCGGCGCTGGAGCGCGTCCTCGACAACGAGGTCGACGGCGCGGTCGTCGACTATCATCCCAGCGGCTTCGATGGACTCGCATTCCTGCGGGCAGTCCGACAGGACCGTCCGTCGTTCCCGGTCGTTCTCCTCCCGGCCGTCGAGGACAGCAACGTGGCTCGTCAGGCTGTCGAGGAGAACGTGACTGCGTACGTCCCGACGGGCGAGCCAGACACACTCGACATCGTTGCCGAGCAGGTCGAACAGCACGTGATGGTCCGTTCGGAGGCCCAATCCCGGCTCCGTATGCCGATCAGTGACCTGAGCGCGGAGGAAGAACAGCGCCTCAAAGAGCGCGCGATGGACGAGGCCCCGGTCGGAATGGCGATCGCCGATGCGACGCTGCCGGACGAACCCCTCATCTACGTCAACGACGCTTTCGAGCGCATTACCGGCTTCACCAAATCCGAGACGATCGGCGTCAACTGTCGATTCTTGCAGGGTCCGGACACCGAGGTCGAGAAGAGCAACGAGATCAGAGACGCCCTCAATGCTGAGGAGCCGGTCTCGGTCGAACTGCGCAACTACCGCAAGGACGGCACACTGTTCTGGAATCAGCTCAAGATCACGCCGATCCGAAATTCGGCCGGCGAGGTGACCAATTACGTCGCCTTCCAGCAGGACATCACCGAGCGCAAGGAAGCCGAGTTCCAGATCGAGCGCGAGCGCGAGCGTCTCCAGCGGCTCCTCAATCGGATCAACGGTCTGATCGGCGACGTGACCGAAATCGTCGTCGCGGCCGACTCGACGGACAACGTCTACGAGCAGGCCGTCGATCGGCTCAGTAGCGATGACTCGATTAGTCGGGCCTGGATCGGCGAATACGACCCCGGATCGCGTCTCCTACGCATTCAGGCTGGCAGCGACAACGCGGAGATCGACCTTGCGAGTCCCGACGCTGAATCGCTCGCGACTGCAATCGACGAACAGTCACTCACCCATCTTGATGACTCGGCGGCCCCCCCTGCTGGTTGTCACGACGACGAGAACGGCGTCGTCATCCCGCTGACCTACCGGCGGACGACCTACGGCGTCTTGGCAGTCTACAGCCACACCCAGTCGTTCGAAGCGGAGGAGACGACTGTTTTACGGGCGCTCGGGCGCTCGATTGGCGCAGCGATCAACGACCTGCTGAGCAAACAGACAGTCACGACCGACGCAGTGATCGAGATCGGTGTCGAGATCCACGACAATACACCGCTGACGACACTCGCGAGTAAAGCCGGCGACACAGCCGTCCACGAGAACACGCTCGTCCGTCACGACGGTGACCTGCTGTTGCTTTTCGAGGTCGATGCTGACGCCGATGCCTTCCTCAGTGCTGCCGAGGAGATGTCCGCAGTCAGCGAGGCGACCGTCCTCGCGAGCGACGACGTCCCGATGGTCGAAGTCTCAGTCAACCGACCGCAGTTCGTCAGTACCCTCTCGGAGTACGGTGCACAACTCGCAACCGTCGAGTTCGATCCCAACGCTCTGGAGTTGCGATTCAGTGTTGCGACCGAACAGAACGGCCGGGCGATCGTCGACGAACTCGAGGACAGCTACGGGGCCGTCGAACTGGTCGCATATCACGAGTCCGATCAGACGACACAGACTCGCCGAGGTTTCCGGGCGGCCGTCGAGGAAGAACTGACTGACAGACAGCTTACGGCCCTGCAAAAGGCCTACGTCAGCGGCTTCTTCGAGTGGCCGCGGCGCAGTGACGGCGACCAACTCGCCGCCTCGATGGACGTCGTTCCATCGACGTTCTATCAGCACCTCCGGGCTGCCGAAAAGAAACTGCTGACTGCCTTTTTCGACGAGTCATAGTCGCTGTTGGCCGCTCGGGGCGTCACTCCTCGGCGTTCAGAAACGCTCGAAGCGTGGCGATCGCTGTCTGCAACTCGCCATCGACGTACGCTTGCACTGCGAGCTCGGGCAGCCGGTCTAGCACTGTTTCGGGAAACTCTAGCTCCGCGGTGTAGGACACCGTCGTGCCACCGGGTGCCTCCTCGAACCGGTACCGCCAGGCCCCCTCGATCGCGCCGGTAAGCGATCGGCCAAGCAGTGCCGGTTTCTCGTATTGGTTTTCTTCGAACGCGCCCGTCAGCGAGATGCCCGCCAGTTCGTACTGGTATCGGCCGCGTCTGGTCCCGTCCGAACGCTCACTCACCTCGCGTATCTCGGTCAGTCCCGGGATCAGCTTCACGAGATTGTACGGGTCCGCGACGAACTCGAACGCGGTCGGCGCCGGGACGGAGACGGTGAGGTCTGCTTCCGAGTGGATCATACGGGCGGCTTACGTGATAGGTCGGCCGCATACCCGTTGAAAACGGTACCAAATCACTTCGGGTGGTCGCTCTCGAACGCTCGCTGTTTCGAGGTCCCCTCCAGGCGCTCGCGTTCCTCGACGATCGGACAGTCCACTACCCGGACCGTCTCGATGTCGATAAACTCCATAATATCCGTTCCCGTATGTGTGCAGGCGATCTCCGGAGGTTCGGTGAAATATTCACACTGCTCGCAGAAACTGTGTTTGTTCACCGTCGAGATTCGACGGCCGCTCTCTTCTTCGACTTCGATCTCGGGCTCGGCCGAGAGTGACTCCCAGACGGACTCGTCGGTGCCGCTCGCGTCCCACTCGCCGCCTTCGAAGGGGTCGTCTTCGAACTCCTCTGTGAGGTCCGCGAACGGATCCGCGTTGGCTGGCCGGCCCCGCTCGCCTCTGGTCTCCACCGAGTGCTGGTCGGTCACGTTGACGCCTTCGAATGGCTGTTCAGCACCGGCAGGTTCCGTGTCGACTCCTGAACCAGTGTCCTCACTGTCAGTCCCCTCGGAACCGTTCGACTCGTCGTCGGCCGGCTCGAACTCGTCGAACGGGTCACCGTCCGGCGTCTCTTCGGGGGCAATATCCTCGAAGGGGTCGATGTCGTCGGTCGGATCGTCGCTCATCGTGTCTCACTTTTGGTGTCGATCCCGTCGACTTCGTCGCCCGTTTCGTCGGCGCCCGAACCGATCTGTGAGGCGACGGTTAGTTTCGCGCTGCCGAGCCCGAGAATCCGACTCGACGGCTCGAACCCGTCGATCGCTGCCGAACAGTGTGGACAGGACGGCTCGGTTAGCAATCCGATCTCGACGCCCTCGCCGCAGTTCTCACAGCGGGCGCGGCGCACGTCCTGTTCGGCCGCTGCGCGCTTAATCGCCTCGACGGTCGTCCCGCCGTCGCTGTCCCGGAGGTCACGGACCACCCAGGCGACCGTTCGAAGCTTTTCCTGGGCGTCGGATACGTCCGCGGCCAACTGGTCGATCTCGCTTTCACTCGGCGCGTCGTCGATTTCAGCACGAAGTTCCGCGAGCTGTGACTCGACGCCGTTGAGTTCCGTCTCGATTTCGTCGATCCGGTCCAGCGTGGCTTCGATCTCCTCGAGCCGATCAAGTTCGCTGTCGACCCGTTCGAGCCTGGATTCGACCGCATTGAGGCGATCGGGAAGCGTCTCCAGTTGTTCGTGGGTGTGGTCCGGGGACGCTTTCGCGTCGGCCTCGCGTTTGACTTGGACGACGCGCTGGCGAACGTCGTCGAGCTTTTCCTGGAAGTCGGCCTCGACTGCCTCGATACGTTCGTGTGCCGCTGTTCTCTCCTCGTCCAGTTCCGCTTCGACAGCCTCGGCGATGTCGGGCAGCCGATCGGCGATGACCGATCTGACAGCCGGTTCGATCGCGTCGGGATCGGCAAACGGGTCGTCGTCCCCGTCGGCGAGTTCGCGGTAGGACGCAAGTAGCTGGACGAACACAGTTTCCCGGTCGAGATTGTGCTGTGCCGCGTGCTGGTCGAGCCACGACGCCAGTTCCGGCGGCAGCGACACTGTCAGGTTTTCCTGTGACTCGCCCGCCATCACCTTGATATCGGCCAGCGCGTAGTTAAGGGTTCCCCACACATTCTCAACAACGAATCTAGCGGATCTTTCGGACGTCGCTGATGTCAAAGCCGGCGTCGGTAAATTCCGTCTCGAAGCGGACGATATCCTCCGATTCCAGCTGGCTCAACAGGCCACGGAACTGCTTGACGACCATCGTCCGGGCGAGCGTCGAACCGCCGCTGGCCCACTCGAATTTGAGCGTCCCGTCGGCGGCGTCGACGAGTTGCCCGTTTCGTGTCTCCGAGATCGTCTCGAAGTTGAGATACGTCAGGATGAGCCCGTTCCACTCGTGAGCGACCCTCTGGAGCCCTTTCAGGAAGAACGTCACGTCGGCCCATTCGATGTCGGCTCGATCGCCGACGGCGCTGATCAAGTCCGACAGCGAGTCGATCACCACCAGGTTGTTCGGGGCCTTCTCGCTGAGTAAGTTGCCGAGTACTGTCAGCAGTTCCTCGCGGTCGTCCCGCGTTCGGATGTCCTTGATCGACGGTGCGCGCTCGGCGTACCACTGGCGAGGAACGGGGCTGACGTGGAAATACGTCGTCGAGAGGTCGTGGTATTCGACAGCCTCCATTCCCGTCTCGAAGAGCTCCTCCTCGAAGGCACGACTGGCCTCCGACCGAAACTGCTCTTCGCTCGCAGTCAGTGAGACGTAATGCACCTCTTCAGGCAACTCTGCGCCCGACGGGAGGTCACCGTAATAGAGGTCGAACAGCTCCGGATCGGCCTTTGCGAGTCCGGTGATCAGCGGGCTGGTGTACATAAATTCGCGAGCGCCAGCGCCGGCCTCTCCCGACAGCAGGACGACGCTCCCCGGCGGGGCACCGCCGTTGATCGTCGTATCGAGCTGGCGGATCCCGAACGGAATACGGACCATACCCCACGTTTCGGGGCTGTCCGCTTGTGCGTTACGGCGGTTGACTCACCTCTCCAATCGTCCGTCACGTACGGCCGTACGCAGTGTCCGTGTCGCCGCTTCGGGATCGTCTGCGCCCGTGATGGCAGTGATGACGGCCACGCCGTCCGCGCCGGCCGCCGCTACGTCTCCGGCGTTGCTCGCGTCGACACCGCCGATCCCCACTACCGGGATGTCCACGGCCGCGACGATCGACTCGAGCCGGTCGAGCCCGATGGCGTACTCCTCGTCGTCGATGTCGTCTTTCGAGCCGGTCCCGTAGATCGCGCCGACGCCCAAATAGTCCGCGCCTGCCCGCTGTGCGGCGCGGGCGTCATCACGGAATGACACCGAGCGGCCGATTATAGCGTCCTCGCCGAGCAACTCCCGGGCGACTTCGACCGGGAGGTCCGAATCACCCAGATGGACACCGTCAGCGTCGATCGCTTGCGCGATGTCGACGCGATCGTTGACGATCAGCGGCACGTCTGCTTCGCGAGTCATCTTCCGGAGGGAAACCCCGAGCTCGTACCGTTCGCGGGCGGGCAGGTCCTTCTCTCGGAGCTGGACGACGTCGACGCCACCGTCGATGGCCGCCTGCACGACCTGGCGTGTGTCTCGATCTTTCGAGAGGCTGCGCTGCGTGACGAGATAGACGTCCCAGTCAGTCATCGGTGGTACTACCGGGTTCGAAACTGTGGGTCTTGCGGTCGGGGCCCGCATTTCGCTGCCTTGGTCCCAGTCTGATCACCGGCCGGTGGCCAGTCGTCTCGCTACAGTCACACAGTGGCTACTCATTCGATTCGAATCGGCAGTGCTTTCACTGATTCAGATTCGGCCGCTACCGATACCCGGACTACTTGGCTGGCTGTTGGTGTCTCCGCCCAGTTTCGAGAAGTCCATATCCTCGAAGTGCGCCGGTGCGGTCTGTTCGGTCGCGTAGACGTACAGCGCGGTCTTGGCGATGCCGGTCAGTGACTTGCCGACCAATTGCCCGAGGACGACGCCCGTGACACCAACGGCAATTGCGGCGGCGACGCCGATCCCGGCAGGCACGATGAGATAGACGCTGACACCTAGCAGCGCTCCGAGCAACATCAACAGGAAGGTGACGAGGTTGATCGCCCCCATCACGCCGATGGACTCCCCCCAGGTGTTCTTGAACGTGCTGGCACTCTGTTTGAACATCCCGGAGACGGACGTGTCTTCGAAGACGATCACCGGGACGACGAAATACGTCATCACCGACCAGGCGACGGCGAACACGCTGGCGAGAATCTCCGCCAGGAGGTTGTCCTGTGATTCGATCGCCTGGATGAGTACGCCGACGACCGCTGCGATCACCGACCAGACCAGCAGCGGCAGTTTGTGATCCCAGGCGGCACGTAGACTGTCGCCAACCGTTGGCGTCTCGCCACGGAAGGCCGTTCGTGTTGCTGTGACCAGCGCGGCGGCGAAAAACGACGCGACGAACGTCTCGACCAGATACACCGCGAACAGCACGACATACAGCAGCGGCCCGCCACTGTCGAGAACGCCACCGGCGTACAGCGCGCCGAACAACGTTCCGACGAACGCGAGGCCTGCGATGCCACCCAACAGCGGCAAGATCAGGAGGTTCGGGTGCGCGCGCAGCACGCGACCGCTTCGCCGAGCCATCCCGAATCCGATCTTGAACCGTCTGAACACCCCGAACATAGTCGTTCAAGAGTTCAGCACACGCGAACTTGAAACCACCCGACTCCGGTCACTCGAAGTGGATCAGCGGTTTGATGATCTCGTCGTCTTTGGTTTCCATCATATCGAAAGCCGTCTCGATGTCCTCGAAGTCGAACTCGTGGGTCGTCATCTTCGTCGGATCGACTTTGCCCTGTTCGAGGAGGTCCAGCAGCCGCCTGATGCGCAGGCGTCCGCCCGGACAGAGATCGGTGACGATGTCGATCTCGGCCATCCCGACGCCCCACTCCTCACGGGGGACGTGGCGGAATTCACCCTCGCCGTGATAGCCGACGTTCGAGAACGTGCCGCCGGGTTTTGTCGCCCGGATACAGTCCTTGAACGTCTCGTCGGCTCCGAGCGCCTCGATCGAGGCGTCGACGCCCTCGCCGTCGTTCAACTCCATAATCTGCTCGACCGGATCGCCTTCCTGGAAGTCCACGATGTCGGTCGCGCCGTACTCGCGGGCCATTTCCTTCCGGTTTTCGACGGTCTCGACGGCGATGATGCGACTAGCGCCCTGCAACTCGGCCCCTTTTGTCGCCATCAGGCCGACCGGTCCCTGCGCGAAGACCGCAACGGTTCCGCCCATCGGGATGTCGGCGTTCTCCGCGCCGGCAAAGCCCGTCGAGAGCATATCGGCCGTGTAGACGGCCTCGTGGTCGGTGACGCCGTCAGGGATATGCGCAAGGTTACCGTCGGCGTCGTTGATATGCGCGTATTCGGCGAACGTGCCGTCCTTGACGTTGGCGAACTTCCAGCCGCCCAGCGCCCCGTTCGACTGGGAGGGATGGCCGTCCTGGGCCGCCTCGGAGTTCCAGTCCGGTGTGATCGCGCCGACTGCGAC
>ENA-ORCS01000541-ORCS01000541.1-marine-metagenome-genome-assembly--contig:-NODE-541-length-24521-cov-4.673867_pt1 | contig 24521 bp, 28 predicted proteins | sample MGYA00237781_ERZ508513 | MGnify/ENA primary metagenome ERZ508513 (study PRJEB26184, sample SAMN06268793) | marine metagenome | isolation source: Eden Landing Ponds, San Francisco, CA, USA | place...
TACCTAGCCGGGCCGGAGCGACTCGCGGCGAGCGTTCGCCGAGGGTGTCCGGACCGCTCGACTGCGCGACGAGCCGCGCACGTCGTCGGAATCTGTGACGCCATCGAGCGGGCGTCCGACCTCGGCGAGTCGGTCGCCGTCGACGGAAGCGTCGTCGACGACGCCGCCCGTCGGCCGGTGGTGTGGAGCGTCGGGGGCGACGAGGCCGGCGGCGCGACCCCACCGACCCCCCCAACCGCCGCGCTCCGCCTGCCGCCCGTCGGGTTCGGCTGTTCGCGCTACCGTGACGGCACCTACGTCGACCGGCGGGACTCCATCGAGCGGGCGTTGGACGCGGGCTATCGGCTCCTCGACGCCGGGGAACTCTACGGCAACGAGGCGCGGATCGGCGAACTCATCGCCGCCCCGGGGAGTCCGGACCGCGAGGCCCTCTTCGTCGTGAGCAAGGTGTGGAACACCAACCACGGCCACGTTGCGGAGGCCTGCGAGACGACACTCGCCGATCTCGGTCTCGATACCCTCGATTGCTACATGATCCACTGGCCGGAGTCGTGGGCCTACACCGGCCCCCTCCGCCGTCTCGCCGAACTGCCGGTCGAGAAACAGGAGGCGCTCACCTTCCCCGAGACGGCGGACGGCGAGCGTGACCGGGCGGACGTGCGCCTCGAATCGACTTGGCGGCGGATGGAGGCGGTGTACGACCGAGGACTGGCGGCGACACTCGGAATCTGTAACGTCGACCTGTCGACGCTCGCGGACCTCGTCGAGTTCGCCCGCGTCCCCCCGGCGGTCGTTCAGGTGCCCCGTCATCCGTATCGGCCGCGCGACGACCTAGTGGCGTGGTGTCACGAGCGTGGCATCCGGGTGATCGCCCACTCGCCGCTCTCGGTGCCGGGCCTCCTCGACGACCCAGTGGTGACGGACGTGGCCGCCGAGATGGGCGTGTCGCCGGCGACGGCCGTTCTGGCGTGGCACGTTGGGGACGGCGTGGTTCCCATCCCGGCCAGCACCGACCCCGACCACGTGGTCGAGAACCTCGCCGCGGCGGGGTACCGTCTGCCGCCGGAGGGCCGCGAGCGGTTCGCGGCGCTCGAAGACCCCACGTTCGAGCGATGAGCGACGGCGAAAGCGGGACCGGCGGGTGCAGAGCCGGAGGGGGCGAAGGCGGCGGGGCCGTCCGCCGACGGCGGCGTGGAATCGCGGCAGTGGCGGGAACCGCCGTCGCCGCCGCGGGCGTCGCGGCCGGTGGCCGGGCGGTCGTCGCCGCGGCGACGACTCCCGGGGTCGCGAACCGCTGGACGCTCGTGACGGGGGTGGTGCTGTGTTACGTGGTCGGCTTTCTCGCCTACCACGTCGACGCCGACCGACTCGCCGCGGCCGCCGCGCCGCCGAACCTCGTGACGACGATTCGGGGGGTGCTGTACGCCGCGACGGCGGGGTTTCTGGCCGTCCCGCCGTCGTCGGTGGCGGGCGTCCTCGGGGCCGCAGGGGTCGGCGCGCCGCCCGCCGCGGTTCGCTGGGCGCCCGCCCTCTGTTACGGCGCCGGGGTCGCCCTCGATTTCGCCGACGGCCGCCTCGCGCGGCGGACCGACCGAACGACGCCGCTCGGGACGAAACTCGATCACGCCTTCGATACGCTCGGGTTCCTAGTCGCGCCGCTGGTGGGCGTCGCTTGGGGGCGACTCCCCGTCGCCTACCTCGCACTGTCGGCCGCTCGCTACGTGTACCGCGCGGCGACGACGTGGCGTCGATGGCGGGGGCGTCCCGTCGGTGACCTGCCCGAGAGCCGGGTTCGGCGGCCGCTGGCGGCGCTTCAGATGGCGTTCATCGCGGTTGCGCTGACGCCACTCTTGCCGGCGGTGACGGTCCACACGGCGGCGCTGGTCGCCGTCGTGCCGTCGCTCGCGACGTTCGGCCGGGACTATCTGGTCGTCACGGGGCGACTCGGGGCCTAGAGCCGCCGTCGGGACGGGCGGCAGTATGAAGTGAGCAGCGTGGTTAAGGAAGGCGTGACAGGGAGTGTCGAGGACGCGGACGAGTCGGAGACGACCGTCCCCACGACCGGCCGGGCGCTGTACTTCACCGGGCCCCGAACGGTCAGCGTCGAGCACGAACCGGTGACCGAACCGGAGCCCGACGAGGTACTCGTCGAAGCACGCGTCGCGGCGGTGAGTTCGGGCACCGAACTCCTGATCTACCGGGGGGAGATGCCGCGTGACTTGGCCGCCGACGCGACCATCGACGCACTGGGAGACGATCTTACCTACCCGCTGAAGTACGGCTACGCCACCGTCGGCGACGTGGTGGCGACGGGGGCGAACGTCGACGAGGCGTGGCGCGGCCGCCGTGTCTTCGCCTTCAACCCCCACGAGAGTCACTTCGCGGCGTCGCCGGCGGATCTGGTACCCGTCCCCGAGGACGTCTCGACGGAGACGGCGGCGCTCCTGCCGACCGCCGAGACGGCGACGACGCTGTGCATGGACAGCCATCCTCGGGTGGGCGAACGGGTCGTCGTCTTCGGTGCCGGGATGGTTGGTCTCGTGACGACACACGTCCTCTCGGCGTTCCCGCTGGAGCGACTGACGGTGGTCGAACCCGTCCCGGAGCGCCGCGAGATGGCCGCGAACTTGGGCGCCGACGAGACGCTCCGGCCCGGGGCGGCGTCGCAGGTCGGCGACCGGGGCGACCCCGCGGGCGCCGACTTGGCGTACGAACTCTCGGGGTCGCCCGAGACGCTCGACGACGCCGTCGACGTCGTGGGTTACGACGGCCGGATCGTCGTCGGTTCGTGGTACGGGCGCAAGCGCGCCGAGACGGATCTCGGGGGGTTTTTCCACCGCAACCGGATCGACGTGTCGTCGAGCCAAGTGAGCACGCTCGCGCCCGAACTCCGCGGCCGGTGGACGAAGGAGCGCCGGATGGAGACGGCGTGGGACCGACTCCGCGAACTGCCGACCGAGCGTCTCGTCACCCACCGGATCGGCGTCGAGAACGCCACGGAGGCGTACCAGTTGCTCGACGACGGCCCCGAGAACGCGCTGCAGGTGTTGCTCACCTTCGAGTAGGCCCAGCGCATAAGACGCTCGCGACCCACCGACGGGTATGTATCGGCTCTCCGTGTCGCGGGACTTCGTGGCCCAACACTTCCTCACGGTCCCCGACCCCGGCCCCGAGGGCGAGGTCCACAGCCACCACTTCGAGGTGGCGGTGCAGTTTGCCGGCCCCGACCTGAACGAGTACGGCTACCTCGTCGACATCGACGCCGTCGACGCGGCGCTCGACGAACTCGAATCGCGGTACCGCGATGCGCTCCTGAACGACCTGCCGGAGTTCGGCGACGCGAACCCGAGCGTCGAGCGCTTCGCACGGGTCTTCGGCGACCGGTTCGTCGAGGCCGTCCCGACGGGGACGCCGACCGGCCTGACCGTCCGGATGTGGGAAGACGAGGACGCGTGGGCCAGCCACGAGCGAGCGCTCTGATGGACCACGCCGACGAGCGGTATCTGGAGGCGAAACGGACGGTCGACGACCGGGCGCTCGACCGGCGGGTCCGGGACCGCCTCCTCGCGGAACTCCCGGCAGCCCCCCGGGTGCTGGAGGCGGGAGCCGGCACGGGCGTTACCGTCCCTCGACTCCTCGACTGGGGGGTGACCGCGGGGTCGTACCGCGGCGTCGACAGCGATCCGGGGATCGTCGAACGGGCACGAGCCCTCCGGACGGCCGAACTCGACGCCGAGCACACCGACACGGGGTTCCGCGTCGGCGACCTGACGGGACGGTTCGAGGCGGGCGACGCGCTGACGGCGTTCGACGACGAACGGGCGAATCTCGTGGTCGCCGGAGCGTTCGTGGATCTGGTGCCGGTCGAGGCGGCGCTGGACGCCTTCGCGGCCGCGCTCGGCCCCGACGGGTTGGTGTACGCCCCGATCACCTTCGACGGCGTGACGATGTTTCAGCCCGACCACCCGGCCGACGATGCCGTGATCGACGCGTACCACCGGGCTATCGACGACGAACCGGGGCGGGACACACGGGCCGGCCGGCACCTGCTCGACCGCTGTCGGGCACGCGACGGGGACCTGCTGGCGGCGGGGGCGTCGGACTGGGTGGTCCACCCGCGAGACGGCGGCTACCCGGCCGACGAGCGGTACTTTCTCGAACGCATCCTGTCGTTCGTCGCGGACGCCGCCGAGGACGAGGTGCCGGCGGCGGAGTCGTGGCTGACGAGTCGGCGTCGGCAGTTAGAAGCGGGAAGCTTGACGTACGTTGCCCACGGGTACGACGTCCTCTATCGACCCGAACAGTAGTTCAGCGGCGCCGAGCGAGCGAGGCGTACGCCGAGTGGCCGGCGAGCGAGGTGCGAAGGGAGGCGGCGACCAGAAGTGGGAGCATCACCACGGCCGTCTGGGCCGCGGCGGTCGAGTCGAAAACGTAGCCGGCGGCGGCGACGGCGAGAACCGTCGCGAGCATTACGCCCCCAAGTACTACCTGTGCGTCGGGGGTCCGTCCCCCGGACGCGGGACCGAATTGTTCGTCGTGGGAGTCTGAGACGGCTGCCATCGTTCTCCTAGCAATTTATGATTGGACCCAAATATACTTACCGAGGTAATTATCAACCGTGATTAAAACGTTCGTTCGTGAAGGATTCTGCCGAGAAAGTAAATGAACGTCCGTAATAAAGTGGGCGACTACGGCTCGAAGTCGGCCATGAAGTTGGTGTGGAGTCGGTAAAACAGGAGCATCCCGCCGGCCCAACTGAGGACTCCGTAGGCGACGTAGGCGAGCGTCGGAAGCTCTAGGTAGAAATACATGTACGAGCCGACCAGCAGATACGCGAGGACGAAGACTCCGAGGACGCGGATGCCGCGACTGGAGACCTGTTGTTTCGGGTTGGCCATGGTGAAGCGTCGTCGAGCGTCGACACCCGAGATGGGAGTCCCCCAAGGTTAAGCACGAAAGTTAATGCAAAACCTGCGAGATACGTCGACACTATATGGAGGTGTAGCCAACGAAACGTATGATCCGCGTAGGCGTCAACGGATACGGTACCATCGGCAAGCGGGTTGCCGACGCAGTGGATGCGATGCCCGACATGGAGTTGGTCGGCATCGGGAAGGCGAGTCCGAACCACACGGCGGACGCGGCCGCCGACCGCGGGTACGACATCTACGTGCCCGAGGGCCGCGAGGACCGGTGGGACGAGGTGGGGATGGCCGTCGCGGGCGACGTCGAGGACCTCATCGAAGCGAGCGACATCGTCGCCGACGCGACGCCGGCCGGGATGGGTGCCGAGTACCGTCCGATCTACGAGGAGTACGACACGCCAGCGCTGTTCCAAGGCGGCGAGGAGGCGGACGTGGCCGAGGCGAGCTTCACCGCCCGCGCCAACTACTCCGAGGCGACCGACAAGGACTACGTCCGCATCGTCTCCTGTAACACGACGGGCCTGAACCGAATGTTCGCACCGCTCCACGAGGAGTACGGCGTCGAGCGTGCGAGCATCACGCTGGTCCGCTGTCGGGGCGAACACGCGGTCATCTCGGCCGATCCCGTGACCCTGCCGTCCCACCACGGCCCGGACGCCCTCGAAGTCATCCCGGACATGGGCCCGGTCACGACGATGGGCATGAAGGTGCCGACGGTACGCCACCACTTCCACGGAATCAACGTGGAACTCGGCGAGACGCCGAGCGCCGCGGCGGTTCGCGACCTACTGGCCTCGCAGTCGCGGGTTCACGTCGTCGACGGCGACCTCGGCGTCGACTCGGGGTGGGAACTCCAAGAGTTCGCCCTCGACCGCGGCCGTGACCGGATGAACCTCTACGAGAACCAGATCTTCGAGGACTCCATCACCGTGGATGGACCACAGCTTCACCTGTTCCAGTCGATCCACCGCGAGAGCGACGTGGTGCCGGAGAACGTAGACGCCATCCGCGCGATGATGGGCGAGGCCGACGCGGCGGAGAGCATCGAACTGACGAACGACGTGATGGGGATCGGCGACATCTAAATGACGGCAAACGAGACCGAAGCGGTCGACGAGACGCAGGAACCGGGGACAGAACTGGTCAGCGGCTACGGATCGAGCCCCGGAGTCGCGACGGGGCCGGTGCGGATCGTCGAGGACATCGACGAGGCTGGCCGGATCGACGAGGGAGACGTGATCGTCACCGAGATGACCGCCCCCGATATGGTTCCGGCGATGAAACGCTCTGCGGGCATCGTCACCGACGAAGGAGGGATGACCTCCCACGCGGCCATCGTCTCTCGCGAACTCGGCGTCCCGGCCATCGTGGGCTGTGGCGAGGCGACGGCGGTCCTAACCGACGGCCAGCAGATCACGCTCGACGGCCAGAAGGGGACCGTCGTGGTTCCGGACGCGGACTCAGCGTCGACGACCGAGGCCGCCGTCGCGGACGCCGATCCGGCGGGCGAGAGCCCCGACCCGACGGCGGGCGGCACGCCCACGACGGCGACGGAGGTGAAGGTGAACGTCTCGATCCCCGACGCGGCCCAACGCGCCGCGGATACGGGTGCCGACGGCGTCGGTCTACTCCGACTGGAGCATATCCTGCTCTCGACGAGCAAGACCCCCGAGAAGTACGTCGCGGACCACGGCGAGGACGCCTTCGTCGAGGAAATCTCCGAGGAGATCCGAAAGGTCGCGGACGCCTTCTACCCGCGGCCGGTCCGCGCCCGGACCCTCGACGCGCCGACGGACGAACTCGCGGAGCTGGAAGGAGGTGAGGACGAACCCCACGAACACAACCCGATGCTCGGCTACCGGGGCATCCGGCGGAGTCTCAAGGAGCCAGAAATGGTCAAACTCGAACTGCGGGCGTTCAAGCGCCTGCACGACATGGGCTACGACAACGTCGAGGTCATGTTCCCGCTGCCCAACGACGCCGAGGACGTGCGACGGGCGCGAGAGCTGATGGACGAGGTTGGCATCGACCGCGAGGAACACGACTGGGGCGCGATGATCGAGACGCCGGCCAGTATCCGTGCCATCGACGAGATCATCGACGAGGGGATCGACTTCGTCGCGCTCGGGACGAACGACATCGTCCAGTTCATGCTCGCGGTCGACCGCAACAACGCGATGGTCGCGGACCGCTTCGACGACTTCCATCCAACCATCCTAGAGGCGATGGCGGAGGTCATCGAGGCGTGCAACGAACACGACGTCGACACCACCATCACGGGCCAGTCGGGATCACATCCGGACATGGCGAAGTTCCTCGTCGAGAAGGGGATCAGTTCGCTGTCCTCGAACATCGACGCCGTGGACGAGGTGCGCCGGGTGGTCGCCCGCGCCGAGCGGAAACTCCTGCTCGATTCCGCCCGCGAGAGCCTCGGCGACGTCGAACCGCGGATCGACTGATCGCCGGCGGCCTCACTTCGCGCCGGACGGCTCGTGGCGGGGCTCACCGAGGGTTTTAATCCCGGCACGCGCAAGCCCGAACCGTGGCAGACACGGCGGGACACGAGCGGTTCTTTCCGTACGAGTCGCCGTATCCGAACCAGCGCGAGGCGATGGACCGCATCGCCAACTCACTCGCCCGCGGCCAAGACGTGTTGCTGGAGGGTGCCCCCGGCACCGGCAAGACGCTGTCGGCGCTGGTGCCCGCACTCGCACACGCCCGTGCGGAGGACCGAACGGTCGTCATCACGACGAACGTCCACCAGCAGATGCGCCAGTTCGTCGAGGACGCCCGCGCGATCGCGGGCGAGGAGCCGATCCGAGCGGTCGTGTTCAAGGGCAAGGCCTCGATGTGTCACCTCGACGTCGGCTACGAGGAGTGTCGGAGCCTCAAGGAGACTACGCGGTCGCTGGTCGAGGCGGAGGCGGACCGCCAAGACCTCGCCAAGCGAAGCGAGGCGCTCTTAGACGACGTACGCGCCGGGGAGGAGGAAGCCGCGGAGGCTAGGGCGGCGGTCGTCGACGAACTCGAAGCCGTCGAGGAGGATATCGAGGAGTTGGAGTCGGCGAACGTCTGTGAACACTACCGCGCGAACCTGACGCGGGACACCGAGGAGTTCGAGGGGTGGCTGTTCGACGACGTTCGCACGCCCGAGGAGATCTACGCCTACGCCGACGAACGTGGGCTCTGTGGGTACGAACTCCTCAAGGAGGGGATGGAGGGGGTCGACCTCGCGGTGTGTAACTACCACCATCTGCTCGATCCGACCATCCGCGAGCACTTCTTCCGGTGGCTAGGCCGCGATCCCTCGGAGGTCGTCACCGTCTTCGACGAGGCACACAACGTCGAGTCGGCGGCCCGAGATCACGCGACGCGGACCCTCTCGGCGCGAACGCTGGAGGGCGCGCTGGCCGAACTCGACGAGGCCGACGACTCGCGGGCCGGCCGCGCGCGCAACGTGATCGAGGCGTTTCTGACGGGGCTGGAGACGGCCGTCGATGACGCCTTGGGGTTCGGCGAACGCGAACAGGTCGGCGAGAACTGGCACGACCTCGACATCGCCAACGACGACCGTCGGAACGACCTCACGCTCGCCTTCCTCGACGCCTACGAGGGAGGCGGGATCGACGCCGAGATCGACCTCGCCTTGCAGGTGGGCGAGGCGCTCGACGAAGGCTACGAGGAAGCCTACCGGCGCGGCGAGACGACGACCCGTCAAGAGTCGCCGACCCTCCAAGCGGCCGGCTTCGTCGCCGACTGGATGTCTGAGGGGGGCGACCTCGGCCGGCATCCGATGGCCGCGGTTCGTCGCGACGCGGGCACCGACGAGGTGTACGGGCGGGCGGAGCTCTACACCGCGATCCCGCGGGAGGTGACCGAAGGGCTGTTCGACGAGGTGGCCGCGAGCGTGCTGATGAGCGCGACGCTCCGCCCGTTCGACGTACTCGCGGACGTTCTCGGCCTGTCGGACCCGGCGACGCTCACCTACGGCCTAGCGTACCCCGAGGATCGCCGCCGGACCTTCGCCGTCGAGGGGCCAGCGCTGTTCGCCAGCGACCGGGAGGACCCGGAGACCCAAGCGACCGTCGCGGAGACACTCGCGGACGTGATCCGGATGACGCCCGGAAACACGCTCTGCTTTTTCCCGTCCTACGCCGAGGCCGAGCGGTATCACGACCTGCTCGGCGCGTCGAACGCCTACCTCGACGAGGCGGGGACGCCCACGGAGACCCTCCGCCAACGGTTCGTCGCCGACGACGATGCGGCGCTGTTCACGTCGCTGTGGGGAACCCTCGGCGAGGGGGTGAGCTTCGACGGCGACGACGCCCGCGCGGTCGTCGTCGTCGGCGTTCCGTATCCGAATCTCTCGGAGCGACTGACGGCAGTTCAGGCCGCCTACGACCGGGTCTACGACGATCGCCTCGACGCGGGATGGCGCTACGCCGTCGAGATTCCGACGATCCGCAAGACCAGACAGGCGCTCGGGCGGGTCATCCGCTCGCCCGACGACTACGGGGTGCGGGTCCTCCTCGATAAGCGTTACACGCGCGCCGGCCGTGACATGGGGAAATACGGCGTCCGCGACTCGTTCCCGCCGGAGGAACGTGACGAACTCATCGACGTGGCCCCCGAAAAACTCGAGTTCGCGCTGCTGAACTTCTTCGCCGACCTCGTCGCCTACGACGGCGACCCGCCGACGCCGTGACCGTCCGCAAACGATTTTGTGAGCGAACCGCTGGTGTCGGATATGCGACGACTGGTCCCCCTACTCGTCGCACTCGTCGTCGCACTGGCCGGGTGTGTGAGCGCACCCGGCGTGTCGACGACGGCGACGACATCGGCCGACGCGACAGTGGAAACGCCAACGACGGCGGAGACAGCGACGCCGACGCCGGCCCCGGTCGGCGTCGAGTACGTCGTACAGGCCGGTTCGGTCCCCGACGACGTCGGAGCGGTGACCGCGACACTGCAGGTGGTCTTCGTCGAACGGAGCACGGACGCGGGCCCGTGCTGGCGGGAGACGTTCGCCGGGCCGTTCAAGCCGACGGTGACGCCCATCGCGCCACCGGAGGGCGAGTGTCACCGGTCGGCGACGGTGACTGTCGACCTGACCGACCTCGACGGTGACCGGTCGCTGGCGCGACTCACCGCGCCCGGCCGGTTCGACGCCGGCCACGCCCTCGTGGTCACGAACGTGACGGTGACCGACCGGAACGGCACCGCCGCCGGCGATGTCCGGGTTGATGAGCGCGTCGCGGTGGTGGAAGGCGAGCCCGGGGGGCCGTACCGTGTGACCCTCTCACTCGAATCCTATCGGGGTGAGGACCGGCCGTACGACTTCTGGTTCGTCGCCGAACGCGACGGCTAGGCCACGCGCTTATGTCGATCCCCGCCTAACGAATGGCGATGCGCCAGCAGTCACGGCCACCAGGTCCCCGTGGAGAGCCCGTCTTCGGTAACAGTAGACAGTACGCCCGGGACCCATTCGAGTTCCTGTCGGCGTGTGAGTCGGCCTACGGCGACGTGGTGGCTGCCGACCTCGGGCCGATGGAGACCTACATCGCGACGAACCCGGCCGACATCGAGCGGGTGCTGGTCGGCGATCACGAAAAGTACCGGAAGCCGACGTTCCAAGACGACGCGCTCGGCCGCCTCCTCGGCGACGGACTCCTCCTGAGCGAGGGCGACCGGTGGGAGAAGCAACGTGACCTCGCCAATCCCGCGTTCAACATGTCGCGGATCGCCGACATCGCGGACGTGATGACCCAAGACGCGGTCGAGGCCGTGGACTCGTGGTCGGCGGGCGACGAACTGGACCTCGAACTGGAGATGGCACGCCTGACGGTGCGGATCATCGCCAACGCTATGCTGGGGGTCGACCTCGGCGAGGAGCGGGTGCGGACGATCCAAGAGAACCTCGAACCGCTGGGTGCGCGGTTCGAGCCCGACCCGATTCGGTTCGTCACGCCCGACTGGCTTCCCACCCAAGAGAACCGCGAGTACGAGGCCGCGGTCCAGCGTCTAGAGGACGTGGTCGCCGACGTAATCGCCGAGCGCCGCGGCACCGAGGGCCACGAGGACGACGACGATCCGCCGATGGACCTGCTTTCGATCCTCCTGCGAGCCCAGAAGCGCGGCGAGCAAGGCGACGAACAGCTCCGCGACGAGGTGGTGACGATGCTGCTCGCGGGCCACGACACGACGGCGCTGACGCTTACCTACGCCTGCTACCTGCTCTCGGAGAACCCCGACGCAGAGCGGCAGGTCCACGCGGAACTCGACGACGTTCTCGACGGCCCGCCGACGTTCGCGGACACCCGGAATCTGACCTATCTGAATCGGGTGCTACAGGAGACGATGCGGCTGTATCCGCCGGTCTACGTGATGTTCCGGGAACCTGTGGTGGACGTGAAACTCGGGGGCTACCGGGTGCCCGAAGGCGCCGCGATCATGCTGCCGCAGTGGGCGGTCCACCGCTCGCCGCGGTGGTGGACGGAGCCCGATCAGTTCGACCCCGACCGCTGGACTCGGGAGCGGCGGGCCGACCGTCCGCGATTCGCGCACTTCCCGTTCGGCGGCGGGCCACGGGCGTGTATCGGCAAGCAGTTCTCGCTCTTGGAGGCGAAGATCATCCTCGCCGTCATCGGGCAGGAGTACCGCCTCGACTACGGTCGGGACGAGCCGTTCGACCTCCGGGGGTCGCTGACCATGCACCCCGAGAACGGGATGCCGATGCAGGTGCGAGAGCGAGCGGACGGCGGGTAGCGACTCCGACACCGTCACCCACTCGCGGGACGACACCGCCGCGTGGGTTTATCATCGCCGGAGAGCTATCGGAGATATGGAGTGACGCCGGTGGCGACGGACGGTCGTCGGGATCGCCACGCTCAACGTCGTCTGGTCGCTCGCTGGCGTACTCTCGGGCGAGCGCTTCACCGTCGGGCCGGCGAGCGGGTGGGTGCTGTTCGGCGGCGCGTTACTCCTGCTCACGCCGGTGTTTTACTACGCGCTGTACCGGCTGACGGGCGCGGTGCGGGTGGCCGACGGCCCTTGGCGCCCGCACCCGCGAATCTGGACGGCAGGCGGGGTGGTCGTCTCTCTGCTCGGCGCCGTGGCGTTTCTGAACCCAATGACGCACTACGTCGCCGGGCTCTATCTCGTTCAGCGGGCCCGGAAGTCGTCGGGGTCGCCACCCCGACCCCACCAAGATGGCGGCGCGTAAGCCCACGGAATCGGCCGCTCGCTCAGGCCCGGGGCAACGAGACGCGCCACGCTGTCGCTCGCCGGGCACGACTCCAGAGGTGGAGTTCCGGAACCGTCCACGTGACGGGGTCGATGTCCGTCGCCAACAGTCGGTCGACGGCCTCGGGCGGGCCGTCGCGGGCGAGGGTGACGTGAGGGACGTAGGCCGGTCCCTCCAACTCGTCGTCGACGGCGCCGAAGGTGTCGACCAAGCGCCGATGGAGGTCGTAGAGTCCCGGACTCTCGACGGCGAGATAGACCACGGGACCGGGGCCGTGGGTCGGCGTCTCGAAGGTGTCGATACCCGTCACCGTCGCCTCGAACGCGGGCGTTGGCGAGAGCGACGAGCGGAGGCGTTCGCGCAGGCGGTGGTGCTCGTCCTCCGCGGCCGCGAACCGTTTGCAGACGACGGCGTGGCGGTCGCGGACCTGATCGAACCCCGTCAGTTTCGGGTGGAGATCGTTCGCTAGGCGCTCGACGGCGCCGGGAACGGGGACGTTGAGACTGTACACGTCAGATGCGGTCGAGGAGCCAGAGCACGATCAGGACCACGACGACGAGGCCGAGCAGGTCGGGGAGGAAGCCGAGCAGGCCGAAGAAGATGTCGAACGCCTCGCCGATCACCCTGAGGACGAGCCAGACGAGGACGAGGACGAGGACTAGTTTGAGCAGGTCCTCGACGTCGAGTAGCGCGCGATTCATGCCCGAATCTGGGAGCGGCGCGTCCAAAAGGGTAGCGGCGGCAACCGACACCGACACGGAAGCCACTCACGTGGAGTGTTCGCAGTACTGTCGCGGGAGGCACCAGTGACCGGGGACGGCCCGGGATCAGAACTCGGAGTCGACCTCGGGGGCGACCCCGTCGTCGGCGTCGTCGAACTCGAACTCGGCGCGGAGTTCGCGGATACGGTCGCGGATGTCCGCGGCGAGTTCGAACTCCAAGTTGTCGGCGGCGGTCTCCATCCGGTCTTCGAGCGCCTCGATTCGGGCGCGAGCCTCGGCGTCGGTATCGGGAGCGTCGCCCGTCACGCCCGAGGTGTCCGTCTCGCTTCCCGGGAGGTTGGTCTCGCCGACCGCCTTCTCGATGGTCGTCGGGTCGTGGCCGTGCTCCTCGTTGAACTCGCGCTGGATGCGGCGGCGGCGGCGGGTCTCGTCGATGGCCGACTCCATGGCGTCGGTGACCTCGTCGGCGTACAACACCACCTCGCCGTTGACGTTGCGGGCCGCCCGCCCCATCGTCTGGACGAGCGTGGTCTCCGAGCGGAGAAAGCCCTCTTGGTCGGCGTCGAGGATGGCCACCAGCGACACCTCGGGGATGTCGAGGCCCTCCCGGAGGAGGTTGATGCCGACGAGGACGTCGAACTCGCCGAGGCGCAGGCCACGGATGAGTTCGTGGCGCTCCAGTGTGTCCGTCTCGTCGTGCATATATTCGACCGCCACGCCAGCCTCCGAGAGGTACTCGGTGAGGTCCTCGGCCATGCGCTTGGTGAGCGTCGTGACGAGGACGCGTTCGTCGCGGTCGATCCGTTCGTCGATGCGGTCCATGAGGTCCTCGACCTGACCGGTGGCGTCGGCCACCTCGACCGCGGGGTCGACCAGATACGTGGGTCGAACGATCTGTTCGACCACCTGCTCGGAGTGATCGCGCTCGTAGTCGCCGGGCGTTGCCGAGACGTAGAGGGTGCGGCTGGTCTTCTCGACGAACTCGTCGAAGGTGAGCGGGCGGTTGTCGTAGGCGGTCGGGAGGCGGAAGCCGTTCTCGACCAGCGAGTCCTTGCGTGATTTGTCGCCCTCGTACTGGCCTTTGATCTGGGGGAGGGTCTGGTGGGACTCGTCGATGACGGTGAGGAAGTCGTCGGGGAAGTAATCGAGGAGGGTGTACGGCGCTTCGCCGGAGTCGCGATCCGAGAGGTGGACGGAGTAGTTCTCGATGCCCGAACAGTAGCCCGTCTCGCGGAGCATCTCGATGTCGAAGGTGGTGCGCTCTTCGATCCGCTGGGCGGCGACGAGGTCGCCTTGGCGCTCGAAGTACGCCACCCGATCTTCCATCAGGGCCTCGATCTCCTCGATGGCGTCCTCGAGGCGTTGCTCGGGGATCGAGTAGTGTTCGGCCGGGTGGATCAAGGCGGCGGGTTCCCGGCTCTTTACCTCGCCTTCCAGCGGGTCGAGTTTCGTCAGGCGGTCGATCTCGTCGCCCCAGAACTCCACCCGAAGGGCGTAGCGGCCGTACATCGGGAACACCTCGACGGTGTCGCCCCGGACCCGGAAGGTGCCCTGTGTGAAGTCCACGTCGTTGCGGTCGTAGTTGAGGTCGACCAAGCGGGCCAGCAGGTCGTCGCGACCGAGTTCCTGTCCCGCCTCCAGTCGCATGGCCATGTCGACGTAGTTCGCGGGGTCGCCCAGCCCGTAGATGGCCGACACCGACGCGACGACGATGACGTCGTTCCGGGTGAGCAACGACCGGGTCGCGGAGTGGCGCAGGCGGTCGATTTCGTCGTTGATCGAGGCGTCCTTGTCGATGAAGGTGTCGGTCTGCTCGACGTAGGCCTCGGGCTGGTAGTAGTCGTAGTAGGAGACGAAGTATTCGACGGCGTTGTCGGGGAAGAGGTTCCGAAACTCCTCGTAGAGCTGTGCGGCCAGCGTCTTGTTGTGGGCGATGACGAGTGTCGGCTGCTGGAGCGCTTCGGTCACCCACGAGACGGTGTTGGTCTTGCCCGACCCCGTCACGCCGAGAAGCGTCTGTTCGTCCATGCCGGCCTCGTAGCCAGCAACGAGTTCCTCGATGGCGTCGGGCTGGTCGCCCGCGGGGTCGAAGGGGGCGTCGACCCGGAAGGGCCGGTCGGCGTCGGGCCGGTCCGGCTGGAGCGGACCGGAGTTCGCGTCGCTCACGGTACCAGACACTGGTCGCTCGATAGCCTTGACGGATTCGCTTGGCTCGGATTCGGCGGACTATCGTAGACTTCGTGCTCGTTCCGCTCGTATCGGCCGCGGATTCGGCCTCGGTCCGCCGAGGCCGACAACCGACGGGACGTGGACGGGCGTGGCTGGGCGGGGGCCGAACGCATATTCGCGTGGGTCACTAATCGACCTGTATGGACGGCACGGGCGAACGTCGCCGGCGTTTCGTCGTCGGGGGCGAACACGACGGGTGCCGGGGGCGAGGATGAGCGAGATAGCAGTCGACGCCAGAGAGTACGTTCCGGTGGACCGCTGGCGGCAGGAAGGGCAGATCGGCGCGATTCGAAAACGAGTCAGACGGCTCGCGGTTGCCGCCGGTGTCGTCTTCTTCACCCTGACGCTCGCGTCGCCCGAGGGAGAACTCTCGCTGCTCGTCGGGGCGATGCGCCTACTCTCGCTCGTCACCGGAATCTCCGCGTGGTCGATGACGGAGGCGCTCGGAGACGCGGACGACGACGGGGACGGGTCGGTCCTCGCGGCGGTGGGAGTCGTCGTCCTCGTCGGACTCTGGTGGGGCGCCGAACGCTCCGCTGCGGGAGCGTTGCTCCGGCGGTTGGTGCTTGGAGAGGTAGCGTCCGCGGCGGGCGTCGACGCGACGTCGACGGGGCAGGTGATCACGGAGGGCGATTCGACGGTGGCGGTGGCCGATCGGGACGTGAGCGCGGGGTCACGGTCCGTCGGCACCTACCTCGGAGTGGTTGCCGCCCTCCTCGTCGGCGGGTCGGTGGTCCTGTCGGCACTCCCCAGAGCGGACGGGGTCGATCCCGGAAGCCTCGGCGTGTTCCTGCTCCTGACGGCCGTCGTCGGAGGCGTCGTCGGACTGTTCGCCGGAGTCGCAATCCGGTGATCACGGGAGTACGGCGGTGCCGAACACGAGGAGGATAACGGAGAGCCAAGGGACTCGGTTGGGCCGCGAGTCGAATCCCGACAGCGAGATCGGTTCGTAGAGCCGCGGGAGAAGGACCAGACCGGCGACGGCGTAGAGTGCGCCACCCCAGAGAAATCTGAGGCCGTCTGCCACGGTCCACCCGAGGGCCACCACTACGGGTCCGGCGGCGGCGACGACGACGCCGACGGCGACGAGGAGTTTGCCGACCGTTTCGAGTATCGACATGCGCGGTGTACGTGTCGGTGGCGTGGTATGGGTTGTGCTAGCGAACCCAGTGGATCGTGGTCGGCGTCTCACCCCTCTATCGACAGCAGACGCCGACGCGTGACGAAGTGGTGTCGGGGCGCCGGGGGCACGACGGGTCCGAAAGGATTTGAACCCCGGACGGAGTACGCCTCTCGTATGGCCCACGAACAACTCGAACGGGCGAGCGAGGAACTGGAGGCCGCGGCCGAGGCGGCCAACGGCGAGGAAGGCGAACGTCTCGCGGACCAAGCCGAGGCGTTCGCGGAACTGGCAGAGCGCGGGACCGATCACGGCCGCCTCGCCCGACACGAGAACACCCTGCGAGAGGTTAATGCGGCGACAGGCGAGGACGTGGGGGCACGGATCGAGGCGGCGATGGACGCGATCACCGCCTACCGCGAGACGCTCGACGGCGTGTAGCCGGGATGTGAGTGTGTCCCGAACCCCTTCGCTTCGAGTGGAGATTGCCCCAGAAATCGAGACGCTACGTCGGCTCAGCAGACGTTTTTCGGCTTGACGCCCATCGACTCCAGCGTTTCGACGTAGTCGTCGTAGGTCGCCTCGACGACGGCCGTCGCGGCGTCGGTAGCGCGGTCCCAATCGTCCTCCGAGTCACAGCGGTCGTCGAGTGCCGCGACGATCCGGTCACGGTCGGCGTCGGCGTCGTCCCGGAGGTCACGGAAGGTGCCAGCCGTCGAAGGGTCGGCGTCGCCGACGAAGAACCCCACCATCTGTCCGACGGTCCGGTCGAGGACGAGCGAGTGCCCGAGGGCACCGCCGAGGCGGGCGACGGGATCCTCGAAGTCCGCGAGGGTTTCGTAGGTCCGGCGGTCGGCGGGGTCGGCATCGGCAGTTTCGGCCCGGTCGGTAGCCGTGTCCGCGAGGGTCGCGAGGACGTCCGCGGTCCCGCCGTCGGTGTCGGCCGCCCACGCCTCGAAGCACTCGGCCGCCGCCGCCGCGTCCGCCGCCGCCGCGGCGCGAACCGCCGAGCCGGTCATCTCTCCGTCCGTCAGTGCGTACAGCCACTTCGAGGAACCGAGCCGCGAAAGCTCCGTCTCTAGGTCGTCGGTCAGCGTCTCGACGAGTGTCGTGCCGTCCATGGAGCGCGGTACGAGAGGCCCCGGTTTGTATGCATCGCCAACGACTCGGCTCCCGAGTTTGGCGGCGACTGCTGTCGCGGGCGCTCGGCGGGTCGGCGGTCAAAAAAACGTGGGTGCGGTCACGCGGCCTCACCTTTCTCGCGAGCGTCGACCCGCGCTATTCGAGACCGACTAGTCGTCGGCCTCGCCCTTCTCAACCGGGGCGCCGACGAGGTTGCCCCACTCGGTCCAGGAGCCGTCGTAGTTGATGGTGTCCTCGTAGCCGAGGAGTTCGTGGAGCGCGAACCAAGCGACCGAGGATCGCTCGCCGATCCGGCAGTAGGCGACGGTCGTGCCCTCGCCGTCGATACCTTCCTCGGCGTAGAGCTCCTGAATCTCCTCTTGGGTCTTGAACGTGCCGTCGTCGTTCGTGACGGCGGCCCACGAGATGTTTCGCGCTCCGGGGATGTGGCCGCCACGCTGGGCGGTTTCCTGCAGTCCCGGGGGCGCGAGGATCTCGCCACTGAACTCCTCGGGGCTTCGGACGTCCACGAGCGGCAGACTGCGCTCGATGGCGTTCTCGACGTCCTCGCGGTAGGCACGGATGCTCTCGCGCGGGCCGGCGGCCTCGTAGTCGACCGCGGAGAACTCGGGCGTCTCCTCGGTCAGCGGATAGTCGTGTTCGAGCCAGTAGTCGCGGCCCCCGTCCATCAGGCGGACGTCGTCGTGGCCGTAGTACTTGAACTGCCAGTAGGTGTAGGCCGCGAACCAGTTGGAGTTGTCACCGTACAGCACGACGGTGGAGTCCGCGGAGATGCCGTGACTCCCCAGCAGGTCCTCGAAGTCCTCCTTCGAGAGAATGTCGCGGGTCGTCTGGTCCTGAAGCTGCGTCTCCCAGTTGAATCCGATGGCGCCGGGCGCGTGGCCCTCCTCGTAGGCCTCGGTGTCCACGTCGACCTCCACGAGGCGGTGGTCCGAGTCGTCGCTCTGGAACTCGTCGAGGTGGTCTTCCACCCAGTCCGCCGACACCAGAACGTCTTTCGCGTACGCTGAGTCTGACATAGCAATAGTCAATACGGCACCCTCCCCTATAATCCCCACACTGACGGCAGAGGCGGCCATTCCTCCATCGAACCGGAAAATATTGCAACATCCGGCGTGACCGAACGGGGCAGGACGACGCTAGTCCCGACTGACGGGCGCAGGGCGAGGACAAAAGCGGCAAATATTGTCTCGGTGTGGGACGGCCGGCGAAGCGCCGTCACTAAATCCAGCGGGCCTGTATCGGCGAGTATGAACGAGGATATCGTCGTCTCGTCGGAGTGGCTCGCGACCCATCGCGACGAGGTGTGCGTGGTCGACGTGCGCGACGCGTGGGAGTTCGACGGCATCGGTCACGTGCCCGGCGCGGTCAACATCCCCTTCGACCGGTTTCGGAGCGAGGCGGGCGACGAGGGGATGCTCCCCGGGGCGGAACACTGGACGGCGTTGATGACGGAAGCAGGAATCGGGACGGACGACCGACTGGTCGCGTACGACGACGAACACGGTGTCTTCGCGGCCCGATTCGTGGTGACGGCGTTGCTGTACGGCCACCGGAAGTGCCACCTACTCGACGGCGACTTCAGCGCGTGGAACCGGGCGTACGAGACGACGACGGACGCCACCGAGGTGACGCCATCGAGCTACGAGGTGCGGGAGCCGGAGGCCTCGCCGCTGGTGGACTTCGAGGCGGTGCAGGCGGCACTCGACACCGAGGCTATCATCGTCGACACGCGCGAAGAGTGGGAGTACGTGGAGGGCCATCTCCCGGGCGCGGTGCAACTCGACTGGCGGGAACTCGTCGACGAGGAGAGCCGGGGGCTGAAACCCCGCGCCGAACTGGAGTCACTGCTGGCCGACCGGGGGATCACGCCGGATCGACGGATCGTCCTCTACTGCAACACCGCCCGGCGCATCAGTCACACGTACGTCGTCCTCAACCAACTGGGGTACGAGCAGGTCGACTTCTACGAGGGGAGCCTCACGGAGTGGACCGAGCGGGGCGGGCCGCTGGAGGGGAGCGAGGTCGAGTGACAGGAAAACGAGACCTCGTACCGAACGACGAGGGGACGCGAGCCGTGAGGGCGGCGAGACCGAGTGACGGGTCACTCCTCCGAGACGTCGACGTCGTTGAGTTCCGCCGAGAGGAGTTCGGCCGTCTCGACGACGAGGCCGACGACGAGCGGTCCGGCGATGACCCCGACGGCACCGACCGTCAGGAGGCCGCCGACGAACCCGACGAAATAGAGGCTCCCGGGCAGATCGGCCGTCTCCCGCGACAGCCGGGGGCGGATCACCACGTCGGGAAGCCAAGCCACGAAGAGCAGTCCGACGGTGAACACCAGCGTAGCCCGGGTGGGGTCGCCGGCCGCCAGATGGACAACGGCGAGGACCGCGATTAGAATCGACGGACCGATCACCGGGAGAAACTGCAGGATGGCGGCGAGCACGGCGAGGGTGAGGAAGTAGGGGTAGCCGAGCATCAAAAAGAGCACGAACGCGACGGCGAAGGTGCCCGCGGCCGTCGCCGCCTGTAGGACGTAGATGCCAAAGAGCGTGGCTCGGGTCCGTCGGCTCAGTGCTTGGACCACGTCCCGATAGCCGGCGGGGACGACGGCGAGGCTCCCCCGGTGAGAGTCTGCCGGACGAGAGAGGAGAGCGAAGAGCACCATCCCGAACACCGTCAGCTTGAGTGCGAGGACGGGAGCGACGACGGCAAAGGAGCGGGCGAGTTGTCGACCGAACGAGACGACCGTCGTGCGGGCCTGTGAGAGCGTGACACTCGCCGAGTAGCCGTAGAGTTCGACAGAGAGAGTCGGTGGGAGGCCCGCGAGGAAGGCGACGATGGCGTCGATCCGCGCGACGACCACCAACACCAGCGGGGCGGCGAGAACGAGGACGGCGAGGGCGGCGAGAAGCGTCGTGAGGAAGCTGGCTCGCCACAGCGAGAGCCCCCGGCGGGTCAACTCCTCCCGGAGAGGAAAGAGGAGGTAGGCGACGGTGATGGCGAAAAAGACCGTCGCGAGCACGTCCGCGAGGAGGGCGCCGGCGAGGAGAGCGAGGACGGCGAGGAGCCCACCCAAGACGTATCGACGTTGGCGAGTCACGGCGTCACCTGCGGCGGGCGCAGGCAAAGACGTTTCCCAGACGTCGGTCACCGGGGAGGGCCGTTCGGGCGTCGTAGAGCCGCCGCCGGTGCCCGGGACCACCGAAACACCGCGCCTTTATGATCGGCAGGTGAGGGGACGGTATGGTCGGCGCGACTCGGCGGTTCAAACTGGCGGACACCGCCCAACAGATCGTCGGCGGCTTTCTGCTCGCGGGGCCGTTCGTCGTCACGGAGGAGGTGTGGACCCTAGCCGCCGACATGACGTGGGTGCAGGCGCTGGCGACCGTCGGTATCGTCCTCGGAATCGGGTACGGGACGCTCTACAAGGCCGACGACCGCGACCCGGACAGCGAGTCCGAGGTGGGCGGTGTGCCGCTCCGGTTCGTCTCGCTCGTCCTCGTCTCGTACTGCTCGGTGCTCGTCCTCGCGCTGGCGTTCGGGGCCCCCGGAACCTTCCTCGACAGCGGGACGGGGCCGACGATCGGCGTCGGCGGCCTCGTCGTCACGGTCGAGACTATCGAGGTGACACTCAAGGCAGTCAGCGTCGGCGCGGTGTTCAGCGTCATCGGCGCCGCGACGGCCGATTCGCTGTTCTGATCGGGTCGTCGTTCACCCGCAGTCTTAAGTCTGTTCGGTCGGAGAGAGGGGTATGGATTACACGCTCGCCATCGACGGCGCGCCGGAGACAGTTCCCGGCGGGACGGGAGTCCTCCTATTGCACCCGAGTATCGGCGAGACCGACCGGATCGACACCGACTTTCTGAAGACCGACACCGACAACTTCCTCGTCGTCTCGACCCGGACCACCGCCCGCGAAGTCGAACAGAAACTCGAACACTACGACGTCGACGAGTCCCGTGCGGACATCCTAGACACACTCTCCGTCGAGCGGGGCTACTCCCGGCGCCCGTCGGAGCGTGTCCACTACGTCGCCTCGCCCGACGACCTCGACGGTGTCGTCGCCAAGACGGAAGCGTTCCTCGAGAGTCATGGGGGAAAACGACGGGTGAGCGTCGACTCACTCACCGAGATGGCGTACTACGCGGACGAGGACCGAGTGTACGAAGCAACCAAGGAACTTCTCGACCTGCTGGCGGAGTACGACGCCGTCGGACTGTTCCACCTCTCGAAGGAGGTCCACGACGAGGCGACGCTGAACCGGTTCCGCGAACTGTTCGACGGCGTCCTCGACCTCGGCATCGACGGCGACGTCACCGCGACGTTCGACACCTGACGGCTCAGTCGACAGTGTCCTGATCCTCGGCCAGTTTCTCGAACGTCGTCGACGCCCACCGGACGGCGTACTCGGGGCCGTAGTCCACGTAGGCCGTCGTATCGAGGGCCGCGAAGGGCGCAGGCAGGTCCAGTCCGTGTTTGATCGCCGAGCAGGCGAGTTCCGTCGCGTCGGCAAACTCTGTCTCGCCACGGGCGACCGCTCCGGGGAGATCCGCGACGCGGTCCCGAAGGCTGTCACCGGCGTCGGCCCACGCCTCGTGGAGACGGGGATGGTCGTCCTCCCACTCGGCGAAGACCGGTCGGGTCCGGAGGCCGAGCCATCCCTCGTAGAGGGCGGCCGCGATCTGGTAGACCGCCGCCGGACCGAGCGGGATCGCCGCGTCGAGGTCGGGGTACGCCTCCCCGAAGAAGGGGAGAAACGACTCGGGAACGTCGAGGCCAGTCTGGACGAACGCTTCCGCGAGCAGAAAGTCGAGGAAGGCGTCGGGTGTGCCCGTCGCACGGGCTTTCACGAGGACGGTCGGCGGGACGGTCTGACGGGTCCACATCACCGTCCCGTCACCCGGAAGGCCGACGGTGAAATCGGAACCCGCGTACCGGTGGAGGGGGCGGGGTGCGTCCGCGGGGACCCACGATTCGGGATACGTCGCGGGATCGAGGGCGTCGACCAGCAACCCGAGGTCCTCCGCGGTCGCCGGCGGCAGCGTCTCGAAGTCGGTGTCGACATCGAGGACGATCGAGTCCTCGGCGTGTCGCTGGCGGACGGCCGCGAGGTGGTCGGGAAGTGCCCGGCGCTCGAACATCACCCGAGCAGGGTGCCGACGACGAGAACCGCCGCGAGGATCGCCGATACGCCGACTGTCGCCACCACGATCTTGCTTGCCTGACTCATACCGGAGGGTAGTCACGGTCCTGCATAAACGTTGTAGTCTTCGGCGTCGCGAACCGGCAGCCGGAGCAGCGTCGGCGTTTCACCCACGTAACACCCCTATTTCTGGTCCACGCTAATCGCTCTCGTAACGCGCGCCGAATGGAGTGGAGGGATGTGCTGCAAGTGAAACGAAGGGGTGTGAAACGGTGACGCAAGGGGAGATCGAACGGCGTCGCTGTGGAGTGGATGAAACGGGAGGGTATGAATCCGGCGGAACGGTTACGCGTCGTCGCGCCAAGTGTCGGCCACCTCGATGACGTAGTGGCCGTCCTCTTGGAGTGAGATGATACACTCTTGGCGGTCGTACAGCTCCATCAGGTTGAGTTCGTACTGCCCAGGTTCGAGGATCTTGATGCTCTCGAACTGATCGTTGAGCTCCGCCCGGAGATCCTCGATGCCAGGCGACTCGTCGGAGCTCGGCGGGACGGCGCGGGCGGCGTCGTCGGCCGACGGTGGGGGGGAGGCGGCGTCGTCGAGTTCGTCGGCCGACACCACGTCGCTCCGAGCGTCCGCTTGGGCGGTGTCCTCGGTGAGGACGCTCGGGTCGGACTCGGCTTCGATGAAGTCGTCGTCGCCGGCGGTCGCGTCCGCCGCGGTGGACGGTTCCGGGGTCGGCGTTGGGTCGGAAGCACCCGTAGCTGCCGTGTCGGCGGGCGGTCGGGATGTCGACTCCCCCGCCGACGGCGACGGAGACGACGCCGCGTCGGCGGACGGGTCGGAAGTCGGTTCGGCGTCGTCGCCACCTCCCGAGTCGTCGCCGAGCGTCGGTGTCTCGGTCGCCGAGTCGGGTTTGAACTGGAACTTGTTCCCGCCGCAGTCGGGACAGCCGGAGAGCATCTCCTTAGACCCGTCCGCGAACACCCGTTCGCAGTTCGTACACTGGTGGGGCATTACTTGCGTGAGACGAGCGCGCTGATGAGGTTCTCGTCCTTGTGGAGCGTCTGGATCTGGTTCGCCGGTCCGATGACGGTGAGTTTCTTCGTCGACTCGCGTCCCATCAGGCGGTCGAGGAAGCTCCGATCCGCGGTCTCGGAGCGGGGGTAGGTCTCGATTTCGATCCCGTTGAACTCGTCGGGGCTGATCTCGGTCATCGTCACCTCGATGAGTTTCGACTCCTCGTCGGGGGAGAGACCTTCCTCGAGGATGACGATGTTGCCCTCGCGGACGCCGTCGAGGATGAGCCGGATCTTCTCCATCCCCGTGAGATTCTCCATTCGCGCGCCGCTGATGAGGTCGATCTGGACGCCGTCGACGTCGGGTGGGGTTGCTTCAGGCATGGTCCGTCACCCGAAGTACTCCGCGATCTTGTCGTACACTTCGTCCATGTTGTCGCCTTCCAGCGCCGAGAGCGGGATCGTCTGGTGTTGCGGGAAGGCGTTCTCGATCTGCTTGATGTTCGATCCCTCGAGATCCGTCTTGTTCGCGAGGATGAGCACCGGGAGATCCTGACTCTCGATAATCCCGATGAGCATCGTGTTCACCTGCGTGAACGGGTCCTCGGTGCTGTCGAGGACGTAGATGACGCCGTCGACGTCCTCGCGGAGCCAGTGCATCGCCTCCGCGACGCCCTCGGTCGCCTCCCGAGAGCGCCGGACGGCGTCGTCTTTCTCCATATCGTGTTCGAGGAACTCCTTGTAGTCGACTTTCGTCGTGACACCGGGCGTGTCGACGATGTCGATGTTGACGGTCTTCCCGTTGCGTTCGATCTCGACGTTCTCTTTTCTACGTGCGCGGCGTGTCTCGTGCGGGATGTGGCTCTCCGGGCCGACGGCGTCACCCGTCCAGTCACGTGCGATTCGGTTTGCGAGGGTCGTCTTTCCGGCGTTCGGCGGTCCGTAGATGCCGATCCGTTTCGGCTCGGAGT
>ENA-ORCS01000551-ORCS01000551.1-marine-metagenome-genome-assembly--contig:-NODE-551-length-24190-cov-3.693153_pt1 | contig 24190 bp, 25 predicted proteins | sample MGYA00237781_ERZ508513 | MGnify/ENA primary metagenome ERZ508513 (study PRJEB26184, sample SAMN06268793) | marine metagenome | isolation source: Eden Landing Ponds, San Francisco, CA, USA | place...
ACCTCGCAGTCGCCCCGTACCAGCGTCTCGCGGTCGAGTCGGTCGACAAGGGCGGTGAGCGCCGACCCGTCGTCGGGGCCGACGGTCAGGCGGTCGACGGTGTCGACGGCGAAGTACCCCCAGCCGTCCTGCCCGCCGGTGGTCTCGAGATAGAACCCGCCCCGCCCGTCGCGGGCGCGGCGGTAGGCGTCGAACGGGTCGGCGACCTCGACGCGAACTTCGACCGGGACTCGCGCGCCGGGGACGGCGTCGCTCGCCGTCGCCTCGAAAGCCGCCCGGTCGGTCACCACCCGCGGTTCCATTGATGATACCATCACACGGGGCGACTAACGGTTTTGCGGTCGGCGCCGTTCGTCGTCGACACGGTTGCCACGATCGACAGCTGCCGCCCGGCGGGTCGGTGCTCGCTGGAAAACCAGTCCCAGTCGACCGCGCCGGTCGGTCAGCGCGCTTCTGCCTGTTCGATCCAGTTCGCGATGCGACCCTCGCCGAGGCCAGTCTGGTCGGCGACCTCCGCCGCGTCGGCCGCCGCCAGCGCAGCGACGTCTTCGACCCCCGCGTCTCGCAACCGGTCGGCGTAGGCGGGGCCGATACCCTTGATCTCCTCGAGGTCGACGCCTGCTCCCGCGGCCGTCTCGGTCGCCGCCGCGTCGTCGTCAGCGTCGGTTTCGGTGTGGTCGTCGGTTGCGTCGACCGCGTGGTCGGTGTCGGTCTCCCCGGCATCCGCGTCGTCACTCGTGGCGTCCCCGGACACCTCGGCGGGCTCGACGTCGGCTGACGTCCCCGTTCCGTCGGTGTCGGTGCCTTTGACGGCGTCCTCGGAACTGGTGTCCGGTTCGTGTTCGACGGTCACGTCGACGTCCTCGGCGTCGTCGCCGGGGTCGCCGACCGTCTGTGCGCCTTCGACCTGTGCGTCGCCGTCGGCCTCGGAGACGGGAGTCGGCCCGGGATCGTCCCGCTGGTCGCTCGTCCCCCTGTCCGGCGTGGACGACGGGCTCGACGGTGCCGACGTCGAAGACCCCAGTCCGAGCGCCGACTTGATGCGCTCTATGAGTCCCATACGAACACCTCGAACGCGTAGCACTTTAACTTACAGGCGAGACCGCAGCGCCTCGTCCATCGCGTCCACCGGGGCGTCGCGCCCGGTCCAGCGCTCGAACGCGGCGGTCCCCTGGTGGAGCAACATCGCCGCCCCGTCGACGGTAGTCGCGCCCACCGCCGCGGCGTCCCGGAGCAGTCGCGTCTCCAGCGGCCGGTAGACCGCGTCGAGTACGCCCAGGTCGCCGTGGAGTGCCTCCGCGGGGACCGGCGTCGCGTCTTCTTCCATCCCGACGCTCGTCGCGTTGACCAGCACGTCCGCGTCGGCGAGCACCGAGTCGAGTTCCTCGAGGCCGTGGCCGGTCGCGTCCGGGCGGTCGCCGGCAGTGGTGTCGGCCGCCATATCCCCGCGTTCGCCGCGAACGTCCGCCGCGAGGTCGTGAGCCTTCGACTCGGTGCGGTTGGCGACTCGCACCGCCATCCCCTCGTCGGCGAGCGCGAAGGCCACCGCCCGACCCGCTCCGCCGGCGCCGACGACGACCGCCGTTCCCGAGAGCGAGACGCCGCCCTCCCGGAGCGCCCGGACGGCACCGGCGGCGTCGGTGTTGTGGCCGGTCGGATGTTCACCGGAGAAGTCGACGGTGTTGACCGCGCCGATCCGCGCGGCCAGCGAGTCGGGTTCGACCGCCGTCAGTACGTCCTGTTTGAACGGGATGGTGACGTTGAGCCCGGCGACGCCCAGCGCCGCCGCGCCCTCGATAGCGGCGGCCCCACCCTCGTTCGGCGGTTCGAACGTGACGTACCGTGCGTCGATGCCGGCGGCCTCGTAGCCGGCCTCGTGCATCGGTGGGGACAGCGAGTGTCCCACCGGGTTGCCGATGAGTCCGTAGACGTCCATACCGGCCCCAGCGGGGCCGTCGGGATAACGGATACGTTCCGCAGCTGCCTCGCCGGGGGACCGAGGCTCGTTCCAGCTCGCCGGTGGACGGTCGCCGCCCCCACGCAAGGGAGGTTTCGCAACTGTTTCATACGGACACTATGTGGATCGGGACAGTGAGTCGACTCAGTCATCCGCTGGTGCAGGTGGCTGGCGCGCTGGCGCTGACGGCCGGGTGGGTCGCGGTCGTCCTGACTGGAACCGAACTGGGGACGGTCCCGACGGTGGCTGTCAGTGGCATCGCGGTCCTCGGAGCCTCCTTTCTCCTGGCGTGGGGTGCCGAGACGGCCGAGAAAGACGTCCCACGGGCCTTCGCCATCGCGGTGCTGGCGGTGCTTGCGGTCGCGCCGGAGTACGCCGTCGACGCCCTCTACGCGTGGAACGCCGGCGCAGGCGGCGCGACGACAGAGGCCTGCCGGGCGCTCGCGCCAGAGGTCGTCGAAGCCCAGGCGACGCCGCTGGCCGAGGCCTGCCACGACGCCAACCTCGCGATCGCGAACATGACCGGCGCCAACCGCATCCTCATCGGCATCGGGTGGGCCGGCATCGCCGTGTTCACCGTCTGGCGCGCCGCACAGACCGCCGACCCCGCCGTGCGCTCGCGCGAGGGCTTTCTCGCCGACGCCGTCACGCTCGACAACGCCATCGCCACCGAAGTAGCCTTCCTGTTCATGGCGACCGCGTGGGCCTTCTTCGTGCCGCTGGGTGGCGGTATCGACATCCTCGACACGGCCATACTGGTCGGCATCTACGTCACCTACATCGCCATCATCATCCGGGGCGACGTCGACGCCGAGGAAGAACACGTCGGCGTTCCTCACTACTTCCAGCAGTGGTCGCTTCCGTGGCGACCGCTGGTCGTCCTGGCCCTCTTTGGCTACTCCGGGACGATGATCTTCACCGCCGTCGAACCGTTCGCCCACGGCCTCGAGGTCATCGGCGTCGAGAACGGCATCCCCGAGTTCTTCATGATCCAGTGGATCGCACCGCTGGCCAGCGAGTCACCGGAACTCATCGTCGTCGTCGTCCTCGTGAACAAGGCCCGTTCGACGGCCGGGTTCAACGCGCTCATCTCCTCGAAGCTCAATCAGTGGACGCTGCTCATCGGGACGCTCTCGGTCGTGTTCTCGCTGTCGCTGGGCCAGTACGGCGTCCTGCCGTTCGACGGGAAACAGGCCGCCGAGATCTGGATCACCGCCGCGCAGTCCTACTTCGCGCTGGCGGTGCTGGTCAACCTCGAGATCAGCGTCCGCGAGTCGCTGGCCATCTTCGTCCTGTTCATCTCCCAGGTCCTCGTCGAGTTCGCGCTCATCCGCGACTACATCACCCTGCCGCTGGCGAACCCGACACGGGACGTGTTGCTGATCTACGCGGCCGTCTACGTCGTTATCGGTACTGCACTGTTCGTCGTCCGGCGCGACGCGCTCAAGCACATGCTCGGCCTCGCCGCCGACGCCGGCCGGACCGCCGTCGGGCGCGATCCCGTTCATCCGGACTTCGGTGACTGATGCTCGCGATCGTCGTCTCCCGCGCCGACGCCGCGTCCGAACACGTCGGCGAGCACCTGCTCGACCTGGCCGACTGGACCGAACACACCGACGCGACTCGCTCCGACGCCGCGGGCGGCGGGACTGTGTACCGACTCGGTGGCTCCGACGGTACGTGGGAGAGCACTGCTCCAGTCGAACTCCGCGAGTTCGACGCGCTCCACCTCGAGACCGAGGGGATCGCCGGGTCGTTCGGGACGGTCGAGGGCGGTCCCGTTCTGGACCCGACGCTGCTCGTCTTCGCCTCGCGTCACGCCGGCGAGACGGACGCCCTGTTGACCGCCCACCACACCGGCAACTTCGGGACCGCGGAGTTCGGCGGTGACGACTGCGCCGTCGCGCGAGCCTGCCCCGGTGCGCATCGTCGCGTCCTCGGCGCGCTCGCCGAGCACGCACCATCGGAGTACGAGGTCGGGATGGAGTGTACCCACCACGGCCCCACCGACGTCGGTGTCCCGTCGATGTTCGTCGAACTGGGCAGCGGTCCCGACCAGTGGGACGACCCCGGGGGCGCACGCGCCGTCGCCCGGGCCATCCTCGACCTGCGCGGTGTCGACGCGGATCTGCCCGTCGACGGGACGAGGGTCGGGGGCGACGAGACGGACGCCGACCGGCGTCACCTCGTGGGGATCGGCGGGGGCCACTACGCGCCCAGGTTCGAGCGGGTCGCCAGAGAGACCGACTGGGCGGTCGGCCACGTCGCGGCCGACTGGTGTCTCGACGACCTGGGTGACCCCGAGAGCGAGGCGGCGCGCAGCGTTCTGAACGCGACGTTCGAAGCGAGCGCCGCGACGCGAGCGCTCGTCGAGGGCGACCACCCCGCGGTCGAACGCGCCGTCGAAGACCTGGGCTACCGCGTCGTCCGCGAGACGTGGGTGCGCGAGACCACCGGCGTTCCGCTGGCACTCGTCGCGACGCTGGAGGACGCCCTCGGCCCGGTCGGTGACGGGATACGCTTTGGCGACCCGGCCCGCGGCGCGGACGCGCCCGTGGAACTCGGGGTGGCCGACCTCGTCGTCGCTCCACTCCCGACAGAGCTCCTCACCGAGGCTCAGGGGATCGACGCGGCGGCGGCCCGCGGAGCGGTCGAGGACACCGCGCTCGCCTTCGACACGACGGACAACGGTGCTCGTGCGGCAGGAGAGGCAGCCTTCGCTGCCCCCGAAGACCGCGAGCGACTGGTCGACGCACTCGCCGACGTGCTGGCCCGCGAGTACGAGGTCGAGCGGACCGACGACGTCGTCGTCGTCCGCGAGGAGGCATTCGACCCCGAGCGCGCGCGGACGCTCGGGATCCCCGAGGGCCCCGCCTTCGGCAAACTCTCGGCGGGGCAGTCCGTCGAGGTCGACGGCGAGACCATCGACCCCGAGACGGTCCACGTCGAACGCGAGCGACGTCTCCCCACGGAGGAGTGACCTCGGGCGTCCGGCTCGCCCGGGGGACCGCACCCGCCCCGCCGGACCAGACCGCAGGACGGGGACGGTTTCGAGTCGAGATCGGACCGAACGCGTCGATCACGCCGGAGGGCGGCGAATCCGCCCGTTCAGGCCGCGGAACCCGTCAGACGACCGTCAGACATCGGGAGAAGCTTAATTACCGTCGGGAGTAAAACGAGCTTTTAAATTATGGATTCGATAATCGACGACGCGATCGACGAGGCCGAGGCGGAACCGGCCCAGGAGCCTCGAGGCACCCAGGATTCGGGGGGCGCGAGCACGGAGGAGATGTCGACGTCGGGGCAGATGACCGACGAGGAACTCGCGGACGTCGTCAAGGATCTGGAGACGAAAATCACCGTCGTCGGCTGTGGGGGCGCCGGCGGCAACACCGTCACGCGGATGACCGAAGAGGGGATCCACGGCGCGAAACTGGTCGCGGCCAACACCGACGCCCAGCACCTCGCCGACGAGGTCGCCGCCGACACGAAGATCCTGATCGGCAAGAAACGAACCGGCGGACGCGGCGCGGGGTCGGTCCCGAAGATCGGCGAGGAGGCGGCACAGGAGAACATCGAGGACATCCAGCAGTCCATCGACGGTTCGGACATGGTGTTCGTCACGGCGGGACTCGGCGGCGGGACCGGGACCGGTGCCGCGCCGGTCGTCGCCCAGGCCGCTCAGGAGGCGGGCGCACTCACGATCTCTATCGTCACCATCCCGTTCACCGCAGAGGGCGAGCGCCGGCGGGCCAACGCCGACGCCGGCCTCGAACGTCTGCGCGCCGTCTCCGACACCGTGATCGTCGTCCCGAACGACCGCCTGCTGGACTACGCGCCGTCGATGCCCCTGCAGGACGCGTTCAAGATCTGCGACCGCGTCCTGATGCGCTCGGTCAAGGGGATGACCGAACTGATCACCAAGCCCGGCCTCGTCAACGTCGACTTCGCCGACGTCCGAACGATCATGGAGAACGGTGGCGTCGCCATGATCGGTCTCGGCGAGAGCGACTCGGAGAACAAGGCTCAGGACTCCATCCGTTCCGCGTTGCGGTCGCCGCTGCTCGACGTGGAGTTCGACGGCGCGAACAGTGCGCTCGTCAACGTCGTCGGTGGTCCCGACATGTCTATCGAGGAGGCGGAGGGCGTCGTCGAGGAGATCTACGACCGCATCGACCCCGACGCGCGCATCATCTGGGGCGCGAGCGTCAACCAGGAGTTCGAGGGCAAGATGGAGACGATGATCGTCGTGACCGGTGTCGAGTCACCCCAGATCTACGGGAAGAGCGAGGCCGAGGAGGAGCGCGAGTCCCGGCAGATGGGTGACGATATCGACTACGTGGAGTAGTGAGGTCGCGACCGCCTGTCGAGTCCGCCGGCCCCAGAGCGAACCGTTTTACCGCCACTCGACCCACGATAGGGATACATGGACGTCTGGCAGCGCCGGACCGTCGGCTATCTCGTCGGACTCTTCGGGTTGATGGGCGTGTTCACCGTCGGGTACAACTGGGCGCTCCGGGTCTTCGAGGGGCGTACCCAGCCGCTGTACCTGAGCCTCCAGCACGTCGTCGAGACGTTCACGGCGACGGGCTACGGGTCACAGGCGCCGTGGTCGACCCCGGAGATGAACCTCTTCGTTGTCGTGATGGACCTCATCGGCGTCCTCTCGGTGTTCCTTGCGCTTCCGGTCCTGCTCTTTCCCCTCTTCGAGGAGGCGCTCTCGACGACGGTGCCGACGAGCGTCGACGACCTGGCCGATCACGTCGTCATCTGTACGATCACCCCCCGTGGCGGGACGCTCGTCACCGAACTCGACTCCAGGGAGGTTCCATACGTCGTCGTCGAACCCGACCGCGAGACCGCGACGGAGGCCTACGAGGACGGCCTCGACGTGATCCACGCGGACCCCCAGTCCGTCGAGGGACTCCGGGGCGCGAACGTCTCGCAAGCGCGGGCGGTTGTCGCCGACGCCAGCGACGACGTCAACACGAGTATCGTCCTCACGGCCAAGGAAGTCGCCGAGGACGTCCGGACGATAAGCGTCGTCAACGACCCCGACCGCACCCGCTATCACGAACTGGCAGGGGCCGACGAGGTGCTCTCGCCCCGCTCGCTGCTGGGCGAGGGACTCGCGACCAAGGTCACCACGGGCGTCTCGACGGACCTGGGCGACGTCATCGAGGTCGGCGAGGACTTCGAGATCGCCGAGTTCCCCATCCACCGCGGGAGCGACCTCGTCGGGCGCACTATCTCCGAGAGCGGGATCCGCGAGGACACGGGTGCCAACGTCATCGGCGCGTGGTTCCAGGGTCGGTTCGAGGGCCCGCCCTCGCCGGACGAACCGCTGGACGGCGGCACAGTCTTGCTGGCGACCGGCCGCGACGACCAGCTGGAGCGTCTGCGCGAGTTGACCCTGGCCGAGCGGCGCGCGCCCGGGCGGGGCCAGACGGTCGTCGCCGGCTACGGCGAGGTGGGCAAGCGCGCGACGGAGGCGCTCTCGGCGGCGGGGATCGCCCACACCGTGATGGACCGCGAGGAACTGCCGGGCGTCGACGTCGTCGGCGACGCGACCGAACCCGACGACCTGCGCCGGGCGGGGATCGAGGAGGCTCGAACGGTACTACTCGCCCTGCCCGACGACACGCTCACCGAGGTGGCGACGCTGGTCGCGCGCGAGGCCAATCCCGACGTGGAGATCGTCGCCCGCGCCGAGGCGACCGAGAACGTCGGCAAGACGTACCGCGCGGGGGCCGACTACGTCCTCTCGCTGGCGACGGTCAGCGGGCGCATCCTCGCCTCGACCATCCTGGAGGAGACGGTCATGTCCCCCGACACCCAGGTCGAGGTCGTCCGCACCGAGGCCCCGGGACTCGTCGGGAGTACGCTCGCCGGTGCGGACGTCCGCGCCCGGACGGGGTGTACCGTCGTCGGCGTCGAACGCGACGGCGTCGTGCGGACGGACATCGGCCCCGACTTCCGTATTCAGACGGGCGACGAACTCGTCGTCGCCGGCACCGACGAGGGCGTCAACCGCTTCTCCGAACTGCTTGGTTGACCCTCCGTTCTCCTCCCGACATCGGCACCACTTTCGCCGGTCTATCACCATCGTTTTCTGTAAAAATTAGTATATGTGCATCGGTCGAAGGCGGTGTGCATGGTCAACTTCCCGCCGGAGTACTGTCCGTACTGCGGGACGGAACTGGACGCGGCCGACCCGCCGACGGTCTACCGGTGTGAGGAGTGTGACGACTGGGTGTTCCACAACTCGGTGCTCGGTGGCGGCGTCGTGGTCGTCGACGGCGACGAGTTGTTGCTGATCGAGGACTTCCGCGAGGCCGGGACGTGGAAGGTCCCGGAGGGACGGCCCGAGATCCCCGAGTCGCCCCGGGAGGGCGTCGCGCGGGAACTCGAAGAGGAGACCGGACTCGCCGTCGACCCGGACGAGCTGGTCTACCTCTACGACGACGCCAAGGAGGTCACAGCGGACATGCACATGATGGGGATCTACTACGCGGTCCACCGCGACGACACGACGGGGACCGTCGAGGCGGGATCGGACGCGACCGACGCGCGGTTCTGGACGCCCGAGGCGTTCGAGGCGTCGGACCAGGAACTGCGCGACATGCCCAACCCCGACGAGACGCGCTCGTGGGACATCGGGCTCGCGAGGCTTCGAGACCTCGCCACCGAGACACTCGAACGCGAGACGACCTACGCCGACCTGTTCGCGCCGCATCTCGACCGGTGAGGCGTCGCGGCCATCTCGGCGTCTCCGCCCGCCGAGACACACCGTCAGATAGAAACCTTCCGACCGGCAACGGGAGGACATGAACGTCCCGTACGACCTGAACTCGTACGTTCGCGTGCTCAAACTGGCGAGTACGCCCTCGTGGGACGAGTTCTCGCAGGTCGCCAAGATCGCCGGTGCCGGCATCCTCTTCGTCGGTGTCATCGGCTTTCTGATCTTCGTCATCATGAACTTCGTGCCCGGAGGCGTGCCGTAATGCCCATCTTCAACGTCAAGACCACCGCGAGTCAGGAACAGACCGTCGCGGACATGATCATGAACCGCGAGGAAGAGGAGGTCCACGCCGCGCTGGCGCCGGACTCGCTGACCTCCTACGTGATGGTCGAGGCCGACAACGCCGCCGTCTTCGACCGTATCCTCGACGAGATCCCTCACGCCAACGGCGTCGTCCCCGGGCAGACGCCCATCTCCGAGGTCGAACACTTCCTCTCGCCGAAACCCGACGTCGAGGGGATCGCCGAGGGCGACATCGTCGAACTCATCGCCGGCCCGTTCAAAGGCGAGAAGGCACAGGTCCAGCGCATCGACGAGGGCAAAGACCAGGTCACCGTGGAACTCTACGAGGCGACGGTTCCGATCCCGGTGACCGTACGCGGTGACCAGATCCGCGTGCTCGATAGCGAGGAACGCTGAGAGCGGGGCCGACCGACGGGAGGCCTCGAACTGAGCGGGGAACGGAGTGACCCGCGAAGTGAAGCGCTCCTCGAAGAGGTCGAGCGGGGAGTGTAGCGACCCGCGAGACAGCGAAGAGCGGTAGCGTCGCTCACCGGACGACCGTCACGGGGACGGGCGACTGGCGGAACACCTTCTGTGCGACGTCGCCGACGAACAGTCGGTCGACCAGCGACCCGCCGTGGGTCCCGAGCACGACCGCGTCGACGTCCTCGGCGCTGTTCAGGATCCCCTTGATCGGGTCACCCAGTTTGACCTCGGTGTCGACCTCGGCGTCGTGTTCGGCAGCGATCTCCCGAGCGCGGTCGAACACCGTCGCCGCACGTTTCTGGGCTGCTTCTTCGAGGTCGTCTTCGAGGGCGATCCCGGCCGCCGCCCCCAGCATCGGTGACGGTTCGCCGACGACGTGCAGGACGGTGATCTCGGCGTTCGGATGGTTCTCGAGCGCGTACTCGAGGGCTCGCTCGGCCATCTCCGAATCGTCCATCGGGACGAGGACTCGAGAAATCACGTTCGAGATACGTCCAGCGACCGCATAAATCGATGGGGTCGCCGAGAGTCACGCGGACCGACCGGGCCCGTCGAACCGTCGTGTTCCCGCACGCAGTGCCCCGTCCGTTGCCAAGGTATTTGACCGGAGGGGAACTGTGTACAGTCACACGTGTATTCTCTCGCATCTCGTGAGCGGGTGGCTCTCGATACCGAACGATCCGGAGACCGCAGGGGGAAACTGTGAACCCGAGCCGCGTCGATTCTATCGTCGACCTCACGTACGGGCTCCTCATCGCGGTCTCGGTGGCCCTCATCGTGGTCGTCGGCAACAGCGTCGGACTGGCGTTCGGTTTCGGTGTCCTGATCTCGTATATCATCCACGTGGTCTGGAAGATGGCCCGGTTCGACCCCGACTGGATGACCACGGCGGTCAAGGAGACGGTCGAGGAGACGGTCACCGAGACGGTCGACGAGACGGTGGGTGAGAAAGTCGAAGAGACGGTCGGCGAGACGGTCGAGGAGACGGTCAGCGAGACTGTCGACGAGAAGGTCGAACAGACCGTCGGCGAGACGGTCGAGGAGACGGTGGGTGAGACCGTCGAAGAAACCGTCGAGAAGACCGTCGACGAGACGGTCGAGGCTGCTGTCGGCGAGAAGGTCGACGAGACGGTCAAGGAGACTGTCGAGGAGACGGTCGGAGAAACAGTCGAAGAAACTGTCGAAGAAACTGTCGGTGAGAAAGTCGAAGAGACGGTCGGCGAGAAAGTCGGAGAGACGGTCGAGGAAACGGTCGAAGAGACGGTCGGCGAGAAAGTCGGAGAGACGGTCGAGGAAACGGTCGAAGAGACGGTCAGTGAGACTGTCGACGAGACGGTCGAGGAAACGGTCGAAGAGACGGTCGGCGAGAAAGTTGAAGAGACCGTCGAGGAGACGGTTAGCGAGACGGTGGACGAGACAGTCGAGGAAACTGTCAAGGAGACGGTGGACGAGACGGTCGGGGAGAAAGTCGAGGAAACCGTCGAGGAGACGCTGGAGGAACAGCTAGAGGAGACGGAGGACGCGGACGACGAAGAGACGAACGGGGACAACTGATGGTCGAAGTGCTGCTCGTCGTCGGCGTCCTCGTCGCGATGTTCGTCGCGTTCAACATCGGCGGGTCGACGACGGGGCCGGCGTTCGGGCCGGCTGTCGGCGCGGACGCGATCTCGAAAACGGCCGCTGCGGCGCTGATGGGTCTGTTCTTCTTCGTCGGGGCCTGGACCGTCGGCCGGAACGTCGTGACGAAACTCGGCTCGGAACTGGTCGTCGACGCCGGCGTGTTCACGCTCGAATCGTCGATCGCGGTCCTCTTTTTCATCGGTATCGCGTTGCTCGTCGGGAATCTCTTCGGCGTGCCGGCGTCGACGTCGATGACCGCAGTCGGAGCAATCGCGGGACTGGGCCTCGCCGGTGGCGTGCTCGACCTCGCGGTGATGGGCGAGATCGTCGTCTGGTGGGTCGTCTCGCCGATCATCGGCTTCTGGGTGTCGCTCGTCCTCGGGCGGTACTTCTACGCGCGACTCAACCGCATGGTCGCGATGGAGCGCAGCACCGGCCCACTGCTCGAAATCGACTCCTCCGGTGTCGTCCCGATACCGCGCGCCCACCAGACCACGAACCGTCGAGAGCTGGTCGGGACGATCACGGTCATCGTGATCGGCTGTCTGATGGCCTTTAGTTCCGGAACCTCGAACATCGCCAACGCTGTCGCGCCGCTGGTCGGGAGCGGCGAGCTCCAGATGAACCCGGCGATCATCCTCGGCGGCATCGCCGTCACTATCGGCGCGTTCACGATCGCTCGACGGACGCTGGAGACGATGGGCAGCGACATAACCGAACTGCCGCTGACGGCCGCTATCGTCGTCGCCGCGGTCAGTTCCACGCTCGTCGTCTTCCTCTCGGCGCTGGGCATCCCCGCGAGTTTCGTCATCATCGCGACGATGTCGATCGTCGGCCTGGGCTGGGGCCGGGCGACCCGACCGATGACCGCTCCCGAAGTGGTCACCACCGAGACGGCGCCCCCGGTCTCCGTCGACGCGCTGGCCGCGGACGAGGCCGGCGAAGAGTTACCCCCTATCGGCGAGGAAGACCCCGAAGACATCCCCCGTGCGGCGGATCTGTTCAACCCCGCGACGACCGCCCGGGTCGTCCTGATGCAAAACGTCGTGCCAGCGATCGCGACGGCCGGCGCGTATCTCACCTTCCGGTTCGTGCCGATCTTCGGGATCTGAGCGGCCTTCGACCGCAACTGTTCTCGCTTCCGGCGCGTGCCGGCGGCATGAACCTGCGATCTCGACTGGTCACGGGGTCGTGTAGCCGTTCCGACCGGTCACGGGGTCGTGTAGCCGTTCCGACCGGTCACGCCGTCGTGTAGCTGACGTCTCCCGCCGAGACGGTGGCGACCGTCCAGCGGCGCGCGAGGTGTGGGTTCTCCCGCAGGTGGTGTTCTGGGACGAGCGGCAGGTCCACGGGATGGAATCCCCGCGCCAGCATCGCCCGCAGACCGGTGAAGGTGCCGACCTCGCGGTCGCGGTCGAAGACGTGGAAGCGCTTGTCCGCGCCGCGGGCGTACCGGAACGGGAACGCCTCGGGGTCGGGACCGGGACAGGTGAGTGTGTCGACGGATTCCAGCGCCGCCAGCACCTCGCCGTCCGACTCCAGCAAGAGTGCGCGCTCGTCGCCGGTCACGCCCGTCGCCGCGTCGTCCTCGCGCCAGGTCGGCGTCTCGGCCGCGACGGCCGCGAGCGTCCCGTCAGTGAGGTGGATCCGGTCGGGGATCGAGTAGAACGCCCGGCTATCGTGACCGGACTCCCTCCGGAGCAGGAACGGCTCCGAGAGGATCTCCACGGCGCGCTCGGCGGTGTCGGACTCGGCGACGAACAGTGTCCCCCGTTGCTCGCGGGCGCCGTCGGCGAGCGCGGCGACGAGGTTCAGCGGGGTTGCCTCGGCCAGTGGTTCGACCGAGAGTGGGCGGTCGGTGACGGCGTTCGGCGGGTCGCCCCCTGTCGCGACTGCCGGTGGCGTGGTCGCCCCGTCGAGTCGCGTCGTCTCGTAGCCCCGCCGGTTCAGGTCCGCGAGAACCGGGTCGACGTCCGGTGTCGGCAGTACCATCACCAGTAGTACGGGCGAGTGCCGTATGAATCTCCCGACCGTTTCCCACTGTTCCCGTGTCCGGCCGCGCTGGTCGCTCGGACACCGGGGACCCGGTGTGACAGGTGCTCGCAGGGATACTGAAATCGGTCTTTCACTGATGACAAGACACTTCATTGGGGCGTCTGTGGCCACGAAGGAGAATGCCCTCTATCGAGACGAACGGACTCACGAAACGATTCGGCGACGTCGTCGCCGTCGAGGACCTCGACCTCACCATCGAGGAGGGGGAGATCTTCGGTTTTCTCGGCCCGAACGGCGCCGGGAAGTCGACGACGATCAACATGTTGCTGGATTTCATCCGGCCGACCGAAGGGTCGGCGGAGGTGTTCGGCATGGACGCCCAGCGCCAGCCCGAGGCGATCCGCGAACGTATCGGTGTCCTGCCCGAGGGGTACGGTTTCGACGACTACCTCACGGGGCGGGAGTACCTGGAGTGGACGATCGAGAGCAGAGGTGCCGACGACGACCCCGACGAACTTCTCGACATGGTCGGTATCCTCGACGACGCGGACCGCAAGGCCACGGGCTACTCGAAGGGGATGCAACAGCGTCTGGCCTTCGGGATGGCGCTGGTCGACGACCCGGACCTGCTCATCCTCGACGAGCCATCGACGGGACTGGACCCCAACGGCATCCAGAAGATGCGCTCGCTCGTTCACGAGCGCGCCGAGGACGGGACGACCGTCTTCTTCTCCTCGCACATCCTCAGCGAGGTCGAGGCGGTCTGTGACCGCGTCGGCGTGATGAACGAGGGTCGTCTCACCGCACTGGACACCATCGAGGGGTTGCGCGAGAACGCCGGCGGGCGCGGCTCTATCGAACTCCAGTGTGCCACGCCGCCGTCGGTCGACGGTGTACGCGATCTCGACGGCGTCGCCGAAGTCAGCGTCGACGGTGCGCGACTCACCGCCCACTGTAGCGACCCCGCCGCGAAGGTCGACGTGGTCCGCCACGTCGACGACCGGGCCGACGTCGTGGACATCCTCGCGGAGAACACCTCGCTGGAAGAACTGTTCAACCAGTACACCGGCGGCGGCCGCGACGGCGACGGGACCGCGCTAGCGGGGGACTCTGGCACCAAATCCGGGTCCGGTTCGGGATCCGGTGGCGGGTCGGACTCCCAGGAGGCGTCGGCATGAGTTCGGCTTCGGTCGTGCGCAAGGACTTCAGGGGCGCGCGCCGGTCGCGACTGCTCTGGGCGGCGGCGGTCGTCCTCGGACTCATCGCGGCGCTTCTGGCGTACGTCTCGGGGAGTTCGGCCGGGACGAGCACCGAGACGGTCCAGTCGCTGTTCCAGACGCTGACGCTCATCATGTCGATCCTGTTGCCGGTCGTCGCGCTGGTGGCGAGTTACCTCGCCATCGCCGGCGAGCGCGAGGGCGGCGGGATCAAGTTCCTCCTCTCGCTGCCCAACACCCGACGGGACGTCTTCGTCGGCAAACTCGCGAGCCGACTCGGCATCGTCGCGGCCGGTATCGGGTTCATGTACGTCGCCGCGATCAGCGTCGCGCTGACCCGCCACGGCGCGTTCCCGGCGGCGGTCGTCTTCGGGACGCTCCTCGTGACGGTCGTCTACGGCGCGACGTTCGTCAGCGTCGCCGTCTCGATGTCCGCCGCCGCCGCCTCGAAGAGTCGCGCCATCGCCGGCGCGTTCGGCTCGTACTTCGTCCTCGTCATCCTCTACGTCTTCCCGGTGGTCCAGATCCCGAGCATGGTCCGGTGGCTCCACACCACGTTACTCGGTGCCGACCCCAATCCCGACCTGTACAACGCCGTCCAGTACACCAGCCCGTACCTCGCCTACCGGAAGGCGACGAACCTGGTGTTCCCGACCGACATGCGCCAGGTGATATTCGGGTCGAGCCTGCCGGACGATATCAGCTACGGGTCGGCGGCGACCAACACGGAACTCCCGATCTATCTGCAAGACGAGTTCTCGGTCGTCATCCTGGCGTTCTGGCTGGTCGTCCCGCTGCTCGTGGGCTACTGGCTGTTCGAACGGGCGGACCTGGAGTGATCACGATGAACAGACGCAACACAGTCGGGACGGCGCTCGTCGCCCTGGCCATCGTACTGTTCGTCGTCCCGGCTATCTTCCCGGTCCAGCCGATGCTCACTCACGACACTGGCCGAAGCACCGATGCCCAACCGGCGGAACTGCGCCAGCAGGGGGTGCCGATAGTTGCCTACGAGAACCTCACCGACCGCGGACGGGAAATCTACGTCGAGGCGCTCCGACAGGACGGCGAGTACCGCGTCCCCGTCGGCGAGGGCGCCCCCGCGTTCGTCTACCCGACCGACGCGGAGCGTCAGGCGGCCTACGAGTCGGACAACATGACCGCGACCGGTCGGATCGTGATCGAGCGACCGGAGGACGATAGCAGCCTCCCGCGCGCCGAGGAGTACTACTACCCCCGACAAGAGGACCTGAACGACACCGAGGCCCAGCAGCGACGCGAGCAGGCCATGCGCTACGACATGATGCAGACTGCGACCGGCCAGCCCCCGCTGGGGTCGACCCCGCAACTGCTCCGACTCGGCGCCGTCATGCTCGCCGTCGTCTGCCTCGGCGTCGGCGGGTACCTGCTCTCCTCGAAGAGTTGATGCGTCGACCGCCGGTCCGCGTACGTCAGCGTGTGCCGGTGTCGTCTTCGAGGCGGTCGACGACCTCGCGGATGTCGGCCTCGGCCTCGATGGCTTCCTTGACGCTCTCGCGGCGCCTGACTTCTTTGGCGCTGGCGTCGTAGGCGCGGACGTACTCGGCGCGGGTGTGTTCGTCGAACGCGTGGCGGATAGCGAAGTAGCCGTCCGGGACGACCGTCCCACAGACCGCACACTCGATGCGGTCGTGGACGGTCGACTGGTGGACGATGAGGTCCTCGACGCGGTCGAACTGCGTGTCGTCGCCGTCGATGCCACACTCCCAGGGTGCCATTGGTCGACCTACCGGAGCGGCTATGAAAAACGTTCCCCACCCTGGTGGCGTGCCGGAGCCCTCACGAAGAGTCCGTTCGGGAGACTCCGCGCCGAGCCTGTTCGAGAGGCTACATTCCGATGGCGTTCAGGACCTCGGGGGGGAGATACTGCGGGAGGACGAAGACGGCGAACGCCGCGACGGTAATCTCGAAGGCGGTGATGGCGAGCATCACGAAATCGGCCCAGTCGCTCTTGACGGGGACGCCGATGGGCGGGCCGAACTCCTCGCTCCAGAGGGGATAAAACAGCGCGATCCCGCGTGTGGTCCCGAGCATGTCGAGGACGTAGTGGGTGACGACACCGAGCCACACCCAGTGGAGGTTGCCGAAGTAGAGGGGATAGGCGACGACGACGGCCAGTACCGGGAGGTTGTGGAGCGTCTTGCGGTGTTTGCCGAAGTGAGTGTCGACGTCCGGAAAGAGCGCCCCGAGCACGAGCGGCACGAACACGGCGGCGACCTGTCGGAGCGTCGCAGCGTCGCCCGCGGGTTCGAGGATGAATCCGACTCCGATCGCCAGCAACACGGCGTTCAACACGTGGCCGCGTTTGTCCATGACTGCCCGAGGGTCGGGGGCGTGACAAGCGTTTCCTTCCGGGCCGATCCGGGTCCTGATACTGTCGGACACACGTACGTGAACGTGTTTGTCGGCGTTCGGGGATGTGACGTCTCGGAGACCCCGAGATGACCACCGGACGGTTGCATCGCTTGTGTCCGACAGTATGACCGCTTGCTCCCCGGTTCGAGGTCGGTTTTCCGGTGGAGGGCGGTTCTCTGGGACAGTTACCGCGTTTCGCGGCTCAACGCTCCCGTGAGGTGGCCGCCTCGTGGAGGTCCGTCAGCGCCTGCCGTGTCGCGCGTTCGCGAACGGCGGCGCGGTCGCCGTCGAACGTGTAGCGGGCGACCGTCGTCTCCGACTCACCCGACCCCCAGGGCGCGGCGTAGGCGACGCCGACGAAGACGGTTCCCACTGGCGTGTCTTGGCTCCCGCCGCCGGGACCGGCGACGCCCGCCGTGCTCACGCCCCAGGTCGCGTCGGCGGTGTCGCGGATACCCTGTGCGACTTCTCGGACTGCGGGTTCGCTGACGGCGCCGTGGGCATCGAGTGTCTCCCGCGAGACGGCGAGCAGGTCCCGGAGTGCGTCGTAGTCGTAGGGGACGACGACGCGGTCGAGGTAGTCGCTCGCGCCGGGAACGCTCGTGAGCAACGCGCTCGTGAGCCCGCCGGTACAGCCCTCCGCGACCGCCACCGTCTCCCCGCGCCGTTCCAGCAGGTCACCCACCCGCTCCTCTATCGGCGGATCGGACGCGAACTCGTGCATACGCTCACCTCGGGCCGTCTGCTGAAAAACGCTCCTCCCGGCGGAGCGGTGCCGATCCACCGCAGCGGGTCGGAAGCGGTGTCACACTACTTCGCGACGAGCTGAGTGTGGGCGCTACTCTTCGTCGGTCGGTTCCGGCGTCAGATCGCCGGCTTCGACCATCGCGTGGAGCGGGTTGTCGTCGATGTCCAGCGGGAGGTCGACCCGGCCACGGCGGCGCGCGGACTCCCAGACGGCGAAGATGATCTCCGTGCTGTTCAGTGCGTTGCGTGCCGAGAGCGTCGGCTCTTCGCCGGTCTCGGCATAGTCGACGACGTGGGCGACGGCGTCGGTGATCGGTTCGGTCCACTCGACCTCCTCGACGGACTCGCGCTCCCAGTCGGCCTCGCCCGCCCGGCGCCACCGCAGGTCGAACTCCTCGCCGCGAAAGCCCAGATCCAGCGTCCCTCCGGTCCCCCGAAAGCGGAAGAAGCCGGGGACGAGCGAGGCGCCTTCGCCGGTCGAGACGACGCCGCTCACGCCGTTTTCGTACTCCCAGAGCGCGTAGGCCTGGTTCTCGTTGTGGGCGCCGAAGAACTGCTGTTGTGCCCGGTAGTCTATCTGGCCGATGACCCACTCGGCGGGGCGGTCGCCGACGACATCGGCCGCGAAATCCAGCGCGTGGGTCCCCCAGTCGTAGAGATTTGGCGGTGCCATCTCCACCCGTTCGAGCTCGCCGATGGTGCCGTCCTCGATGCGGTCGCGGGCGGCGACCCACGACGGTTTGAACCGGCGCTGGTGGTTGAACGTGAGCTGGACGTCGTGACGGCGGGCCTCCTCGGCCATGCGGCGGGCGCCGCCCCAGGTGAGGTCCATCGGCTTCTCGCAGTGGATACCCGTCAGGTCGCCCTCGCGAACGGCGTCGACGACCACGTCGGCGTGGATGGCCGGCGGCACGCAGACCGACAGGAAATCGGGGTCGACCTCCCGGATCATCTCGACGTAGTCCTCGTAGACGCGCCCGTCGTCGATACCGTGGTGGTCGGCGAAGGCGGCGGCGTTCTCGGGGACGATGTCGGCACAGGCGGTCAGTTCACAGGAATCGAGCGCCTCGAAGGCGGCGGCGTGGTGGTAGGCCATCGCGAACCCGGACGCGTCGGGGCTCTCGGGGTCGGCACCCGTCCCGACGAAGGCGACGCTGTGTGTCGTCATAGCTTTCCGTCTCTCTCTGTGTCTCAAGAGGCTTCCGCAGGCGGCGAATCGGGAGGGGTAGTTCGATCCGGTCGTTATAGTGATCGTTGTAGCTTATTTCCGGATAGCGCCGACCTGTGGATCGGCGCGTACCGGCAGATCGCTACAACGATCACTATCAGTCGGTACCGGCCTTCGAGACGTCGGTCCGGATATCGAGCCTGTCGAGACGGCGCAACAGGTCGTCGCGCTCGTTGGCGATGCGGTCGGGGTCGCCGGGTGGGGTTTCGGTGGCGAGGTCGTGGGCCCGGTGGAAGGCGTCGAGGGCAGTCGAGAGGTGGCGGTGGGCGGTCGCCTCGTCGCCGGCCTGGAGTTCCCAGTTTCCTCGCGAACGCGCCCCGCGAGCGCGCCTGAGGTTGGTCTCTATCGCCGCGTCGACCACCTCGACGACCTCCTCGCGGAGCGTCTCGGCGGCCACGCCGGCGTCGACCCCCGGTGCCGTCCGCAGTCGGACCGTCCGGCGGTAGGCCGCGATGGCGTCGTCGTAGCGGTCGGCAGTCACGGCGTCGTCGTCGGCCGCGCGCGCGCCATCGCGCCGGTCCCGGGCTTTTGAGAGCGCCCGCCGGACGTGGTCGTCACCCCTCCCTCGCTCGTCGAGATACGACGCCGCGTCGGCCAGATCCGCCGGTTCACGCGCCGTGAACCGCCAGATTGCGCCTGCACCCGTCGTGACGACCAGGCGACTGGTCAGCAACTCCTCGACGGCCTCGACGCCGGCGATCTCCTCGTGGGGGATCGACGCGACGTGGTCACGTCCGTCGTCGTCCGCGCCGCCGACCAGAAAGAGCACGCGTTTGTCGGTGATGGCCGCGACTGCCCCGTAGTCCGCCGGTGGCTCGACGGTCGTCTCCTCGCCGTCGCATTCGCGTGTGACGCCGCTCCGGGTGTTCGTGAGCGACCAGCGCAACCGCTCGTCACTCCCCAGAAACGCGGTCAGCCACGCTTTCAGATGGTCGTCTGGGCCCGGCATCCGTGCTCCGGTGACGACTCCCCCGAGGAGTCGATGCACGTCGGAACTCCCCCCTCGGACTAAACAGTTTGGTTCGCCGTGGGTTTCACCGGCCGGCAACGCCCGCGCGAACGACCTCTCTCGTCTAGCTCTCGACGACCCGAAGATACTCCGGCGGCACCCGGTCGGTGGTGTACACGGACCGGCCACGCTTTGTCACGTCGTGCTCGTCGGCCGCTAACCGGGTAGTGTCGACCGCGAACACGACAGGATCTGCGGCGTGGCGCCGCCCGACCTCGCGGGCCCGCTCGATTGACCCCGAGAGATGGACCTGCTGGCGCCCCATCGGCCGTAGCCCCTCGGCGCGGATCGCGTCGACGTTGTCGGGTGCCGTCCCGTGATACAGCGTATCCGGGACGGGCGTCTCGCGGGCGTCGAGGTCGACGGCGACGGAGTGGCCGTAGGCCGCGCGGACCACCGGTTTCCCGTCGCGCTCGTCGCGTTCGAACCGGCCCTTCGGGTCGGTCGCGACGACAGCCTCGACGCGCTCGCGGGTCGCCCAGTCGTATTTCCGGTCGACGGCGGCGACGACCTCCGCCAGGGGCGTCCACCCCGCCTCGTCGAGGTCGAGGCCGACATCGCCGGGGAAGTGTCTGAGCGCCCCCGAACAGAACTTCGAGAGCCGTCTGCGGCGCTCGCCCGAGAGAACGCGCCGCCCCTCGGCCCCGCAGACCGGGCACGTCTCGCCCGCGAAGTAGCTGTGGTCGTCACAGCAACCCAGCGAGTCCGTCATCGACGATAGATCGGGTCGAGGTGGGGAAAACAGCGTCGGCAAGTACGTGTCCCGAAGCGGCTTCCACTCGTCTCCGAAACGGCGCTCACGCGCATCCGAAACGACTCGGTCACGAGATGCCCGTGTGACTCGGTCACAGCGCCCATCGCGACGTTCGACCACTGCGTTTATCCCTCCGATCACGTAACCACAGTTCGCTATGGGCTTCGGGAGCTACGATGAATCCGAACAGGAGAACGAGGACACAGACTTCGACGACGACGACGCCGTCTCCGTCCACGAACACGACCACGAGGGCGAGGTCACGGTCGAGGGGGCCGAATCGGCCGACGCGCTCGTCGACCGCCTGCAGGACATGAAGTGACGAACGAGACTGTACTCGTCCCGCGGTGACGCCGCTTTCTGCCGCTACTCGCTCTCGGTCCCCGTCCGGAAGGAATAGTCTAGACTCGCCGCCGAGTGGGTCAGCGACCCCATCGAGACCACGTCGACGCCAGTCGCCGCGTAGTCGGGGACCGTCTCGACGGTGATCCCGCCCGACGCCTCCGCCAGCACTTCGCGCCCCAGTTCCTCGGCCCGCTCGGCGAGCAGGTCGACGGCGCGTTCGGTCGTCGCCGGGTCCATGTTGTCCAGCAGGACGACGTCGGCGCCCGCCGCGGCCGCTCGCGGCGCGTCCTCAGGATTTTCGACCTCGACTTCGATCTTCGTCACGAAGGAAACCCGGTCACGGAACCGTTCGACCGCCCCGTCCAGCCCCAGTTCTTCGATGTGGTTGTCCTTGACCATCACCATGTGCGAGAGGTCGAGTCTGTGCGTGTCTCCGCCCCCGGCGACGACCGCCCGCTTCTCGATACCTCGCAGTCCGGGCGTGGTCTTGCGGGTCGCCGCGATACGCACGTCGTCGCTGACTGTCCGGGCGGCGTCGACCGCCCGGCGAGTGCGCGAGGCGACACCCGAGGCGTGGCCGGCGACGTTGACGGCGACGCGCTCTCCCCTGAGGATCTCGCGGGCCGGCCCTTCGACCCGGAGGACGCCATCCCCGGCGTCGATGGCGGTCCCGTCGTCGACGCACTCGGTGACGGTGACGCCGAGGTAGTCGAAGACGGCCGTCGCGGCGTCGAGGCCGGCGGCGACACCGCTCTCTTTGGCGACGAGTCGACCGGTGGTCTCGCCGGGGACCTGGTTGGTGACGTCGTGGTGGCCGACGTCCTCGCGGAGCCAGGATTCGACCTGCGCGTCGGTGATCACGCCGACTCCCCCTGTCGGCGCAGGTCGGTTCGCTGTGACCGCCGTGCCATCAGTCGGCCCGTGCCTCGCTTTCGGACTCCTCGACGAGGTTGTGCGTGCCCACAGACTGGTCGTTCTCGGCGGCGGCGCGGGCGACGAGCAGCGCGGTGACCGAGGCGTGGCGCAGTTCGTACAGCGACCGCGAGGTGCGCGTCCGGACGTAGGCGTCGACCTCACCCTTGAGTCGCCGGAGGACGGCCTGGGCGCGGCCCAGGTCCTCGGCGTTGCGACGGAGTCCCACGTACTCGTCCATGACGCGGCGCAGTCGGACGAACTTCTCGCGGGCGAAGTTGTCGGGCAGCGCGGGGTCACGGTCGAGCAGTTCGGCCGCCTCGACGACTTCGGCCTCGTGGTCGGCGGCGTCCTCGCCGGCGCGCAGGCCCCAGACGAGTCCCTCCAGCAGCGAGGTCGAGGCCAGTCGGTTCGCGCCGTGGACGCCGGTTCTGGAACACTCGCCGACGGCGTACAGGCGGTCGAGGCTCGCTCGGCCGCGCTCGTCCACGTCGACCCCGCCACAGAGGAAGTGCTCGGCGGGACCGACCGGGATACCGGCCTGCCAGTCGACGCCCCGCTGTTCGCATTTCTCGGCGAGACCGGGGAAGTCGCCGGCGAAGTCGATATCGGTGACGTCGAGGACGACCTCGCCGGTCGCGTCGCGCTCTTTCTGGACGGCGCGGGCCACGACGTCCCGGGGTGCGAGTTCGGCGTCCGGGTGGTAGTCGGCCATGAAGCGCTCGCCCTCCGCGTTGCGGAGCACGGCACCCTCGCCGCGGACGGCCTCGCTGACGAGGAAGGGTTCCTCGGTCTCACCGTCGTCTCCCACGTAGACCGTCGGGTGGAACTGGATGAACTCCATGTCCTCGACGTCCGCCCCCGCGAGCGCGGCCATGGCGATGCCGTCGCCGGTCGAGCCGTCCGGGTTGGTCGAGCGCGGGTAGAGGTCACCGATGCCGCCCGTCGCGAGTATCGTCGCGCCGGCGAACGTCGGCACGACCTCGCCGTCCTGTTCGAGCAGCGCACCGTGGACGCGCCCCTCGTGGGTGATCAACTGGAGCGCCGCCGTGTCGTCGCGGATCGCGACGCCGTCGTGGTCGTCGAGGTAGTTCAGGAAGGGAACGTGGATCGCCTTCCCGGTGGCGGCGTCGACGTGGAGGATCCGGGGTTCGTCGTGGGCGGCTTCCCGACCGAAGTCGTAGTCGCTGTCGGCGTCCGTGGCTCCGTCCGCGCTACCGTCTCCGCCGTCGGCGCCGACTCCGCTGTCGGCGTCGCCGTTCCTGTCGAAGTCCACGTCGAGCGTGTCGACGAGGACGTCCTCGACGGCGCGGTTTGCCTCGTCGACAAGCACGTCCACGGCGTCGGGGTCGGCCGTGTCGGCACTCGCCGCGAGGATGTCCTCCTTGAACTGGCCGGGGTCGTCCCGGGAGACGGCGATGCCGCCCTGGGCCCACCAGGAGGAGGCCCCCTCGGGACGGGTTGCCTTCGTCGCGACCGTCACGTCGGCGCCCTCGCGACTCGCGGTTCCACCGCTCGTTCCTTCCGAGCTCTCGCGGTCCTCGAGCTCGCGCGCTGCACCGAGCGCGGCGGCCAGTCCGGCGATGCCCGACCCGACCACGAGTACGTCGGTCGTCCGGTAGTCGTCGTAGTCGTCGAGGTCCGTCTCTGTGTCCTCGGCCGTCCGTTCGGTGTCGGTCGGTGCTTCGGCCATGGTTAGATCTCCAGCATCCGGTCGAGAGCGACCTGTGCGAGTTCCTTCTCCTCGGGCGCGACCTCGATGACGTTGCGCTCGCGGCCCGCGACGAGTTCTTCGAGGACCCACACGAGGTAGTTGGGGTCGATCTGGCGCATGGCGTTGCAGTCCATACACGCATCACCGCACAGCGGGAGCACGTTCACCTCGGGGTGCCAGCGCTGGAGGTGGTGGGTCAGGTGGATCTCGGTCCCGATGGCCCACGTCTCGCCCGGGTCGGCGTTCTCGATGGTCTCGGTGATCGTCGCGGTCGACCCGGACACGTCCGCGGCTTCGACCACTTCGCGGCGACACTCGGGGTGGACGATGACGTTCGCGTCGGGGTGTTCTTCCCGGATGTCCTCGATGTGTGAGACCCGGAAGCGCTCGTGGACCTGACAGTAACCGTCCCAGAGGATGACGTCGTTGTCGACCACGTCCTCGACGTCTTTCCCCTCGGGGTCCCACGGGTCCCACTCGGCGATTTCGTCTGGGATGTCGAGTCGGTGGGCGGTGTTCTCGCCGAGGTGTTTGTCCGGCAAAAACAGCACCTTGTCGCCCTTCTCGAAGGCGTACTCGAAGGCTCTGTGGGCGTTCGAGGAGGTACAGACGAGTCCACCCTGCTCGGCACAAAAGGCCTTCAGGTCCGCGTAGGAGTTCATGTAGGTGATCGGGATGATATTCTCGTCGGGCGCCGCCGCGGTGATCTCTGCCCACGCGGCGTCGACCTGCAGGGCTTCGGCCATCCCGGCCATCGGACAGGACGCCTCCATGCTCGGGAGGATCAC
>ENA-ORCS01000552-ORCS01000552.1-marine-metagenome-genome-assembly--contig:-NODE-552-length-24151-cov-7.173922_pt1 | contig 24151 bp, 27 predicted proteins | sample MGYA00237781_ERZ508513 | MGnify/ENA primary metagenome ERZ508513 (study PRJEB26184, sample SAMN06268793) | marine metagenome | isolation source: Eden Landing Ponds, San Francisco, CA, USA | place...
GGGCCGTCGCGCTACACTTCGTCGAGGGGGTCACGACAGACAGGGAACCGCCCGAAGCCACCGAGAGCGCCACCTTTGGCACGGGCGAGCGCGAGGACGAATACGCCGAGTTGAACGACGGCGAGGACCCAGAGCTGGTCGTCATCGGCTGTCCCCACTGCTCGCCCGAGGAGATCGAAGATGTTGCAGCGACCGTCGAGGGCGAGACCCTCGACAGCGACCTGTGGGTCTGCACCAGTGGGGCAGTCAAGACCTGGGCCGACCGCAATGGCCACACCGAGACCATCGAGGCGGCGGGCGGGCAAGTACTGGCCGACACCTGCAACGTCGTCTCCCCGATCGAGGAGATGGGCTATGAGACCAGCGCGACCGACTCGGCGAAGGCCGCCAACTACCTGCCCGGATTCGGCGACCAGCAGGTAGTCTTCGACGACAAACTCTCCCTCCTGGAGGAGGTGATGGAGTGATGAGTGACCCGGAAGAGACGGTGGCCGGTGCCGTCGACGCCGAGTCGATCACCGACGGTGTCGGCGAGGGCGAGGTGCTGCGATCGGACGAGCCGATCAGCTTCTACGGTGCGGTCGAGCCAGACACTGGCGAGTTCATCGAGGACGGTCACCAGCTCGAAGGCGAGAACGTCGCCGGCAAAGTGCTGGTTTTCCCGCGCGGAAAGGGCTCGACAGTCGGGTCGTACGTCCTCTATGGGCTGGCCCAGAACGGTGTCGCGCCCGCGGCGATCGTCAACGAGGAGACCGAAACCATCGTCGCGACGGGCGCGATCCTCGGGGAGATTCCCTGCGTGGACTCGCTTGCGGCACCGCTCGACACGCTGGCGAACGGCGAGGTCGTGACGGTCGACGCCGACGCGGGCGTGGTGAGACGGTGACCGTCGATCGAGTCGTCGTCGGGATCACCGGCGCGTCGGGGATCCCCATCGCGGTGGCGACCGTCGAGGCGCTCGCCGAGCACTGCGAGGTCATCACGGTCGTGACCGACGCGGCCAAGTCGGTGATGGCCCACGAACGCGGTGACCGCGAGGCGACGATGCGCCATATCGAGGAGTTATCAGCAGCTGTCTACGGCGAGGATGCCGTCCACGCCCCGATCGCCTCGGGTTCGGTCAAGACCGACGGGATGGTGATCGTCCCCGCGTCGATGAACACGGTCGCCGCGGTCGCGACTGGTCGCTCGGACACGCTGGTCTCGCGAGCCGCGGACGTCACACTCAAGGAACGCCGCAAACTGGTGGTCGTCCCGCGGGAGACGCCGCTGAGCGAGTTGCATCTGGAAAACCTGCTGAAACTCGCCCGAATGGGCGTCGAGGTCGTCCCGCCGGTGCTAGGGTTTTACTTCGATCCCGACGACCCCGAGGACTTCGTCGATCACGTCGTCGGCAAGATCCTCGAACGGTTCGACATCGAGCACGATCAGTACGACGCCTGGGAACCTGAGTAGTAGCGGGGGACCTCGATCTCACACTTCGAGCGCGTCCCGGAGATCCGCGGCGACGTCGGCGATCGCCTCGGTCGCACGGTCGATCGCCTCGGTGCTCGTGACGAACCCGTGGGTCATGTCCTCGTATTCGACGTGGCGAACCTCGATGCCGTCCGCCCGGAGACGTTCGGCGTAGGCGCGACCGCCGTCCCGGAGCGGATCGAACCCCGCGGTGAGGACTGTTGCGGGCGCGACTCCGGAGAGATCGCAAGCCGCAATCGGGTCGGCGTATGGGTTGTGCTGGTGGAGGTCGCTCCCGTAGTAACACTCGTTGAACCACTCCAGGTCGTCCTCTGAGAGGACCAGCCCGCTGTGTTCGCGGACGGATTCCTGCTGGCGGTCGACGCCCACACCCGGATAGATCAGCGCCTGATAGTCGATGTCTGGGCTGCCGCGATCACGGGCCGCCAGCGCGGCGACTGCGGCCAGGTTTCCGCCGGCGCTGTCTCCGGCTACGGCTAGCGACCCGTCCCCGCCCAGCGCTCGGGTGTGCTCGGCGGCCCACTCGGTCGCTGCGATGGCGTCCTCGGCGGCCGCAGGGAACGGATGCTCCGGCGCGAGTCGGTAATCGACCGAAACGACGACACACTCGCTCTCGCGGGCCAGGTGTCGACAGAGCGCGTCGTGGCTCTCCAGGCCGCCGGTGACGAACCCGCCGCCGTGGAAGAACACGACCGTCGGGAACGGCGTCTCACCCTCTGGACGGTAGACCCGGATCGGGAGTTCGCCATCCGGCCCGGAGATCGTCCGATCGGCGACCTGTGCGACTGGCGGCGGGTCGCGCCCCCAACCGTCCAGTCGGGAGAGCACCCGGAGGAGGCGCGCGCTCCGGATCGGAATCAGTCGCTGGACTCGCTGTTGGCGTTCGGCCGCGGCCGCGGCCTGCGGATGTACTCCGTCGGTGTCCATACCCGTGTGCTTGGTACCAACACACAAAAACGCACCCGTAGCCGTCGTCGCGTCGCTTCGAAGATGGCTGTGTCTCTCGCTGACACGCCGTCTCACAGTGCGTCTATCAGACGATGAACTTAAATTCGGCGCTCGACTGGGTTTGGATATCAGTTGCTCGAGGGTGGCATACATGTCTGATTCTGACGCCAGCGCCGAACCGACTGCGGGACAGCTACGCACACCGATCGTTGCCGTACTGGGACACGTCGACCACGGCAAGACGACGCTGCTGGATACGATTCGCGGCTCGGCCGTCACTGAGGGCGAGGCCGGCGCGATCACCCAGCACATCGGCTCGACAGCCGTGCCGCTCGATGTCATCTCCGATATCGCGGGGCAGTTGGTCAACCCTGACGACTTCGACCTGCCAGGGCTGCTGTTTATCGACACGCCCGGCCACCACTCCTTTTCGACGCTGCGCTCCCGGGGCGGCGCGCTGGCCGACATCGCTATCGTCGTCGTTGACGTCACCGACGGCTTCCAGCCCCAGACGATCGAGGCGCTGGACATCCTCAAGCGTACCCAGACACCGTTTGTCGTCGCCGCGAACAAGGTCGATACGCTGCCGGGCTGGAATCCGGATGAGACTGGCCCCATCCAAAGTGCGATCGACCGCCAGTCCGACCGGGTCGAGTCGGACCTCAACGAACGCCTCTACGAGATCATCGGCGAACTCAGCGACGAAGGGTTTTCCGCGGACATGTACTGGCGCGTCCAGAACTTCCAGAACAACATCGGCGTCGTCCCGCTCTCGGCGATGACCGGCGAGGGCGTCCCGGACTTGCTGACCGTGTTGATGGGGCTGTCCCAACGATTTCTCAAAGAGGAGATGTCAATCGACGTGGGCGGTCCGGGCGCCGGGACTGTCCTCGAAGTAACCGAGGAGCGCGGATTTGGCACAACGCTGGACGTAATCGTTTATGACGGGACTGTCAGCGAGGACGATCGCATCGTCGTCGGCGGGGTGAACGAACCGATCGTCACCGAAGTGCGAGCGCTGCTCAAGCCCAAACCACTCTCTGAGATCCGTACCGAGAAAGAGTTCGATACCGTTGACACGGTCGCAGCAGCCGACGGGGTCAAGATCGCCGCGCCTGACCTGGACGATGCGATGGCTGGCGCACCGATCAGGGTGGTCCGCGACCGTGACCTCGAAGACGTCATCGAGGAAGTCCAGGCGGAGCTGGCCGAAATCGAGGTCGGGACCGACGAGGAGGGTGTGACAGTCAAAGCCGACACGCTGGGCTCGCTCGAAGCGATTTCCGGAACCCTCGAAGACGAGGAAATACCGATTATGCACGCCGAGGTCGGAGATGTCGCACCTCGGGACATCCGGATGGCCGCGACTGCCGACGACCCGAAACACCAGGCGATCCTCGCATTTGGCGTGGACGTGCTCGATGACGCGCGCCGGCTCGCCGAGCAGGAGGACGTCGATATTTTCGAGGACGACGTCATCTACCAGCTCGTCGAGGACTACGACGAACACGTCACAGCCATCGAGGAAGCCCAGCAAGACCAGATCCTCGAAAACATCACCCGTCCCGCACGCTTCGAGATTCTCCCCGATCATACGTTCCGTCAGTCCGACCCCGCCGTGGTCGGCGTCGAAGTACTGGGCGGCAAACTCCGTCGGAACGTCGCAGTCGGGCGCTTCGATGGCGGCGAGTTCGAGCGTGTCGGCCACCTCAAGACCATCCAGGACGAGGGTGAAGACGTCGAGGAGGCCACCCGCGGTGATCGCGTCGCCGTGTCGATCGACGGACCGACAGTCGGCCGTCAGATCGAGGAAGGCGAGCAGCTATGGGTCGAGATACCCGAGAAACACGCCAAGATCCTCGAACAGGAACTTCGCGAGGAGATCACCGGTGGCGAACGCGAGGTCCTCAAGCAGTATCTCGACACCCACCGCGAGCGTGACCCCTTCTGGGGCAAGTAAAACGGCGACCGCCTCTCCCGTTGAACTGTCCACGTTGAGAGTCAGTGTCTGGTGGGAGTTTGGCCGGTGAGCAACAACGGTTAGTCTCCGGCGCCGTTCGATTCGCGCTGAGAATATTGATCTTTATTAACTTTGGCGATCTTATCTAGTATATGACTGTCGCAAGCGTTTCGATGCCCGAGAAGTTGCTCGACCGAATCGACGAGTTCGCAGACGAACACGGCTACACTGGCCGCAGTGAAGTGCTTCGAGAGGCCGCACGGAACCTGATGGGTGAGTTCGAGGACAAGCAACTCGAAGAACGTGACCTACTGGGGATCGTGACGGTACTGTTCGATTACGAGACGTCTAACGCCGAAGAGCGGATGATGCGACTCCGTCACGAGTACGATATGCTCGTCGTTTCAAATTTCCATAGCCACGTTGGCGATCACCAGTGTATGGAACTGTTCATCCTCGAAGGCGGTCTCGATAACATCTCGACGTTTGTCGGCAAGATCCGCGCAACGCAGGGGACGACGACCGTCGATTACTCGGTGACGCCGATGGACGCCTCCGAACCGATCGCCTAACTCGTCACCATCCAGGTCGTCGAGGAGGAGTAGCCCCACTTTTCGATATCGACATCGAACTCTCCCTCCTGGAGCGGTTTCATATTCGTCCCGACCTCTTTGGCTGACATACCCAGTTCCTCGCCGATAAGCCGTGACTTGAAATAGGTCCGTGTGTCGGCGTGTTCCCGGAGATACTCTAGGATCGATCGCTGCTTGTCGGTCAGCGTCTGGGTGGTTTCGCTTCCGTGCTGTTGCGCTGTCGCGCTCATACATCACAGTATGGACGACCAACTAATAGGGGGTTTGGTACGTCAGGTTAATCGGCTGCTGTCTTGCGATTTTCTGGCCGATAGCGACCGTAGTCCAGCGTGGACCGTCCACGATTGTCCGGTCTTGGTACGTAGGAGAAACGCGCGCTGGCCTGTCACAGCAGTACAGCGCGCCAGCCCACGGCTTAGCCGTGGGGGGAATGACAGCTATGCCGTGTCTGTTCGCTGTGTAACGTTGGGACTAGCCGGCGACCGACCCAAAAGCAGTCCGCGACAGCGGATTAGGCGACGCTGAACCCTTTGTCGCGCAAGAAGTCCTCGACGCGACCAGTGTGGTTGCCTTGGAGCTCGATCATATCGTCTTCGATAGTCCCTCCACAGGCGAACTTTGATTTGAGATCCGAGGACAGGCTGTCCATATCGACGTCGTTCGGATCGAATCCCTCGATGATCGTTACCTCTTTACCGTAACGGCGCTCGTCGATGCGGATGTTGATTTCCTGGGACTCTTTGGCGACGTCTTCACAGACGCAAAGCTCCTCAGGCAACCCGCACGTCGAGCAGACTTCCGACATTACACGTCCCGGTACGAAATCAACCTATTAAACACTGTCGGGACCTCCCACAGTCGGGGACACCGTTCAGTGGCGACCCACTGCTTTCGATCGCCACACGAGCTACCAACGCTTGCAATCGCCACAGACCAGTCCCGCCTCGTCACGCCATCGACGCTCGACGACCGCACCGCAGGCCCCACAGGTTCCACCGTCAGGTCGGTAACTCATCGTCGATGGTAGCCGTTCCTCGAGGGCGGCCGTTTTATCGTCGTGATTGTCACCCGCAGGTCCGCCTGTCGCTGTGGCCGACGATTCCTGTTCGCCTGGCTCGAGAAAGTCCTCGAGCGTGGCGTCCCGTTCCATACCGACGACTCAGGAGTGCCAGCGAAAAAAGTCCGCGGGACGAACACACAAGTATCAGCCCCGAGAAGGTGGGATATGGTATCCCTGGAGACGTTCCTCTCGGAACTGCTCGAAAGCGTACAAGCGATCGGCCCGGAGTTCCTCGACGTTGCGACCCGGGATCCACTCGCTGGCATACTCGTGGCGTTCGGTGGACTGTTCGTAGCCGGTGCCGTCGGCGTGTTGGGTGTGCTCACACTGGGTGCGATCGTGAACCTCCTCAGGCCTGGTCGGTCCGGTCGATCACATCCCCCAGAAGCTCAATAGCCGTCTCGATATCCGGACCGAGAGGCGATCCGGCGACGAAGCTATCGGCGTGTTCGAGGACGCTCGTCACTCGATCGGAGACTGTCTCTGGCGTTCCAGCGATACAGAACGCCTCCAGCATCGCCGGCGTGACTGCCTCGAAGGCATCCTCGAAGTCGCCCTTCGAGATGGCTGTGCTGATCTCCTCGGCGCGCTCGCGGTCGAGTCCGTGACGATCCAACAGTGGCGGCGCGGCACTGCCGGCGATAAAGGCGACTGGCGGCCGGGCGGCCTCTCTGGCGGCTGCTTCGTCCTCGGCGATCGAAACAGACGCGTACGCGCCGAAGTCAAAGTCTCCGCGGTGCGCTGGTCGGTCATCCAGCCCCTTGGCGACCTGTTCGGCTGCCCACTCGTAATCCCGTGGGTGTGAGCCGTTGAACAGCACACCATCGGCGTGTTTCGCGGCCATCCGTGTCATATGTGGGCCCTGTGCGCCGACGTAGACTGGGATCGACCCGACTTCGTAGTTGAGCGCGGCGTCTTCGGCCTGGAACGTGCCGTCGTGATCAACGCGTTCGCCTGCCCACAGCTTCTGGGCGGTCTTGAACGTCTCCAGCGTCCGCCGGAGCGCGCCGTCCTGGTCGTAGCCGAGATTCGCGAGCGTCGATTTGTCTCCGGGACCAATCCCGAACAGACCGCGACCATCTGAGAGCTCCTCCAGTGTGGCCATCCGTGAGGCCAGCGTGACGGGGTGAGTCTCGTAGGGGTTAGCGATTCCCGGACCGACCTGCAGTGTGTCGGTTTCGCGGGCGATATCAGTCAGGGCCATAAACTGATCGCGATTGTTGTAATGATGGCTGACGAAGGCGGCGTCGAAGCCGACCGATTCGGCCGCTGTTGCGAAGTCAGAAAGCGTTGCGACTGGGTGTTCCGGCGTGAGTTCGAGTCCGTACATTAATACCTCCACTGGCGTAGTGCCTGTCGAACGAAGTCGGTCTCTGCGTCCCGAAAGAGGGCGTTGTGGCCGTCGTGGTCACCGAACTCCCAGCCGCGTACGACCGCGACTGGGGTGCCGCCCGACCCCTCGCCGGTGACGAGATTGGCAGTGCCGGCGAGTTCATCGACGACCGACTGGACAGTGACGCCGAGTTCGCGACCGTCTCGATCGCGCTCTCCGCGCCAGTCGCGGTTGGCGGCCATCCCCGCCCAGCCCAGTGCGACCGCGCGTTGGCCGTGTCTGAACGGCCGTCCCGAGGTGTCGGTGACGACGACCGCGACATCGGCCGGCAGTGACTCGCGGATCGCCTCGGCGCTCGCGGCCGGGCTCTCGGGTAGCAACAGGAGATCCGCGCCGGGGACGTTCGAGCGGTCGATTCCGGCGTTGACCGTGATATGCCCGAAGTGAGTAACTGTCAGCAGGAATGGCGCTTCCATAAGCAACTCCTCGCTCTCCTCGAGGACGGCCTGAGCGAATCGAGGGTCCTTCCGATCGCCGGTGATCGATTCGAGTCGGCTGGCGATCGCCTCCGCTCGCTGGCCCGCCTCGAAATCAGCGAGATCGAACGCCCGTCCGTCCGCTTTCGAGACGATCGTGCTCGCCACACAGACAACGTCCCCGTCCTGTAGCTCGGCCTGCTGATCGATCAGCGCCGCGATATCGTCGCCGGCCTGCACTTCCGGCAATCCCGGGACCGCAAAGACCTCCATATCCCTTTTCGGGGTAGACGCGCAAAAAGTGGCCCGGTCGGGGCCTGATCTGCCAGCGACGCACCGCCGACAGTATCGAAAGGACTTCGGTTCTCTGTCGTGACCGGTCAGATAACGATGCCCAGCTATGGGGCTGGCGCCGTCGGGGCCGAGTCCGACATCGACACTGTGACCGACCTCGGAGACGGTGCCGTCTATCAGTATTATCACACGCCCTGGACCGAAATCCGGGCGTCGCTCGGCGACGTTGCCGCGGCCGGCTACGACGCCATCCAGGTGCCGCCGGCACAGCGGAGTAAACGCAGTTGGGCGGACCCGGAACCGCGGGGCTACCAGCCGATCGACCACCTCGATTTCGACAGCGTCTTCGGCACCGAATCGGAGTACCGGGCGATGGTCGAGACGGCCCACGAACACGGGTTGGCCGTCATCGCGGACGCGGTCACCAACCATATGGCCGAGGGTGTTCATTTCGATACATTCCCGCACTTCGGCTGGGACGACTTCCGTCACGAGGGTCCGATCAGAGACGACGAGGACGACTGGGAACTCCAGCATCGCGATCTCGAAGGGTTGCCTGATCTCCGCCAGGAGTCCGCTCACGTTCGGGATGTGCTGGAATCGTACGTCCAGAAGTATGCCGAGATGGGCGTCGACGGCATCCGCTGGGACGCGGTCAAGCACGTGTCACCGACGTTTTTCACCGACTACGCGAACCCCTGGGCGGCCGAACGTGGCCTGTTCACTGTCGGTGAGGTCCTGCACGGCGCAGTCTCGTACTGTGAGCGATACTTCGAGACGGGTATGACGGTTATGGATTATCCGCTCTATTTCACGATGCGCGAGGACGTGTTCCATCAAGACGGTGACTTTACCGCTCTGGTGGGGGCCGGTCTCGTGAACCGAGATCCGGGCCGGTCGATGACGTTCGTCTCCAATCACGACAGCCCTCCGCCGGAGTACGAAGAACTTGCACACGCCTTCGTCATCACGTACCAGGGGTATCCCCGCGTGTACAGCAAACGATTCGACAGCGAAGACGAGACGATTTCGAACCTGTTGTCGATCCGGCGACGCTTCGCCGCGGGGCCAGCACTGACGCGCCAGGTAAGCACTGACTGTTACGTGTTCGAGCGCGACGGGAATCTGCTGGTCGGACTCAACCGCGCTGCTGAGCCCCGGTCTGTCACAGTAGACACCGCCTGGGAGGCGACCACGCTACGGGAGTATGCCAACACCGGTCCCGACGTTACGACCGACGCGGACGGGACCGTCGAACTCTCGATCCCACCGGTCGAGTGGGTCTGTTACGCACCGGCGGACCATCGCTGACTCACTCCCTGCGCACCGTCACGTCGATATCGCCGTCGCTGGCCTCGGCGGTCAGCATCGTCGCCGCCTGGGCCGGGGCCGCACCAGCAACACTCCCGGGATTGAGCAGTCGGACGCCATTGACGATCGTGTCCAGCAGTTCGTGGGTATGCCCCGACACGCCGACGACGGGGCCGTCAACGTCTTGATCGGAGACAATCCGGGCGACGCGCTGTTCGTAATCGCGGCGACTCCCCGTGCCGTGGGTCACGACGAACGTGACACCGCCAAGCCGGACCGTCTCGACGTCCGGCAGGCCCAGTCCGTGCGGGTCCATATTCCCACCGACGGCTGTGAGCCGTGTGGCAAGTTCGCGCACGTCTGCCAGTGCCTTCGTCGAATCGAAGTCGCCTGCGTGGATGACGTGATCGGCGTCGCTGACGTGTCGGCGCGCCCACGACGGGATCGAGTGCGCTCGCGAGGGGATATGCGTATCGCTGATGATCGCGACGTTCATAGTCAGGGGTAGACGAGCACGGCCCAAAAGCGCGGCGTCGGCGTTTTGCCGGCCCGCCACGAACGACCGATATGGACCACGAGGTCGTCACCTGTTTCCTGCGCAACGAGGGACGGATCCTGCTCGCCCGCCGCAGCGACGACGCCGGATCCTATGCGGGCCAGTGGGGAGCGATCACCGGCTATCTCACGCCGGAGCGTGGCGCGTCCCCGGACGACCCGGAGACGGCAGCCTACCGGGAGATCCGTGAGGAAACTGGCCTCGAAGACGTGACGCTCCTCCGGCAGGGCGACCCGCTGACAGTCGAGGACCCCGACCGGGGGACGCGTTGGCGCGTACACCCGTTTCTGTTCGAGACGGCAACCCGCAAGATCGAGCCGAACTGGGAACTCCCGGAGTACGAGTGGACTCACGCGACTGCGATCCGGCGGCGCGAGACGGTGCCCGACCTGTGGCGGTCCTACGACCGCGTTCGGCCGACGATCGAGACCGTCACGACCGACGACGAACACGGGTCAGCCTGGCTCTCGCTCCGAGCACTCGACGTCCTGAGTGACGAGGCCGCACTGTCAGCAGATTTCGAGCGCGTTGCCGACGTGGCTCGCGAGTTGCCCGCGGCGCGGCCGTCGATGGCGGTCGTCGAGAACCGGATCAACCGCGTGATGAGCAGGGCCGGTACTGCCCCTGCGGATGTCGAGGCCGCGGCCAAAGAAGCGATCGCAAGCGCCGTCGAGGCCGACCGGACGGCCGCGGCCGTCGCCGCCGATCGGATCGAGGGCGCGCGGGTCTGTACCCTCTCGCGGTCCGGGACGGTACAGAACGCACTGAAGCGTGCCGACCCCGAAGCCGTACTGATCGCGGAATCGCGGCCTGGCGGGGAGGGGATCGACGTCGCGGAGTCGCTGGCGGGTGACTGTGAGGTGACGCTGACGAGCGATGCCGCGCTGGCCGGCCAACTCACTACATTCGATGCCGACGCGGTGGTCGTCGGTGCTGATACGATCCTGCCGGACGGTCGCGTCCTCAACAAGGTGGGCACACACGGACTCGCATTGGCGGCTAACGCCCACGATCTGCCGTGTTACGCTGTTGCCGCCGCGGACAAGATCACACCCGACACCACGGTTGACATCGAACAGGCACCGATGACGCTGTATGAAGGCGACGCCGACGTTGCAGTCGCGAATCCGCTGTTCGAGACGATTCCGGCCGATCTCTGGACTGGAATCTGTACTGATGAGGGGACGCTTGACGCCGACGACGTGCGCGATATCGCCACCCAACACCGGTCACGTCGACAGTGGTGACTCGACCTACATCTCGGCGTCGAGCACTTCGTAGCTGATCCCGTTCTCACGCAACTGATCGGTGTGACGCGATAGTTCGGTCGTCGTCGCCACGAGTAACACGTCCAGCCCTTTCGTCGCGGCTTCCGTGACAGCCTCGACTGTCCCGAACCGGATGTCCGGAGTGAGGCCCGCGCTGCGGGCTGCGGCCAGCGATTCGGTCCCGGCGGTCGCTATCAGATCGTGATCGTCCGCCTCAGCCGCGATACTGGCCGGATCGACCGCTTTCGAGCCGCCGTTGCGGATGTGCGGGACCGCGACCACCGTCACTGTCCCGAGATCGTACTCGAGGACCCCTTCGAAGTTCGTGACACCGACGTCCTCGTCGGCCATTGCGTTGGTCACGGCGACCGCCGTCGCCCCGCCGGTCTCGCCGGCCTCGGCGTGTAAGACGCCGTCTTCCATCCTCAGCGTCACCGTCTGGCCCTCGCTGAGGTCTGTTGCGGCAATCGCCGTCTCGATGTCGACCTGTCCGATGATGTCCTCGGAGACGTGATCGAGAAAGTCCTGCAGCGAGGCGGTCTGGGAGATCAACCAGTCGACGCCTTCCTTGGTTACCTCGTAGCGTCCGCGACCGTGTTTCTTGACGTAGCCGTCCTCGACCAGTTCCTGCAAGTAGTCGCTGACGGCCTGTGCCGTGACCCCGATCTCGTCGGCGATCTCCTGTTGGCTGACCGCCGGTTGGCGCTCCGCGATCCCGACTAGGATCTGATATCGTGTCGCGGTGCGCTTGCTCTCTAAGACTCCTGTATCTTCCTCAAGCGCGTCCATACCTCTCCCTGCGGGTGCCCCGCGCATGTATCTTTGCCACGCGTTCTTCACGAGTTGTCTTTCGTGACCGCTTACTGGCCGCTCTGTCTTCGGGCAACTGTCTCACCGACCCACAATATCGGTCCGGGTCGGAATCTTGGGCCGATCAGTGATCGTGCTCGTGGCCGTGGTCGTGGCCGTGATTGTGATCGTGGTCGCCGCTACAGTTGTCTCCGCCCGGGAGCGCTTCATCGAGTTCGTCGGCCTGGAACTGTTCGACTGCATCTTCGACAGTCCCGGAGGCACCACGATAGACGTCGATGTCCATCACGTCGAAGCGCTCGACGGCCTTCTGTCCGAGGTTGCCACAGACGAGTACGTCAGCGCCCGTCGATGCGATGATCTCGGGCGGAGACTCTTTGCCTCCGTGGTGTTTCCCGTCGTTTTCGTGCACTTCCAGGGTGCCGACTTCGGTATCGTACACCGTAAAATTCGGTGCGCGGCCGAAGTGGTCTGATACGTCTGCGTCGAATTGCCCGTCGTCGAGAGTTGGCACGCAAACTCGCATCGTGAGGGCCTATCACTCCCGACTGCTTGCCTGTTGTGGTTGTCCCGAGCGGTCGCCGTCACACTGCTCGCTCAATCGTCGGCCCCCATATGCGAGCCCGATGAGGCGTCCGTGGCACGCTCGGTGATGATCAGTCGTCGTCCCTGATGCTGTTTGACTGCCGCCTCGACGCCGTAGACGGCCCGGATCGTCTCGGGGGTCAACACGTCCGGGCCGCCAACGTCGTAGATCTCGCCGTCGGCAAGCAGTGCGACTCGATCGCAGTATCGCGCCGCGAGATTCAGGTCGTGGATCGCAACGATGCCCGCCACCTCGCGCTCGCGGACGTGCTCGACGATCAGGTCCATCACGTCGAGTTGGTGTTTCAGGTCGAGCGCGCTCGTCGGCTCGTCCAGCAGTAACACGGATGGATCGCCCACGAGTGCGCGTCCAAGCCGGACTTTCTGGCGCTGACCGCCACTGAGATCGGCCACGTTTCGGGTCGTGAACGCCGCGAGGTCGAGGCGCTCGATCATCGCTTCGACCGCCGCACGGTCTTCGGGGCCAGGCGACCAGCCACCCTGTGGTCGACGACCCTGCAGCATTGTCTCGAAGACTGTCGCCGGGAACGCGCTCTGTTCGTCCTGTGGCACGTAGCCGATTCGGCGGGCGATTTCCGACCGCCCCAATTTTCCGACTGGATCGCCGCTAACCGTGACCGTTCCCCCGTCGGGTTCGTGAATCCGATTGAGCGACTGCAACAGTGTCGATTTGCCCGAGCCGTTCGGGCCGAGCAACCCGAGTAACTCGCCCGATTCAGCGGTCAGATCTACCCCCTCGAGTACCCGCTGGTCGCCATATGCGAACGTGAGGTCAGTGACTTCGAGTGTCACCAGTATTCCCTCCCGTGGATGACGAGGTAGATGAAAAGCGGTGCGCCCAGAAATGAGGTGAGGATGCCGACCGGCAAGACGACGGGCGCCAAGACGGTCCGCGCAAGCGTGTCGGCCGCGACCAGCAACGCGCCACCGACGACGGCCGTGATCGGGAGCAAGTGTCGCTCGGTCCCGCCGATGAGCATTCGGACGATATGGGGTGCGACAAGCCCGACGAACCCGATGATCCCGACAAACGAGATGACGATCGCAGTCAACAGCGAGGCGATGGCCATCCCCCGGATCCGCAGTGATTCGACGGGCACGCCCAGGCTCTTGGCTGTCGCCGTTCCGGCGTCCATCACGTCGTAGTTCCAGGCGTTCGACAGGAAATACGCTAGCCCAGCCAGAACGACAAGCCCCATCACCGCGACGTGTGGCCACCCGGCCCGACCGACGTCGCCGAACGTCCAGTAGACGATCGTCGCGACTTCGGTGTCACTGGCGAAATACTGCAGGAGCGTCATCCCGGCAGTGAACAGCGATCCGACCGCGACCCCGGTCAGAATCAGCGTCTCCGGAGTGGCCTGACGATAGGTCACAAGTAGCAAGATAAGTACCGTTGAGGCCATCGCCGCCAGGAAGGCTGTGATCGTCGTGAGATACGGCCCGGCCGACCCGAACTCGGAGGCCGCACTGCCGAAACCGAAGACGACCGCCACGGCCGCACCGAACGCCGCGGCCTGAGAGATCCCGAGTGTGTACGGTGCGCCGAGGGGGTTTCGGAGGACCGTCTGCATCGCCGCACCGGCCACCGCGAGACCGGCTCCGGCGACGATCGCCCCGAGAACCCGCGGCACCCGGAGGTTCCAGACGATCGTCCGCTGTGTCGAGGTGCCGCCACCGAAAAGCGCGGCGACGAGATCTACCGGTGGCACGTCCACCGAGCCAATTGCAATCCCGATCAGGGACACGACTACGAGTACGAGCGTCGATCCGGCTGCGATGCCGTAGGTGCGCCGAGCGGTCTGTTCACGACGCTTTCGGACTGACTCGCTGCCCTGCTCGGGACGGACTGAGTCGTCCTGTGGCTGTTCGCCCGTCACACTAGCCATTCTGATCATCGAGGCGCCTGTAGGCCTCGTATGTGTCACGCAGGTCGTCGTACAACGCTGCCCCAAGCAGTGTCTCGAAGATCGAATCGACCGTCGCCGAAAGGTCAACGTCGCTGAACTGGTCTGGATACAGCGTCGTCCCGACGAAGTAGGCGTTCGCGAGGATCGACCCGTAGTTGTGGTGATAGCTCGCGTGCGGGAGGAGGGTGTACACCTCCCCCTCGGAGACAGCCGTCAATTCCTCGAAGGTCGCACTATCCAAGTCTGCACGGGCCCGATCCCGGTTGTACGAATCCACGAAGATCACGTCGGGATCCCAGTCGAGGAGGCGCTCCTCGCTGATCTGTACCGACGGTGAATCGGTTCTGACGCCGCTTGCGACGTTGTCCGCGCCGGCGTACGCGAACGGCGAAAATCGCTTGCGTGTGGTCGCCAGTCCGTGTGCACCCTTGTAGCTTACTGCCCCCGCGTAGGCCTCGGCTCGCTGTTCCTCTGAGAGGCTCTCTGTTCGCTTTTGGAGGTCGTCTATCGTCTCCTCGACGAACGTCGATAGGTCGTCAGCTCGGCCCTCAAGCCCGAGCACCTCACCGACCAGCTGCCAGGTCTCATAGATTTCTTTGCGGGTCGTTTTACCGCCTAAATCTGTGATCTGTAGAGAGACGACAGGTGTGGTCGTCTGTGACTGTAACGTCTCGGCTCGTGAGTTGTCACCGTAAAAGAAGATCACGTCGGGATCGACCGACAGGATTTCCTCGGCGTTCCCGCCGGCGTTGGGGCCTGCAGAGCCGATGACGGGTTTGTCTCGAAGGCCCGGGTTGGCCATATTGTACGGCACCGTCCGTATCCAGTCGTGTTCCCCGTCTTCGACGCCGACGACCCGATCGGTCGCGCCGAGATACGCCACCTGTCGCAAGGCCCCGGGACCGACCGCCACGACACGCCCGACGTTCTCGGGCAGCGAGACGTCCCGTCCTGCATCGTCGACGACCGTCCGTTCGCCTCCCATAGAGTCGCCCACAACTGAACAGCCCGCTAGCGTGGCCGCCGTCCCCGCACCGAGTGCCAACAGCGTGCGGCGATCGTACATACTCCTCTCTATCGAATGCCAAAATAATACTTTTTCGCCAATTCGTAATACTCGAGAATGGGCACGATATCACGTGACACTGCGGCCGCTATCGCTACCGTCAAACAGGTCGAGTCAGTATGTGTATCTGATGGACATTCGGTTTCTCGGCGGTGCCGACGAGATCGGTCGGAGCGCGATCCTCGTCAACGACTCGCTGTTGCTGGATTACGGTATGCAGTCGTCTACACCACCGCAGTACCCGACTGGAGATGTCAACCCCGATGCAGTCGTCGTCAGCCACGGTCATCTCGATCACGTTGGAGCGCTCCCGTCGCTACTACGTGGCGACGCACGTCCGTCGGTCCACTGGACGCCACCTACCCGAGAACTCGCACTCACGCTCGCCCGGGACACGCTGAAACTCCACGGGCATACGCCGCAGTGCCCGTTCACCGAGACGGACATCCAGCGTCTCACCCAGGTTTCCGAGACTCACGGTTACCGAGAGTCGTTCGTGGCTGCTGGTCACGAAGTCACGTTCTATGATGCCGGCCACATTCCCGGGAGCGCACACGTCCTCGTCGACGACGGTGAGACCAGACTGCTCTACACGGGCGACTTCCACACGGATGATCAACGCCTCGTCGCGGGAACGACTGCCCGGCCCGACGCTGACGTGGTCATCTGCGAGAGCACGTACAGCGATGTGGAACACGACGATCGGGGCGGCGTCGAGGAACGGTTCGCACAGAGCGTCAAGACGACGCTCTGGGAGGGGGGTACGGTCGTCGTCCCGGCGTTCGCCATTGGGCGCACCCAGGAGATGATGCTCATCTGTGACGCCTACGACATCCCCTGTTACGTCGACGGGATGGGCAAGGAAGTCACCGAGATGCTTCGGCAGTACCCCGAGTTCGTCCGCGACGCCGATGCGCTTCGACGGGCGAAATCTCACGCACGCTTCGTCACTGGCCGCGATGGACAGCGCACGCGCATCGCCGATCAGAAAGCAGCAATCATCACCACCAGTGGAATGTTGTCTGGAGGCCCCGCGATGACGTACATCCCTGAGATCCGGTCCAATCCGGTAAACAAGGTCACGATGACCGGCTATCAGGTCGACGGAACTCCCGGAAGGGACCTGCTGGAGACCGGTAGCGCGGAGATCGACGGTCGTCGAATGCCAGTCGCCGCACAGGTCGAAGCCTACGACTTTTCGGCCCACGCCGATCGGACGGGCCTGCTAGACTTCCTTGAGGCGTATCGCGACGCCGAGATTCTCGTCAATCACGGCGATCGGTGCAGTGCGTTCGCGGCCGAGTTGCGTGCAGACGGCTACGATGCCAGCGCCCCCTCGCTTGGTGAGACGTGGCAGACACAAGAGTCATAGATTTACTGGTATTTCAGCCATCCTGCAATACAAGTGGGTGGAAGCCTCACGGCGACTATGAGCACGACACTACTCGCAATTGGACTGGTCGGCGGGGCGATGCAGATCGGCCTGACTGGCTGGGCGGCGGTCGACGGCAGTCGACGGCCGTGGCCGCCCGATTCTGTGTCGGGGCAGTTCGGCCTGTACTGGCTGCTCGTGATGGCTATGGCGGGTTCGTTCTTCGGACTGATTGGGACGACGGCGGGTAGTCTCTACCCCGTCGGTATCGCGTCTATCGCCGGTGGCGGCGTGTTTCTTTTTGGTACCGCGCTGAACGTGCTGACTGCCGACGAATTCGACGATCCGGAGGAAATTCTGGGACTGGCCTGGCGCCATCACGCTGGTGGGCCGTTCAATTTCTCCCGGAACCCCGAGGTACTCGGACACGTCGGTGCCGTTGCCGGGCTCGCCGTCGCGGCCGGTTCCTGGCAGGCGATGGTCCTCGCAGGAACCATCGTCGGTTGGTTTATACTCAAACCGCTCGCAGAGGAACCAGTGTTGGTGGATCGATACGGCGAGCAATACGAACAGTACCGGACACGGGTCGACCGCTATATCGACTGGACGCGACTCTCCGGGATGGATGACTCGTGTCAGAACGACTGTCCCGAGTGACTACTTGTCTTCGAGGGTATCCACGCCGGCGAGTTTGTAGGCGGGGCATCGACCCGTCGCACCGGTTGCGACCATTTGCCACCGGTACCGGTTGCGACGGCGCCTTTGACCGGTGATTTCGGCCCCATAAGGACGCCTGCGCCGACGAGCGCTGACCCGGCTGCGATGCGAGCGGTACGATCCGTGCGGCCGACATTGCGTTTCATCCACCAGCCATAGCGACTGGAGTACGTAATATATTGGGAACTGAACAACACTGGAACGGTCGCGGTGTGATCCCTGTCGGCAGTCCAGTCCGGGTGGTAGGTAGTCGAAATTACTGACCCCTGCACCCGCGCCGGCGTCACGGCTTGTCGACGGCTGCTCGTTTGTTCTGGGCGCGTTCGACGGCACACCGATTGATCGCCCGGTTCACACGAGATCCGAGAGCGCATCTAGCGATTCGATGTAGTGGGTTGGTTCAGCCTCGCCGTCGGGGATATCACCGTCCCGACTCAGCAGGGCGCTGTCGATTCCGGCCCGACCGGCGGCCGCGATGTCGCTACGGCGGTCACCGACGAACAGTGCTTCGTCGGTTGCGAGACGGTCAAGCGCCCATCGAAGCAAATGTGGATCGGGCTTGCGCTGACCGAACTCGGACAGCGTCGGATACCGACCGCGAACAGCGTCCATTGGCCAGCCGAAGTGCTCGGCGGCAAACCGAACGGTTCCCTGTCGATTGTTGCTGACGATGGCCAGCGTCTGCTCGCCGAGTGTTCTGAGCACCGCAGTGTCGTCGAACGGAACCCGCCCACCGCCGATAATCCGTTCGTTTTCGATCGTTGTCGCGGCCCGTTCTCGATAGGCCCAGGTCGGTGCGGCTGGCAGACCGAGGTCGTCACAGGTCGTTCGTACTTCGGCGACGTCGTCGGGGCTTACCAGCCCTGGTGGCGGATCGCCCTCGTAGTCGATCCCGAAATCCGCGAGCGTCGCGGCGGCTGCCTGCCGGTATACGTCCCGATCGGTGTGGTACCCGGTCAGCAACACGCCGTCCATATCGAACAGGAACGTTTCGTATGCCACAGACACCTTCCGAGCGAGAGCAATAAATCAATTCCGCCCCCGGCACTGACCCCACGGCCACGCATTACGACGGCGGGAAACACCCGGTACTCGCCGGTGTGCGGGCACTTATCACGGTCGATCCCGTTCGGTGAGTGATGCGCCCGACCCCGCCACAGCCCAAAGGGGAGCCGCTGTTCGGCAACGCCAGGCAGTACGCCGACGATCCGTTTCGGTTTCTGACGGCTTGCGAACGATCATACGGTGACGTTATCAGCCTAGATCTCGGTCCGCTGGAGACGTATATGGTCACAGACCCCGCCGAGATCCAGCGCGTGCTCGTCGCTGACGCGGACACATACGTCAAGCCTGACTTTCAGGACGACGCAATCGGTGATCTCCTCGGAGACGGACTGCTGTTGAGCGAAGGCGACACCTGGCAGCGCCAGCGCGAGTTGACCAATCCCGCGTTCGCGATGTCGCGGCTCGGACAGTTCACCGACACTATCGCTGACCACGCGGACGCGATGATCGACGAGTGGCGCGATGGAGACAGTCGCGACATCGAGCTAGAAATGACACAGGTGACCCTGGATGTCATCTGTGACCTGATGCTGGACGTCGAGTTGACTGCTAGCCAGCGCGAAACCATCCGGGAGAATCTCGGGCCGATCGGTGCGCGGTTCGAACCCGATCCGATCAGGTTTATCACGCCCGACTGGGTCCCGACGCCGGACAACCGCGAGTATCAGGCGGCCCTAGACGAACTGGACCAGGTCGTCTCTGAGATTGTCGCCGAACGTCGCGGGACTGTCGGTCACGAGGACGACGAGGATCCGCCGATGGACGTGCTGTCGATTCTACTGCGAGCGCAAAACCGCGGCGAACAATCTCCAAAGCAGTTACGCGACGAGGTCGTGACGATGCTGCTGGCCGGGCACGATACGACGGCGCTGACGCTGACATACAGCTGGTATCTGCTGGCGAACCATCCCGAGGTCGAACAGGCCGTCCAGGCTGAGGCCGATGCTATCGAAGGGCCAGTCACTTTCGAGGACGTCCGGGAGCTAGATCTCATCGAACGCGTGATCCAGGAGTCGATGCGGCTGTATCCGCCCGTTTACGTGATTTTTCGCCAGCCGACGCGCGATGTCGAACTCGGCGGGTATCGCGTCCCGAGCGGGGCAGCAGTTATGTTACCCCAGTGGGCGGTGCATCGATCGCCCGACTTCTGGGAGGATCCCGATCAGTTCGATCCCGACCGCTGGCGTGACCAGGGTGATCGACCTCGATTCACGTATTTCCCGTTCGGGGGCGGGCCACGCCACTGTATCGGCAAACACCTCGCGATGCTTGAGGCGCAGGTCATCCTAACGACCGTCGCCCGCGAGTTCGGCCTCGACACCGACCGGGAAGGAGAACTCGACCTTCTGCCGTCGCTGACTGCCCATCCCCGCGGTGGGATGCCGATGACACTCCGGCGACGGTAGGTCACACACTCGCGGAACTGTCGACACTGGACGGGTCGACTGCGCGTGCGAGCAGCGGTCGTAGCATCTTCACCAGGGGTGCGCGTTCGTTGTCGGTCCAGACCGCGCGGTGGTTGCTCACCCCGGGCAGCGACGAGGCCGCGTCTGCGCTGACCAGCATCGATTCCCCGTCGACCATCAACACTGCGCTGACCGCGCCGGGTCGGACGGGATACTCCTCCCACCAGGTCCAGGTTTCGACGACTCGGCCGGTCGCGGCAGTGCCAGCTATACGGTCGCGAATCGGCTCTCCCGGCGAGCCAACGGTGACCGTGACTCCGCGCTCTGTCGCCGCGTCGATCGCGTCCAGCAGTTCGTCGGTGAGCAACTCTTCGACAGCCAACGCGAGCAGTACTTCGTCGTTGGCTGCCGAGACAAGTTCGCGTAGTCGCTCGCTGACTTCCGTTGCTCCTTCCATCACCCAGACGTCGACGCTTTCGTCGTCCCGCGTGGGAGATTCCAGTCGTGGAAACAGTTCTCGGAGCCGGTCGAGATACCGCGTGTACTCCCGTTCAAGTGTTGCGGTTGCTTCTTTCGGCCCGGACGCGCGAAACCGCCGCGGCGTCGACTGCTGGATGTCGACTAATCCGCGATCGCTCAGCGTTTCCATACAGTCATACACTCGTGCCTGGGGGATGTCGGCAACGTCCGCGACCTCTTTGGCCGTCCCGGTAGTGATCCGGGACAGCGCGACGAAACTCTTCGCCTCGTATTCGGTACACTCGAATTGTTGGAGCAACTCGATTGACTCCTCGACGACCGCGTCGATCCCGCCTGTCGTATTTGGTCCTGTCATAATCGGCTCCCCGGTGGTCTGAGAGCCTTTCGGCAGGGACCAGTAAAGTCGCTTTGATTTTTCTACTATCTTCAAAATGGATCTGGCTCCGACAGAGTCCCCGATACACTGTTTGGACCCGTCTATATCGGTATTGTTTTTGCGCTGCTGTCCGCTCCGGCTGTTGCCGAGAGGGATAGACTTATATCGAAACAACTCATTTTCTACGATAAGAAAAAATGCCTTCGCGATCCGGGCACGACTAATCTACAATGTCAGAGACCAACACTCGATTCCGATCACACGCACAGACGCGTACGGCCCGCGACGAACAGCTCCAGGATTCGGAACAGACGGACGGCGAGTTGCGCTGTCCCGAATGTGGCGCGACCGGGATCGCCGTCGAGAAGCGTGGCGAGACCGTCTGCGAGGAATGTGGGGTCGTCATCGAAGACGATATGATCGATCACGGGCCCGAATGGCGTGCTTTCGATTCCCGGGAGCGCGATCAGAAGTCCCGCGTCGGAGCGCCCTCGACGAACACGTTACACGACAAGGGGCTCTCGACGAAAATCGACTGGAAGGACAGTGACGCGACCGGATCGTCGCTGTCGGCGCGAAAGCGTTCACAGATGGTCCGGCTGCGTACCTGGGACGAACGGTTCCGCGCCAAGAGCGCCCGCGAGCGCAACCTCAAGCAGGCGCTCGGCGAGATCGACCGAATGGCGTCGGCGCTGGGCCTCCCGGAGAACGTCCGTGAGACCGCGGGGGTCATCTACCGGAAAGCGCTGTATGACGACCTACTGCCCGGCCGCTCGATCGAAGCGATGGCAACGGGATCGCTGTACGCCGCCGCCCGCCAAGCCAACACGCCACGCAGCCTCGACGAGTTCCAGCCGATCAGCCGTGTCGACCGTCAGGAATACGCTCGCGCGTACCGATATCTCGGCCGTGAACTCGGGCTTGCGATCGAACCGGCTGATCCCGCGAAGTACCTCCCTCGGTTTGCTTCCGAACTCGAAGTACCGGAGGAGGTCGAACGTCGTGCTCGCGAGCTGCTTGAGACTGGCAAGTCCCAGGGTGTCCACTCCGGGAAGTCACCGGTCGGACTGGCTGCTGGTGCGCTCTATGCGGGCGCACTACTCAGTAACGAACGGATCACCCAGCAGACGATCGCCGAGGTGACTGACGTCAGTGAAGTCACGATCCGAAACCGATACCAAGAACTCCTCGAAGCGCACGAGCAAGCCGAACAGACGCGATAACGGCGCTCGTTCACGCGGCACCGACTGATAGTGATTACCGTAGCGATGTACCGCTACGACCGCACAACTGCGTGTCGATATAGAACAGATCGACAGTAACCACCATAACCCGTCCGATCAACGCATATCTTCGAGTGAACGGAAGTCCACAGCAGCGGCGGTGAGCCAGTGGGTCGAGCGCTCGTCGTCGTTCATCCCCGGCGCATCGAGATACAGCGTCACGCGATCACCGTCGCGTGCCACCCGCACCGTTCCGGTCGACACACTCTCACTGTCGAACGATCCGTCCTGCGGCGCGTGGTGGATTTCACCCATACGTGCGCATTCTTCAGTAACATTGATAATGATATCGAAACGGCCTCGCTGGGGGCGTCTCTTCGAGTCTCTGTCCCCCTCACCCGAAGTCGTCGAGGCCCGTCTGTCGCTCCGGAGTTACCGCCTCGATTACGCTGGAATCGTCGTTCGTCGGATCGTTGACCCGTGTCGAAACTGGGTACGACCGCCACTGTTCGGCCGGTGACGGCTCAAGCAGTTCCTGGTGTGTTTCGTCGTCGGACAGCCACGCCCTTTCGTCGTCTGCATCGAGGACGACTGCCATCCGGTCGTGTAGTGGTTCGACGACCGCGTTCGGCTCGATCGTGACGACGGTCACTGTCTCCTCGGTTTGCGTGCTCGACTCCCAGCGTTCGAACAGCCCCGCCATTGCGAATGGCTCGCCATCCGCTCGTTCGACGCGGTACGGCTGGCTCCCGCCGCGCGTATCCTGCCATTCGTAGAAGCCATCTGCCAGCACTAGACAGCGACGCTGTTCGAACGCCTCGGCGAACGTCGGCCTCTCGGTGACTGTCTCCGCGCGAGCGTTGATCGGCCGCGGAGCATCGCTAGGGTCGTCGACCCAGGACGGGAGGAGTCCCCACTCCAGCAGATCGATCGTCTCAGGGGCGTCGTTGCGGACGACAGCCAGCTCCTCACGCGGGGCGATGTTGTACCGCGGCTCCAGAGGCCGGTCGACCGTCGCGCCGAAGCGCTCTTCGACGACCGATTGCGGGGCAAACAGCGAGGTCCGACCACACATACCGTGTCGTTAGACACGTAGCTCAATAGTGCCGTCGCTACTCCCTGTCAGCGAACGGCAAAAGTACCGAAACCGTCTTACAGCAGTTCGGTGACGTCGTCGTGATCCTCAATCTCGACGCCTTCGTCGGTGACGACGGCGAAGTAGATGCCGTTGCCCGAGCCCGTATCGCGTTCGGTCGCGGCGTTGACCGCTCGCGCGGCGAGGTCTTTGGCCTCTTCGATGGAGAGGTCCTCACTGTATTCGCCCTCGAGCGCACCGTGGGCCAACTGCATCCCGCTGCCAGTGACGGTGTAGTCGTCTTTCATCACGCCGCCGGCGGGGTCGATGCTGTAGACGTGACTCCCGTCGTCGTCGACGCCGCCAAGGATCGGGTTGATCGCGATGAACGGGCCACCGCGAGCGAAGTTACCCGCAAGCGTCGCCAGCGCGTGGATACTCATCGGCTCGTCCCGTCGTGCCTCATAGAGGTTCGACTCGACGCGGAGCGAGCGGATGAACGACTGTGCGCCACCGACGCTACCCACGAGCGTGAGCGCGGCGGTCGGGTGAATCTGCTCGACCTTCTGGACGTTTTTGTTCGAGACAAAGCGCCCACCGAGGCTGGCGCGCTTGTCCGTAGCGATCACGACGCCGTCGTCGGTCGCAATGCCGACGGTCGTCGTTCCGGTCTTCGCGACCGGCTCGTCGTCGGCTTCGGGGACGTCCTCGAAGCCGCCGAGTTCGGGTTCGTAGGGTGCGAAGTCGTTATTCATCGTCGTCACCTCCGA